>MDSZ01105348.1_pt1 | contig 12267 bp, 8 predicted proteins | sample 811201 | NCBI WGS metagenome assembly MDSZ01 (sample SAMN05326647, study PRJNA326480) | marine metagenome | isolation source: seawater | place: Indian Ocean: North | collected 2010
ATTTGATTTACTTGCCAATAATATTGAAGTTTATGGCATTGTAGAGGTAGATTCATCAACTATAAAAAACAAGAAAAACATATTACATGGAAAAAAACGAAATGATGAAACTACAAATTTAGAAAAATCGTCGTCAAAAGTATATCATTTTTTGACTTGTCCTGGATATTTTTATTTAAATAATCAAAAAATAAACGATTATAACAATTACATTGACGCGGTCGTATAATTTTTTATCTATCAAATATGTATAGCATAGCATGAATCTATCGATTGGTGGGTTTAAAATTCGATTAGAAGTGTTGGCTCTTGTTGCCTTGGTTGTCGTTATTATCTGTATGCAAACAACTATTTCTTGTTCTTTCTGCGATAACAAAGAAGGATTTTCTAGCCCTTCTGCAAAATTAAATGCAAACAATTATCAGTCCTATTCTTTGGAACATGATACACCTGTAGATGCTAGTAAGTGGGGCATGCCATCACTTGTGGTTAAGAGTGGAGAAGCTCCCAGCCAAGGAGTGAAAAATATATTGAATCGTCCTTCACAGCAAGTGCCTCTTCCTGAAGGCCAACTTTCAATGTTTGCAAATACCGAATTTAGTCCTGAATGCTGTCCTAATACTTATTCCAATGGAAGCGGATGTGCCTGTATGACAGTGAATCAATACAACTATCTTGTTTCTCGTGGTGGAAATAATGTTCCTTTCTCTGATTATTAAGTAGATGGTTGTAAAGATTGGTTTTGGTTTTTGAATTTTTGAAAAGACGAAAAAGAAAAAGTCTTTTCACATTTAATACAATAATAAATTGTCATTGACTTTTCTGGGTCAATGTCAATAAAATCAGTTGTGATCTCATGTTCACAATCATTATTTTCGAAACTAGGCATATTTATTTGACTGAGTTTTATACTAACAAAAAATTGTCTTTATGTTTATAGTTTACATTCTAATGATTACAAATACATTGCTTTGTAGGACATATTTTCTTCCTCATCACGAATAATAAGTTTATTAACCAAATCATTTGTAACCTTCACTGGAAACTCTATCTTAAGGTTCATCTTCTCCTTAAACAATGTGGAATCTGGTTTCATCAAACGATATAAATTTAACTTTGTGTAAATAATCTCCAAACATCTCTTCATATTACGCACTCCATCCTCTTTCTTGCAGTATGTTTCCATGATATAATGTAAGGTGTCGTCTGGAATAATAATGTCTTCTTCGTTGAATTTCACCTGTTCTCGAATCTTTGGCAGAAGATAGTTATTAGCAATGATTGTCTTTTGCTTCTTTTCATATCCCTTGGTATGGATACGATACATTCTATCTTTAAGAATAGGATTAATTTTGGATTCGTCATTGTAGCTGAAGATGAACAGACACTTGCTTAAGTCAAAATCAATTTCTGCGAAATATTTGTCATGAAACTGATTGTTCTGAGACGTGTCAGTAAGATGAGTTAAGATTCCAGCAATTTCTTCACCCTTTGGTGTATCGCTAATTTTATCGAGCTCATCAAAGTAAATAACAGGATTCATACACTTGCTATCCACTAGAATTTGAACTATCTTGCCCCATGTGCTACCTTCATAAGTATAAGAGTGACCCTCAAGGAAACTGCTGTCGGTTGCGCCACCCAAAGCAATGAACGCAAAGGGACGATTAAGAATTTTGCTAATTCCTTCTTTTACAAGAGTGGTCTTACCTGTTCCCATAGGACCTTGAATAGCAATAGCTGTTCCCATAGCAGATGGATTAGTTATTAGTTGTCCCATCATTTGCATAATTTGCATTTTGGCATCTTCAAGACCATAGACTGCATTGTCTAATGTATTTTTGGCATTTTCCATGAAGTCGTTACATTTTTCGATACCATTTTCAATAGTAAGAGGTAGTTGATTACATTTTCCAAATGGAATACGCATAAACGTATCCACCCAGTTCTTAATTTTATAATATTCTCCTGAGCCAGGCTCCATATACCTGAGTGAATTGATTTTTTTCATAGCTGCACCCTTAAATATAGTTGGCATATCAGCTTCAAGGAGTGTCATTCTGTAAGGTTTTTCTACACGAATTACTTTATTAATCTCGCGCAATTCCTTAATAATTTTCTTTTGTTCTTCAACTTCTAGCTTACCAAAGAACTCAAAATCGTTATTCGTGTTCTTATCTTTCACTAGACGTTTGAAAATACGTGTATTTTTTTCTTGATGCTTTTTCTCCTTTCTCTTTTGCTTTTTTTCATGTTCTTTGATAGTTTTTTCACAAGCTTCTACACATGCTTTCGCATCTTTATTATTTTTATTTTTTTTATACAAGGTCTTGAGCTCATTCATAAATTCTTTGTTTGAAAAGCTATCAGACTTCTTCATGTTTTGACTCTTTGACTCTTCGACTTCATTGTCTTCATCATCTGATATATCAATAACTCTTTGATTTCTTTTGTTTGCCTGTCGTTTCGATCTGCGCACATGAACTACACTTTCCTCTTCACTTTCTTCAGCTTCACTTTCTTCGTCATATTCGTCACTATCATATTCGTCTTCATCACTAGAAGATACCTCTTCGTCCTCATCTTCTGTTGACCATTCCTCTTCGTCTTCTTCATCCCAGTCCTCCCAGTCTTCATCATCATCATCTTCTTCTCCATCAACACCACCAATCGTGAAAATGATATTGAACTTGTTACTTTTCTTGTTATCACTATCACTATCGTCACTTTCCTCTTCACTTTCAGACTCTACCTCTCTTTTGGACTTAGACTTAGAAGACTTAGATGGCTCGGTTAATGATTTTTTGGATTTGGATGGGCTCTTTTTATTTTTTGTGGTTTTTCTCTTTTTACTTGGTTCTTCTTCCTCATCCTCTTCTTCTTCCTCTTCTACTTCTTCTTCGCTCTCATCAGACTTCTTCTTTGTTTTGGATGCCTTGGACTTTTTAGTTTGTGCATACAATTTCTTTAACGCCTCTCCATCTTTGATTTGCTTAGTTAAATTCTTTGATGGAAATAGGTTGTTAAGAAATTTCTTATACTCAAGACTATCAAGTTCAAGCTCTTCTTCTTCGCTAGAATAACTTTCTGAACTATCCGAACTTTCACCACATTTCTCTTTCACATCTTTCTTAGACTTACCTGACTTCTTTTTCGAATCCACAGAGTTGTTTTTCATCTTGTCTTTGTTTTCTTGCATGCGCATAATATTAACTGATACTTAAATATTGTTAAGTAGTTTACAATCATTTTTATTTGAAATAAATATTTTATAAAATGTATTGACTAAATGTTTATCAGAACATTTTATTAGTAGGATATTTAATTGGTGGTAACAATTACGTAAGCTAAGAATAAACCAAAGAAATTTTTGGATATTAAATCTAGTATATTATAAAACACATTCTTCCAGTTGTAATTAAATAGTGCCGAAACACCATATAAGCTCCATGCAATAAAAAAGTAACTAAAAAGAAGCATACCACTATATGTGTATTTTGCGTAATTATCATAAATTATATAAAACATTGCAAAGAAAGGTAAAAATCCAGCCATTACCGAGGTTCGTGTTGCAAGAACATTAATTTCACCTAGGTAACCAAAAATTAACATCATTGCATTTAATATGATTATTTTAAAGAATGTTACGTAATTTTCTTGAACGACATCAAGGAAGTCAGGAATAGCCGAAGAACCACTCTGTTTGATTTTCAAATAAATAAGATAAGACGATAAAGTAATTAACATAACAGGAGTAGTGATTGACCAATCATAATATCTTTTCCTGGTAATATTAACAGCAGTAGCAATGTTAAAAGCTAACCATACATAAAAAATTCCTTCAATAAATTGAACTAAAAATTCCATTAAAAGAAGTTGTTTTAAAAGAAGAAGCTCGCTAGCGACTGGCATCAAGAGAACATATAAATCAACAATACCAGTAAAAATTTGTACCGCAAGTGAGAAGAATGCGGTATTTTTTAACAAACTCATTTATATTAAAACAAGATATTTTTAAAATAAAATGAATGGAAAAAACTATCTAAACGTATAGTAATAATAAAGATACGATGTCCGTGAAAAACAAAGCCATGAAGCCCTCGTCTTCTAAAATTATTGGCGTTCAATTCTCTATATTGTCGCCTGATGAAATTAGAAAGGGGTCAGTTGCTGAGATTACAAGTCGTGATACATATATAAATAATAAACCTGTCATTGGCGGGTTGTTCGACCCCCGTATGGGTGTCCTTGAACCTGGTCTAATATGTCCTACTGATGGTCTAGATTACATGCAAACACCAGGTTACTTTGGTCATATTGAGTTAGCTCGTCCTGTATTTTACATTCAATATTTCAACACCGTTCTTAAGATTTTGCGATGCATATGTTTCAAGTGTAGTAAGTTACTTATTAGTAAGGAAAAATATAAACAATGTTTGAAGATGTCTGATGAAGCACGTTGGAAGTATGTGTTTTCCCTTGCAAGCAAGGTTCATCGATGTGGTGAGGATATTGAAGATGGATGTGGTTGCCTCCAACCAAATAAAATTAGAAAAGAAGGATTGGCTAGTATATTTGCTGAATGGGAAAATAAAGCAGAAGGAGAACAAAATATTGTCATTAAGCTAATTCCAGAGATGGTATTAAAAACATTGAAAAGAATCTCTGATGAGGATGTCGCATTTATGGGATTTAGCCCTCTTTGGGCTCGTCCTGATTGGATGATTTGTCAGGTGCTTGCTGTTCCACCACCAGCTGTTCGACCATCTGTAAAACACGATGCACAACAACGTAGTGAAGATGACCTTAGTCATATTTTGGTAAATATAATCAAAACGAACAATACCTTGCAAGAGAAAATTCAAAATAATGCCCCTGCTAATGTTATTGATGACTGGGTAACTGTGCTCCAATATTACGTTTCTACCATGGTTGATAACAAAATTCCTGGTGTGGCTTCAGTTGCACAGCGTTCAGGTCGTCCTCTCAAATCTATCAAGGATAGATTAAATGGAAAAGGGGGTAGAATGAGAGGCAATCTTATGGCTAAAAGAGTAGATTTTAGTGCCCGTTCAGTTATTACAGCAGATCCTAACTTGTCTATTCGCGATTTGGGAATTCCTATGAAAATTGCCAAAAATATTACTAAACCTGTTGTTGTAAATGACCGCAATCGCGCCTTTCTGACTAAATTGGTAATTAATGGTCCAGATGAACACCCTGGAGCCAAGATTCTAGAAAAGAAGAATGGAGAAAGTATTACGCTTCGATATATTGATAGAAAGTCAATTGTTCTTGAAGATGGCGATATTGTGCATCGTCATATGATGGATGGAGACCCTGTATTGTTCAACAGACAACCTACACTCCATAGAATGAGTATGATGTGTCATATTGCTAAAATTATGAAAAGAGGCGATACATTTCGCATGAATGTAGCGGACACTAAACCCTACAATGCTGATTTTGATGGTGATGAGATGAATTTACATATGCCTCAAGATACTGAAAGTGAAGCTGAACTTCGCCATCTAGCTGCAGTTCCTTATAATTTAATTAGTCCTGCTAATAATGCACCTATTATTGGTATTTATCAAGATTCAATGCTTGGAGCTTATCGTTTCACACGAGAAAATATTAATTTTACACCTCGTGATGCGATGAATCTTCTTATGATGAGTGAAAAGGTAAATACTGAACAGCTCAGAGATAAGGGTGGTGTTATTTCAAGTTTTGATGTGTTAAGTCAAATCATGGCTCCCCTATCTTTGAAATACAAAAACAAAGCCTACAAGGATGATAAAGATGATTTTGCAAGTTCTAATAATGTATTAGAAATTAGAAATGGAGAGTATATTCGAGGACAACTTGACAAGGGTGTGTTAGGTGGCGGAACCAAGGGCCTCATTCAACGCACTTGCAATGACTTTGGTAATATGAATGCTTCGAAATTTATTGATAATTTGCAGAACATTATTACCGAATATATGAAACGCAGTTCGTTTAGTGTGGGAATTAGTGATTTGATTTCTGATCAAAAAACTAATGATCAAATTATTGATGCAATTACCAAAAAGAAATCTGATGTAAAGAATCTTATTGATCAAACACAGCTTGGATTATTCCGCAACAATACGGGGCAAACGAACGTTCAAGAATTTGAAACCCAAGTTAATAACATCTTGAATAAGGCCTCTTCAGATGCGGGTAAGATTGGGTTGGAGAGTTTGAGTGCAGATAACCGATTTGTAGTTATGGTAAAGGCTGGTTCAAAGGGTAGTGAATTGAATATTTCTCAAATGATTTCTTGTCTTGGACAGCAGAACGTAGATGGAAAACGTATCCCATATGGTTTTGATCAGAGAACACTTCCTCATTACTCAAAATATGATGATACACCTGGTGCAAGAGGATTTGTTGAAAGCTCCTACATTAATGGACTAACACCCCAAGAGTTGTTCTTCCATGCTATGGGTGGAAGAGTAGGTCTTATTGACACGGCTGTTAAGACTTCAACAACTGGATACATCCAAAGAAGACTTGTTAAGGGCCTAGAAGACCTTATGGTTAATTACGATATGACTATCCGCACAAATAAAAACAAGATTGTGCAATTCTCCTATGGTGAAGACAATATTGACACTACTAAGGTAGAAAATCAGATGCTACCTATTGTTACTATGAGTATTCAAGATATTTACTCTCATTATACATTACCAGATGATACTGGTGTCAATAAAGAAATTAACAAGGTATTTGAGGAACAAGCTTTGCGTAGATACAAGCGTCAAAAGGAAAAGATCCGCGAAAAGAACAAAGAAATGACCCAAAAGATGATTGATGTTCGTGAATCTATTATCAAGAATGTCTTTAAGAACAAGAGCGATAGTGTTGTAAATCTGCCTGTGGCATTTTCATATATTATTAACAATATTCAGGGCCAACAGAATATTAATTCTAATTCCATGATTGACCTGACTCCTTTGGAAGCATACAATATGATCGATGCTACATTTGAAAAACTGCAAATGATAACTTATGTAAAACCTACTGAATTGTTCAAGACTGCATATTATTACTACTTATCACCTAAGGAGCTATTGTTTGTGAAGCGATACAATCAAAAGGCACTTGTTGTGTTACTAGATACGATTGTATTGATGTATAAAAGGTCTATTGTGAGCCCTGGAGAAATGGTTGGTATGACTGCTGGTCAGTCAATTGGAGAAACTAGCACACAAATGACTCTTAATACTTTCCATTTTGCAGGTGTAGCTGCAAAATCTAATGTAACTCGTGGTGTGCCTCGTATTGAAGAAATATTATCTCTGTCTAGTGATCCTAAAAATCCATCCCTAACTGTGTATTTGCGCCCTGAAGATGAAACAGACAGGGAAAAAGCACAGGTTGCTATGTATATGTTAGAGCATACAAAGTTAAAGGAATTGGTCACATTCGCAGAAATATGTTTCGACCCTGATGACTTAAATACTCTAATTCCTTCGGATAAGGAGTCACTTGAACAATATCGTGCATTTGAAAATATGCTGGACGAATGTATGGGAGATGACGTGGGTCAAGACACGCTTGAAAAGTCAAAGTGGATTATTAGGATGGAAATGGATAAGACTATTATGTTGGAGAAAAATATTACTATGGATGATATCAACTATACACTAAGTAATTGCTATGGAGATGAGATTTCTTGTATGTTCAGTGATTACAATTCAGATAAACTGATTTTCCGTATTCGTATGAATAGTGTGTTGAAAGCATCTAAGACATCAGTAAAGTCCAACTTAAATCCTCTTGATCAATCAGACCAGATTTTCGTTTTGAAAAATTTTCAAGAATCTTTACTTAACAATACTATTCTACGTGGTGTAAAGAAAATCAATAAAGTTACTTTACGACGTATTAAAGATAACGTTGTTGAGGATGATGGTTTATACAAGCGCAAGGATATGTGGGTATTAGATACTACAGGAACCAATTTGCTTGAAACATTGGCACTCGATTATATCGACACAAAAAGAACATTTAGTAACGATATTGTAGAAACCTATAATGTCTTGGGAATAGAAGCAGCGCGTCAGTCTATTATGAACGAATTGGTAGATGTTATTGAATTTGACGGCACATATATTAACTATCATCATTTCAGTATTCTGTGCGATAGAATGACGTTTAGCCATAAGATGATCTCTATCTTCCGTCACGGAATCAATAATGATAATATTGGACCAATCGCCAAGGCCTCCTTTGAGGAAACACCAGAGATGTTTCTCAAGGCTGCGCGTCATGGAGAACTTGATACTTTCCGTGGTGTCTCCGCAAATATTATGTGTGGTCAGGAAGGATATTACGGAACAAATAGTTTCCAGGTTGTTCTTGATATTGAAGAAATGGCGAAGTTTGAAGAAGCAACAAATTTCGTAGCAACTGGAGATACCGAAAAAGAAATTGATGCAATGTTTGATGGTGTGGAAGGCCTCGAAACAGAATGTAGCGATGGACAACTGGTTATTCAAAATAATGTAGTTAGTATTCAAGGAACCGATACAGGTGGGGATAATTCTTACAATCCTGGATTTTAAAAATAAAATAATTTATTGCGTTCATGTAAAATAATAATTATAATGATTTTTTTAATGTAAATTATTATAATCAGATAATATATATAAATGACAAACCAATGTTCATGCCAAAAATGCCACACTGAGTGTAACACATGTAAGCACCCTGAACCTCAACATAAGCCAACTGAATGTTTTACTTGTTCAAAACCTCTTTATGATATAATTACCTATTACGATATTTGTGATCTATGCTTTGGGGTAGAAATTAACACCAAAAATAAACACATAGAAGGTTTCATTCTTACTTTCGTAGATGAACATGGATATCCTATATGTTTTGATGACTATGAAAGTTATATGTCAATTGAAATTTTAAATGGACATGGATGCCAACTTGTTTCATGTAATAACAAAATTTTCTATACTTATACTGAGCAAGCAAATAATTGTATGCCTCTCAATACTGCTCTTTGGACTTATCATTATCCAACCAGTGCAGCCCTTCGTTTATCATTTCGATTACATCATTGTTACGGACGCAGGATTCGTATGGTTATAAATTTATTTTATGCACAACAATCGACACCAAGTCGTATGCTTGAGTCAGTCGTAAATCATGCAGTTCAAAGCGATTTGGTGCAACCATGTGTAAAGGAACCCTGTTATCCAGGTTATGTAGGTTGGATGGTTAGTTTACGCGAACATTGTCAACCTCAACCCCCAAGAAAAAATGGACAACATAGCGCTTACCCACATAATATTCAATATTAATTCATTATAGATTTAAAATTCTAACAGCATTCATACATATTCTATAGATGTATGAATGTTTTTTATAAACCTTACTTAAATAGTTGTGAATAGATATATAAGTAAAAATGACAACAGCGTTTTCTTTAATTCTTCAAAATGAATATTTTTCACAATCACAAAGAAAAAAACTAGAACACATCAAATGGCCAATAGTGATGAAAGATTTAAAATACGAACAAGTTAAAGAGGTGCAACAAGTTCTTTATTCACACTATAAACACCCAGCAAGTTTATCTATTCTTTATCAATTTCTATACTCTAACGTTGTTAATGCCAAAGAAAAGTTTTCTGGATTACAAAAAATACGGGAAAACATATTTACAAGTGAAGAAGAAAAAGAGAATGGAATGGTTCGTTTCTCTAATGCACAAAAGGTATATTACATGTTCACAAAGCTGGCAAACATTTTTCGTATGAAAAATATGCCTGTTCGTAATACCGAAAACATGTTGATGGAACCTATTGATATGTCGATGAAACATGTGTTTTGTGTGGTAGAAAACGGAGGCAAATATTTGTTTTCCCTAACAGATTTGGTAAATATTTTTAAAATGGCACTTTTAAATATGGAATTTTTTGTTATTTCACCAAATTCTGTTAAAAATCCATATACTAATAATTCTTTTAATAAATCTACTTTATTAAATATGTATTTTTTTCTCAAAAATAACCTAATATGCATGCCTGATTATATTGAAAAATTTTTTAAATGTAATTTTAATATTCGTCTTTTTCTTAGATTACACAAAAGTTGGCTTCAGGATAATGCTCTAGAAAATTATGTTAAAACTGCTCATCATACACAACTAAAAAATGCCATAACCTCAATGTTGTATGATTATAACATGGATAATCAGCGATTCGCGTTGCGCATTCACCACAAATTTCCTGAAAAAGAATTGTGTCAAATAATGCGACCTTATCTTATCCTATACTATAAAAGTAGATACTCAACTGATAACACCCTATTATGGCATTATAAATTTCTTTTCAGAGAACGTATGAAAAAGTTTTATAAATTTAATAAACATTTTGGTGCTCTTCTAACCAGACGTGTTGCCAATTTGAAATGTAACAAAAAGAAAGAAACTAATAATAAACAAAAAGGAAATACGACCAAAACATATCGAAATGATAGTTACCATGCTAAGGATTATTTACCATACAGATTTAACAATCATTATGAAAATACAAGTCTTTATATGGTTTCACATTTAAGTAATAATGAATTTGAAAATGCACCTGACGATGTGAATGAATATTCTAGGGAAACCATCGGAACAGATGCGCAAGATACAGATGAGTATGAATATGACAACGACGATAATTCTGAAATATTATTGCGTCCTATCAGTTCTACTTCAAATCAATCATTTCGAGAAATGGCACAGCAATATAATATACAAAGAAATCCGAATTATCGAGGTGGTAACACAGAAGGAAACTCTCAGCCTCGTAGTCAACAAGGATCCAGAGTAGCTAACAATGTTATTCGTCGATTAACACGACGTCGTGATGATGATGATTCTCCCATTTTTCCATCTAATACTCATCCAAGATTTGACCCTGTAACTATACAATCAACACCACGTCCTAATTTAACACAAGATAATTCTGAAGGTGAGATAGAAGATGATTCTGATGATGAAATAATGGACCCTATGCCTGGTATTCTTTTTGGCCCAAGAGAAGCAAATTCGACTACCGAGAACCAGAACACTACTCAAAATGTAACTGAAAGCCAAGAAAGTGAAAGCACTGCCATGTCTATTGAAACAAATATAACTGAAAATCATGATAGTGAATCTTCTGGGGAGGGTTTGACACCTCTTACATCGCCTGATGATAATGCTGGTGCAACTGATATTAATCGCTCGTTAGCCAACTCGGATTACGATAGTTTTTTTGAAGACTAAAAATAAAATGAAATTGATATACTTTTATTTTATGAAAGAAAGATTAAAAGTAACAAGATGCCAGATCAATTTCCCGATTCCCAACCAAACTTTGTATCCGATTCGGAAAACGAAAGTGATGAAAATCCTACAATTGATATTGAAGTAGATACTTCTAATGTAAATATTTCGTTAGCAAACTCCTTTCCAATAGACCCCCGGGTATGGTTAGAAAACAATAGACATCGTTCGCAAAACACGATTGACCAAGATGCATTCATGGCTGGGCCACCTTTCATCGGAATTATTCCCCCTCAAGATTCCCAACCAGAAGAATCTCCAGAAACTCCTAATCAACCTGAAAATGCTACCTCTACACCAGAGCAACGCGAAAGACATTTATATGCCAATCCTAATAGATGGTCATTATATGTTCATGGTTCCAATGATAAAAACCTTGAATCCTTCAAAAAGTTTCTTGATGATGACTTTTTAGTCAAATCTGAACTTGAAGTATTACGTGAGTTCCTTATTATGAATCTTGCTGCTATCGCTGAGAAAATTAATGAAAGAAATAATCTTATTATAGACACTGGTTCCAGTCCTAAGACCAGCGAAGATAATGAAAGATTACTGGAACTACAAGCACGATATGCTGATGGTGATTATTAAGCATTTCAAATTAGTGTATTATTATTGTATCTTTTGTTTTTTTCCGATTGAAACAAGTATATTTTATGAACTTAATATATACTTGAATATTTAATATGAGTTATAGTGAAAGTGATAATTTTAAACGAATACAGGGAGAAGGGGAAGAGAGTCAGTATGGTGCAGACGATGAGGGTAGTATGGGTAGCGGTAGCGATGTGGGTAGCGACGAGGATGTAAAAGAAGGTCCAGAACAATATACAGATCAAGATGCCGATGTAGATATAGATGTTTCTGATTATTTTGATTTTCCAGAAAATCAACAATTA
>MDSZ01127610.1_pt1 | contig 12265 bp, 11 predicted proteins | sample 811201 | NCBI WGS metagenome assembly MDSZ01 (sample SAMN05326647, study PRJNA326480) | marine metagenome | isolation source: seawater | place: Indian Ocean: North | collected 2010
TATTGATTGATAAACTGTGATTTTTATACATATTAAGAAAAATTTAGCAAACTTAAAATTATGTTTAATACAATATTTCCTAAGATACATAAAGAAGGCTTCAAATTTCTAGCTATTTCTATTTTAATAACCTTTGTAGTTTTGTTTTTCTCAAAGTCATTGGGTATAATTTTAGCAATTGTTACACTTTGGGTTTATTACTTCTTTAGAGATCCAGAAAGGCATTCAATAAATGATGACACATATTTGGTAAGTCCTGCAGATGGGTTAATCACAGATATATCTGAAAGGTCTGGGCCTGAGGAATTAAGACTTGAAAACAAGACATTTACAAAAGTTAGCATTTTTATGAATGTGTTTAATTGTCATGTAAATAGAATTCCTATATCTGGAAAAATTGAAGAAATTTATTATAAACCTGGAAAATTTTTAAATGCGTCATTGGATAAAGCTAGCGAAGAAAATGAGAGAAATTATTTTAAAATTAAATCTTTAGAAGATGGTGAAGAAATAATTATTGTTCAAATAGCAGGATTAATTGCAAGAAGAATTGTTTGTGAAGTTGAGCAAGGACAAAATTTAAAACAAGGTGACAGGGTTGGTATGATAAGATTTGGAAGTAGAGTAGATATTTATTTTAAAAATAAAAAATTATTAGCTAAACTTGGACAGAATGTAGTAGCAGGTGAAAGCTTAATTGCTTCAAAATAATGGATCAAAATAAAAAATTTAAATTAGTTTCTTCAAAAAAAACCAGATATCTCTTACCAAATATTCTCACACTAGGAGGGGTTTGTCTAGGAATAAGTTCTATAAAGTTTTCTATAGATGGAAATTATAGTTTAGCTGTTACTTTAATTTTACTAGCCGCAATACTTGATGCATTAGATGGTAGAATTGCAAGATTGATAAAAGGAACTTCAGAATTTGGAAAAGAATTAGACTCTCTTACTGATTTTGTAAGTTTTGGAATAGCTCCAGTATTTATTTTATATTTTTGGGAACTTAATAATTATGGAAAGCTTGGATGGACAATTGCTTTAACATATTCTGTATGTTGTGTTTTAAGATTAGCAAGATTTAATTTAACAAAAAATAATAATCAAGATGAGTGGAAAAATAATTTTTTTGAAGGAATACCATCTCCTGCAGGTGGTCTTTTAATTTTAATGCCACTTATCTACGATTTAACTAACTTCGATTTGAATATAGACATTAAAAATTTTACACCTTATTTAACAATTTTTATAGCTTTACTTTTGGTTAGTAAAATTCCAACACTTTCACTAAAAAAAATTTCAATTTCACCTAAAACCACTATATTCCTATTGCTTTTAGTGGGAATAATTTTTATCGCACTGTTGTTCTATACTTTTGAAACTCTTTTAGTTTTTAGCCTATTTTATTTATTTTCAATACCTGTAAGTATATTTATTTATAAAAATCACCAAAAAAAGAATACACAAAAAATATCTGACGAAGAGCATGAAGATATTTTATAATGAAAAAGTCAAAAAGAACTAAAAAAAGTAATTCTTGGAAAATAAAACAACATAGAGATCAATTTTTTAAAAAATCAAAAATTTTAGGCTATAGATCGAGGGCTTCTTTTAAATTAATTGAATTGAATGAGAAGTTTAAATTCATTAAAAATAACTCAAAATTATTAGATCTAGGTTCTTCCCCCGGAGGTTGGTCTCAGGTTGCAAGTAAAATAATTACTCAAGGTAAAATAATTGCCCTGGATATTAAATCAATGAAACCTATAAAGAACGTTAATTTTATTAAAAGAGATATTTTTGAGGAGGAAACTAAGCAAATAATATTAAATTTTTTTCAAGGTAAGTTAGATATTGTCATTTCAGACATGGCCGCTGATACCACTGGAAATAAATCTCTAGACTCAATAAGAACAAACCAATTATGTTCAGAGGCTATCGAGTTTTCCACAAAAATACTAAAACCTACGGGAGTATTTGTCACAAAGCTGTTTATGGGTGATGATTTTGAAGAGGTTAAAGATTTAGCCAAAAAAACATTTAAAGTAGTAAATTTCTTTAAACCTGATTCAAGCAGGGTAGAGTCAAAAGAGACTTATTTACATTGTAAGATTTTAAAGACTTTATAAATTTTAATAATTGTATATAAGTTTATATGGAAACAATTAAAGAAGCTTTAACCTTTGATGACGTTCTTTTAATTCCGCAATATTCAAATGTGCTCCCATCAGAAACAGATATTTCAACAAACTTAACCGACCATATCGCTTTAAAAGTTCCTTTCCTTTCTTCCGCGATGGATACAGTCACTGAATCAAAAATGGCGATAGCTATGGCAAATTCCGGCGGAATAGGTGTAATTCACAGAAATTTAAAAATTAAGGACCAGTCTAAAGAGGTATTAAAAGTCAAAAATAAAAGACTGTTAGTAGGAGCAGCTATTGGAACAAATGGCGAGGATATAGACAGAGCAAAATCATTAATTGAAAATGGATGTGATTTAATTGTTATAGATACTGCTCACGGCCATAGCTTAAAAGTATTAAAGATACTTTCTAAATTAAAAAAAATTAAATTAAAGGCTCCAATTTGTGTAGGTAACGTTGCTACAGGTGAGGCCGCTAAAAAACTATATAATAATGGAGCAGATATAATTAAAGTAGGAATAGGTCCAGGATCAATTTGCACAACAAGGATGGTAGCAGGAATAGGGGTGCCTCAAATCTCAGCTATCATGAACGTAAAAAAAGCTTTGAAGGGGAAAAAAGTAAAAATTATTTCAGATGGAGGAATTAAATTTTCAGGAGACATAGCCAAAGCTTTAGCAGCTGGAGCTGATGCAATTATGATGGGCTCAATATTTGCAGGGACAGATGAAAGTCCAGGAAAAAAGTTTAAAGTTAAAGGAAAAATTTACAAGCAGTATAGAGGTATGGGTTCGATAGGCGCTATGTCTTCAGGGTCAGCAAATAGGTATTTTCAAAAGAATTTTAAAGATAAGTCAAAATTTGTTCCTGAGGGTGTAGAAGGTAGAGTGGAGTATAAAGGTAACGTGTCTAAGATTATTTATCAGCTAAAAGGTGGATTGAAATCTTCTATGGGGTATATTGGTGCTAAAAATTTAAAACAAATATCAAAAAATGCAAAATTTATTAAAATTACTAAAGCTGGTTTCTATGAAAGCATGGTGCATAGTGTTGAAATGACACAAAAAACGATAAATTATAAATTATGACTAAAAGAATATTCAAAATAATTGTTTTTGCATTTTTTTTTCCAACCTTCCTATTAGCAAATAATCAATATTTTAAGGAAGGGGTAAATCTATATAATAATAATAAATTTAACCAAGCAAAATTTAAGTTTGAACAAGATATTGTTTATAATCCAAAAAGCGAGATGTCATATCTATATTTATCAAAAATTTTTAAAAATTTAAAAAATAAAGCATTAGAAGAACAAAATTTAAAGACTGTAATTCTACTTAACCCAACGAATGAGGAGGCTATTTATAACTTGGCGAAATTAAAATTAGATGAGTCAGATTATAAAAAAAGTAAAGAGTTAAATGATAGGCTGTCAAACTTATGTAATAAGTTTTGTATTCAAAGTAAAAAACTAAAGATTGAAATTGAAAATTTATCTAAAAAATAAATGCAATTCCAAAATAATAAGGATAAAATATTAATTATTGATTTTGGTTCTCAAGTCACTAAATTAATTGCAAGGCGTATTAGAGACTTAGGGGTTTACACTGAGATTATTACACCTAAAGAGGATTTAAGTTTACAAAGCTACAAACATATAAAAGGTATAATACTCTCTGGTGGACCATCCACAGTTACAAACAAAAAATTTCCAACTATCCCAAAAAAAATTTTAATGAAACAGATACCAATTTTGGGAATTTGTTATGGTTTACAATTAATTGCGAAGATTTTTGGTGGAAGGATAAAATCTTCAAAAAAAAAGAGAGAATTCGGAAGAGCATTTATCTTTGAAAAGAAAAAATCACTCTTAACAAAAAATTTTTTTAAAACAAAAAAATCTGTATGGATGAGTCATGAAGATGCAGTAGTTAAACTTCCAAAAAACTTTAAAACTATAGCTTCAACAAAAGACTCAAAACTAACTATTATTGAAAATCAAAAAAAAAGAATTTATGGTGTTCAATTTCACCCAGAAGTCACTCACACAGATAACGGTAACCAGATATTTAAAAATTTTATATTTTCGATTTGTAAAGCAAATAAATCATGGAACATTATCTCACAGAAAAAAAAGTTAATAGAGGAAATAAAAAAAGTAGTCAAAAGAGATAAAGTTATATGTGCGTTGTCCGGCGGTGTTGATAGTAGCGTAGTTGCTTTATTAGTAAATAAAGCTATAAAAAGAAATTTGGTATGTATTATGGTAGATACAGGTTTAATGAGAAAAGATGAGTTTAAATATACTTATAATATGTTTAAAATTAAGCATAATTTAAATGTAAAACTTATTAATGCCTCAAAAATTTTTTTAAAAAGTTTAAAAAATAAAACTAATCCTGAAATAAAAAGAAAAATAATTGGAAAATTATTTATTAAAATATTTGAAAAAGAGTCAAAAAAAATTAGTAAAGTAAAATATCTGGCACAAGGAACTCTTTATCCAGATATTATCGAAAGTAGATCTTCAACAGGAAGCAAATCATCTAAAATTAAATCCCATCATAATGTTGGTGGACTCCCAAAAAAAATGAACTTAAAATTAATTGAACCTTTAAGAGATTTTTTTAAAGACGAAGTAAGAATTTTGGGGAAATCTTTAGGTTTAGCTCAAGTTATAAGCCAAAGACATCCTTTTCCTGGGCCAGGCTTAGCTATTAGAATAATAGGGAAAATAACTCCTGAAAAAATAAGAATTCTTCAAGAAGCTGATCATATTTATATTACTGAATTAATTAAAAACAATCTATATGATAAGATCTGGCAGGCTTATGCAGCTTTACTCCCAGTAAAAACTGTAGGGGTAATGGGAGACTCAAGAACATATGAGTATACTTGTTTGATAAGGGCTGTAACCTCAGAAGATGGTATGACTGCAGATTATTTTAATTTTCCTAAAAGTTTTTTAGATAAAATTTCAAATAAAATTATAAATAAAGTGAAAGGAATAAATAGGGTTGTGTATGATATTACCTCAAAACCACCTAGCACTATTGAATTAGAATAATCTCACAATGAATAAAAGAATAAAAAAAATTATAAATAAAAAAAACAGGTCCAAAATTGTTAGTTTAACTGCATACTCAAAAAATATAGCAAGAATTTTAGATAAGTATTGCGACATTGTTTTAGTAGGAGACTCTTTAGCAAACGTTTTATATGGTTTTAAAAACACTCACCGAATAACTTTAGAAAATATGATACTACATGCAGCTAGTGTAAAAAGAGGTATTAAAAAGTCATTGCTGGTTGTAGATATGCCAAAAAATTCTTACAATAGTTCAAGCAATGCTTTAAAAAATGCAAAATTAATTATGAGCCAAACAAGATGCGATGCAGTTAAAATAGAAAGTAACAAAAAAAATTATTATATCATAAAAAAATTAGTTGACTCAAAAATACCAGTTATGGGCCATATTGGCTTTACTCCACAATTTACAAATAAATTTAAAATTCAAGGAGACACATCAGCAAAAACAAAGCAGTTGATTAAAGAGGCTATATCAATTGAAAAAGCTGGAGCCTTTTCCATAGTGCTTGAATGTATTACTCCTCAATCCTCAAAAGCTATTACAAAGAAACTTAAGATTCCAACTATCGGTATTGGTTCCTCAAAATATTGTGACGGTCAAATTCTTGTTACAGATGATATGATTGGTTTAAGTGGTTTTTATCCAAAATTTGTAAAAAAATACCTCAATATGACCAGATTAATTGAAAAAGCTGTAAAAAAATATACTACAGATGTAAAATTAAAAAAGTTTCCTGAGACAAAATACTTTTTAAATGGAAGATAATTCTGAAAATAAAATAGAAACAAAAGATAAAGTAATTTATTTTTTAAAAGATAATAAAAAAAAATTTTTAATTATTTTGCTACTCTTAATAGTTTCAGCATTTTCAATCGTAGGGTTTCAAACTTATAAACTTAAACAAAATAGCAAAATCGCAGAGAAATATATTACAGCTGGTATTTATTTTAATTCGGATGAAAAAGAAAAGTCAAAAAGAATTTATGAAGAAATATTGAATAGTAAAAATAAATTTTATTCAATTTTAGCTTTAAACACAATTTTAGAAAAAGATCTTGAAAACGATAAAGAAAAAATTTTAAGTTATTTTCATTTATTAGAAAATATAAACTACCCAAAAGAGCAAAATGATTTAATAAAATTTAAAAAAGCTTTATATTTACTTAAATTAGATAGCCCCAAAGAGGCAAACGAAATATTAGAAAATCTCTCAAGTTCAGGTTCAAATATAGATTATTTAGCGAGAGAAGTATTAGGCAAATAATGAATTTTTAAAAAAGATGAAGAAAACTTTTTCTATCTTAATTATCTTAATATTTTGTCAAAACTGTTCATTTGACCAAAAATCTGGAATTTGGAAAAATGAAAATATAATAACTAATAATAAAGAAAATGATATTTTTCGTGAATTTAAAACATTATCTTCCTCAAATGATTATTTTAAAGAAACAATTGAAATAAGTGACAATTTCAAATTTAGAGATTTTGTAGTATCAAAAAATTCTGATTGGAGCGATATATTTTATAGAAATACGAATAATTTTGAAAATTTCGAATATAATGAACTTAATCAAACTTTTTTAAAGGGTAAAAAAATTTCAAAATATAAAATCAATGATAAAATATTATTTAAAAATGACAAAGCGATTATCACTGATCTTAAAGGAAATATCATAATTTATTCTATTACTGAAAATAGAATAGTTAATAAATTCAATTTTTATAGAAAAAAGCTTAGAAAAATAAATATATCTTTAAATATAATTCTAGAAAATAGCGTAGTCTATGTTTCAGATAATATAGGATTTTTGTATGCCTACAATATCGATAACAATAAAGTAATTTGGGCAAAAAATTACAAAGTTCCTTTTCGTTCAAACCTAAAAATAACAAAAAATAACTTAATCGCAGCAAATCAAAATAACAATTTGTACTTCTTTAATAAATTTGACGGAGAAATAATTAGTTTAATTCCAACTGAAGATACACCAGTAAAAAATGAATTCATAAATAATTTAGCTCTAAATTCTCGAAATCTATTTTTTTTGAACACTTATGGCTCTTTATATTCTATCGATAAAAGTAAAATGAAAATTAAGTGGTTTTCAAATTTAAATCAGTCTTTAGATATTAATCCAAGTAACTTATTTTTTGGAAATCAAATAATAAGCTATAAAGACAAATTAGTAATTTCATCAAACAAACAACTATATATAATTAACGAAAATAATGGGTCAATAATTTTTAAAAAAAATTTCTTTTCATCAATAAAACCATTAGTGGTTAACGATTATATTTTCTTAATTACTAATAATGATTTGATTATAGCAATGGATCTTATTGATGGAAAAATTATTTATTCATACGACCTAAATAGAAAAATAAGTGAATTTCTTAATACAAAAAAAAAGATGGCAAAATTTAGAAGTTTAATAATGGCAAATAGTAAAATTTACGTATTTTTAAACAACTCCTATTATTTAAAAATGGATTTGAATGGAGATATTGAAGCAATTAAAAAAATACCTTCAAAATTGAACAGCGATCCAATTTTGATAAATGGTTCTTTGTTCTTTCTAGATCAAAAAAATCGATTAAATATTTTTAATTAATTGTTTGATTTTCCACTCAGCAAAGATAACTGTTTAACTTGTAAACCCTCTAAATTATCTGATGGTCGTATAGGGTAATCTCCAGTAAAGTAATGATCACTAAATTGAGGGTAGCTATTATTTCTTTTTTCACCAGTTAACGCTTTATAGAGACCATCTAAACTAAGAAATTTTAAACTATTAGCATTTATATACTCACACATTTCTTTATTATTTTTATTATAAGCTAATAATTCCTCGTTTGTTGGCATGTCAACACCATAAAAATCAGGAAATTTTATTTCAGGACACGCTATTCTTACATGAACTTCCTTAGCTTCAGCCTCATATAACATTTTTACTATCTTATGACACGTAGTGCCTCTGACTAAAGAGTCATCTATTAATATAATTGATTTGTTTTTGACCATTGTTTTTGTTGAGTTTAATTTTAATTTTACACCCAAGCTCCGGATGTTTTGTGTGGGTTCAATAAAAGTTCTACCCACGTAATGATTTCTAATTAAGCCTAGTTCAAATTTCTTACCCGATTTTTCAGCATATCCTAATGCAGCGGCAACACCAGAGTCAGGAACAGGAACTACTAAATCAGCTTTAATATCAGCTTCTTTGGCAAGTTCTACACCGAGATTTTTTCTATATTCATAGGCACATTTACCATTTATTAAACTGTCTGGTCTTGCAAAATATATATATTCAAAAATGCATGGTCGAGATTTTTGTTTCGGGAAAGGCTTTATACTTTTTAGTTCGTTATTTTCAATAATTACAATTTCTCCATTTTCTACTTCACGAATAAAAGATGCACCCACAATGTCTAAAGCGCAAGTTTCAGAAGCAAAAATATATGAACTTTTTAATTTTCCAATTACTAAAGGCCTGATACCAAAAGGATCCCTTACTCCAACAAGTTTTTTATTTGTCATCATTATAAGTGAATATCCTCCCTGAATTTGAAAAAGTGCATCAATTAATTTATCTTTAAATTTTTCCCTTTTAGATTTAGCAATAAGTTGCACAATTGTTTCTGTATCACTTGTAGTCCTAAATATTGCACCCTCTTTTACTAATGTTTCTCTAAGCAATAATGCATTAGTAAGATTACCATTATGAGCAACACTCAAACCACCCATGTGTAAGTCAGCAAAAAATGGTTGAATATTTCTTAAAGAAGTCTCTCCAGTTGTTGAATACCTATTATGCCCTATGGCAAAACATCCTGGTAATTTTTTAAGGGTTTCAGAGTCTGTAAAATGGTCACCTATAAGACCTTGTCTTTTTTCTGAGTGATAATTTTTTCCATCAAAAGATACAATACCACAACCCTCTTGACCTCGATGTTGCAATGCATGTAAACCTAAAGCGACTAAAGCTGACGCATCATTATGATTTGATATTCCAAAGATACCGCACTCTTCTTTTAGTTTATCTAAATTAGATTTTTTCAATTTTTTCTTTCGTATCAATTAAGTCTTCACTAGAGGGAAACTCTTCAATTAGTATTTCACTACCTTTATTAATCAAATTAAAAGAAAGCGCACTCTCAGCTGATATACCCCAATTCTTGTAAGGATAAAACCAATTTAATATAGAAAATATACACACTGATACCACATAACCCTTAAAAACACCGAATAAAAGCCCAAATATTTTGTCTATAGAACCAACACCTGTCCAAGTTACTGCTCTACTTAAAGCTTTGCCTATAACTATTGTCAAAAATAATGTGAAAATGAAAATTGTAACACCCAACCCAATATTATTAATAAATTCAGATTCTATATATTCACTTACTGTAGGTTGAAGTTTTGGAACTAAAATTATAGTTACAACTGTTGAAAGAACCCACTTCATGAAAGAAATTAAACTTAATGAAAAACCTTTTAAAAAACATTGAATTATACAGTAAATAAAAGTTATTGATACAATACCATCGAATAAATTAAGATTGTCTAATAGATTATGAAAAAAATTACTGATCATTATTTAAATTTTCTGAACCAAAAGGTTTATAAATAAGTATTAATTTCGGAAGCAAAGTCAGCACGGAAATCATAGCCAATAACATTGCAATACCGGTAAAAATACCAAAATATATGGTTGGAATAAAATTTGAGAGAACCAGTATTGAAAAACCAAAAACAATTGTTACAGAGGTATTTAAAATTGCTATTCCAACTGTGCAATGGCACCTATCTAAAGTTTTATTATAGTTTTTATATTTTTGGAATTCCTCTTTAAATCTATAAATATAATGTATACTATTATCAACTGCTATTCCTATTGTTATCGCAGCAATTGTGATTGTCATCATATCCAGAGGAATACTCACTAAACCAAATATTCCTAAAATGAAAAAAGCAGCTATAAAATTTGGAACTATACCAATTAGAGATAAAGTGACGTTTCTAAATAAAATTAAAAACATAGCAAAAATCCCTAAAATTACTATTCCAAGAGTTAAAATTTGAGATTTAAATAAACTTTGTAATAAATTGTTAAATAAGATCAATACACCCGCTAATCTATATTCTTTTTCGTCAAAACCTAATTTAGTATTAAGTTCAAGGTTAATCTTTTTTATCAAATCATTTCTTCTTAAATTTTCTAAAGAGTCTTTTACTCTAACTGAGATTCTAGCTTCGTCTTTATCAACAGAAATATAAGGAGAAATTATTTCTTTCTTAATTTCTTCGGGTATTTTGCTGTATAAAACTGCAATTTCCAAACTTTGCAGTTCTTTTTTATTTAAATCTTCAGCTACTCTTAAAATTGAGCCAAAAGACAATACTTTTCCTATTTCCGGTAAAGAGTCTAAATAATCATGAACTTTTAAAATTTTATCCATCTTATCTCTTGTGAACCAATATTTAGATTTTTCTTCATTATTTTCAGTATCTTCGTCCCACTCTGAAAATTCATCATCTGACTCTTCAATTTTTTTAGTCGGAAATTTCAAAATTATGTTAAGAGGAGTTGTTCCACCAAGATCATCATCAATTTTTTTCATTCCTTTATAAATTTCTGTTTCTTCGTCAAAATAATTGATAAAACTATTTTCCACTTCAAGTTTTGTTATTCCTACAATACTTGCCACTACAATCATTGAAGTAATACTGAAAATTAAAATTCCTGCTTTTTTGGCAACCCATCCAAGCATTGAAGTGATAAATGATTTTTCAGTGTCTTTTACATTAATTTCATTTTCAGATGAAAAAATATTTAACAATGATGGTAAAAGAAGAAAAGTAACAGACAAAGAGACAATTAATCCCAAAGTCATCATCCAACCAAAATCAATAATTGGTTTAATACCACTAAAGATTAATGATAAAAATGCACAAATGGTTGTTAAGACAGTATAAAGAATAGGTAACATCATTTTTTTACTTGCTTCTAGCACAACCTCATTCTTTGATAAATTAGGATACTCTTTTTTTAATTGTAAAAATCTTACAGTAACGTGAATATTCATTGCCATATTTAAAATAAGCATTAATGCAATAAAGTTTGAAGAAATCACAGTTACTTTCCATCCGATTAAACCGAGTAAACCAATCATAATTATTACTGACGTAGCGCATCCTAATAAAGGCATAATTACCCATTTTAGATTCCTAAAAATAAACCATAGTGTTAAAATTATAAAAATAAAAACCCCTATTCCGAAAACTGTAATATCGCTTTTTATAAAACTCATCATATCGTCAGCAATCATTGGAATTCCTCCTAAGTGAATTTTTGCGTTCTCACCATATTTATTTATTACGTCTCTTATTTCTGTAATGTTTTGATGATTTCTTTTATTATATAAGTTTTTATAATCTTCATATTCCTTCAAGAACTTTTTGTAATTTTTCTTCTCATCATTAGTTAAACCTATATCTTTTGATTGATAATAATATTTATCCTTTATTTTAATAAATTCTATTAGTCTCTCATCTTTCTTAAGATAAACTACTATTCCCGAAGTCTTTCCGTCTTCACTAATTACATAATTTTTATAAATTGGACTATTCAGAATTTCCTCAAAACCTCTTTTTCTGTCAATTTCAGGATAAGCTAGAGTTTTGTAATTTTTTAATCTGTCCATTAATCCTTCATCTGTACTTTTTAAAAGGGGGACGTCTATGATAGATATCACACTATCCACCCATGTTAATTTTTCTATTTTCGATTTTAATAATTGTAAATTTAGAATTGTCTCTTTTTCAGTAAAGCTTGAAATTGGAGCGTAAGTTAGCACTAAAAAATCTTTTGAACCATATCTTTCGTTTATCTCTCTCAAATATTCTAAATCTTTATCGCCCTCTAAAAGTAGAGCGTCAGATGAAGCGTCTAAATTAAAATTTTTAGCTTGATATAAGGATAAAACGACAATTGCTGACAACAGCAAAAGAGTAAACTTTGGAAAA
>MDSZ01157525.1_pt1 | contig 12265 bp, 15 predicted proteins | sample 811201 | NCBI WGS metagenome assembly MDSZ01 (sample SAMN05326647, study PRJNA326480) | marine metagenome | isolation source: seawater | place: Indian Ocean: North | collected 2010
CGATGCCATCCACCCCGGCTATGGATTCCTGGCCGAGAACGACAAGTTTGCGGAGATGTGCCGCGACCATGGCTTGACGTTCGTCGGCCCATCACCGCACGCGATCCGGTCGATGGGCGACAAGTCGACCGCCAAATCGACCATGCAAGCGGTCGGTGTCCCCACCGTTCCCGGCAGTGAGGGGCTCCTAGCCAACCCTTCAGAGGCCGCAGCCCTGGCCGAATCCATGGGCTACCCGGTGATGATCAAGGCCACTGCAGGAGGCGGAGGTCGCGGCATGCGCCTGGTTCAGAGCCCTGATCAGCTCGACACACTCTTCAAGGCTGCTCAGGGCGAGGCGGAAGCGGCCTTCGGTAACCCCGGGCTGTACATGGAGAAATTCATCGACAGGCCGCGTCACGTGGAAGTGCAAGTGCTTGCGGATCGTCACGGCAACGTTGTGCATCTGGGCGAACGCGACTGCTCGATCCAGCGCCGTCACCAGAAACTGCTCGAGGAGGCTCCCAGTCCGGCCCTCGATCCTGAGCTGCGACGCCGCATGGGCGACGCCGCCGTCGCGGCAGCCCGCAGCATCAACTATGAAGGCGCGGGCACCGTCGAATTCCTGCTGGATCGCAACGGCGGTTTTTATTTCATGGAGATGAATACCCGCATTCAGGTGGAACATCCCGTAACCGAAATGGTCACCGGTGTCGACCTAATCACCGAGCAGTTACGCATCGCAGGTGGCGAACCGATCAGCATTCGTCAAGAGGAGATTCAGCTGCGCGGTCATGCCATCGAGTGTCGAATCAACGCCGAAGACGCTCGCCACAATTTCAGACCAGCACCGGGAAAGATCACCGGATGGCTCCCCCCCGGCGGCCCCGGCGTTCGCGTCGATAGCCACGTGTACACGGGCTATGACATCCCACCGTTCTACGACTCCCTCATTGGGAAGCTGATCGTGTGGGGAACCAATCGCAACCATGCGCTTGCACGCATGAAACGAGCACTCAACGAATGCGCCGTCACCGGCATCCCCACGACCGTTGACTTCCATTTGGAAATGCTGGATAGGCCGGAATTCATCAATGGTGATGTGCACACCAAATTCGTTGAGCAAGAAATGCTCCCCTGAGTCGGCTCGCTCAGCAAACACCCCGTCCAGACATCAGGCCACGATCTGAGCGCGCATCAGGATCTGAGACAGGACCCCCTGCTGCCCGACGAGCAGCTCACGCAACAGGCTGACGAGCCCTAACCAGATGACTGGCGTGACATCCACTCCGCCGATGGGAGACACCACACGGCGCGTGAGCGACAGCACCGGCTCCGTCGGCCAGATCACGAACGCCCAGACCCCTGAGGCCGAGTTCACCTGGGGATACCAGGTGAGCACAATCCGCATCAAGAACATCAGGCTCCAAGCTGCCAGGAGCAGGCCAAGGATCAGATGGATCGATGGCAGAACCTGGAGCATCGTCGGCGTCACAAAGCTCAAAACATTGGCCACGGCATCGTAGAAAGTCGTCGCTGATCTCTAAGATCTGCTCCATTCAGTCTTTAGACGTCGGTTCCGACTCGATCGTTATGACCCCATCCCTCGCCAACTTCCTCAGCAGCCTGGCCTGGGGTGCCGTGATTGTGGTGGTCCCCGCCTCGATCGGTCTGTTTTTCCTCAGTCAGACCGACCAGGTCGACCGCAAGCTCTGATACCGCTGGCGCGCTTCGTAAACTGGGTGTGAAAGTTTCCGGTTTCTAATGACCGGACCACCCAATCAGAGGGCCTCAACGTGGTTAACGCCAGTCTTAACTGGGCCAGCATTGTGGGCATCGTTCTTGCCGTGGGCGGGGCGATGCTCTATTTCATGCGCAGTTTTAAACCTGCTCTCGCCCGCGACTACGACGTTTTCTTCGCTGCCATCGGTCTTCTGTGCGGCGGCATCTTGTTCTTCCAGGGCTGGAGACTCGATCCCATCCTTCAATTCGGACAGTTCCTGCTGGCGGGCACAACAGTGTTCTTTGCCTACGAGAGCGTTCGCCTGCGAGGTGTTTCGGCAGAGCAAGCCCGTCGCTCCGCATACTTCGATGACGAGCCTCCAGCAAGGGCTCCAGCTGGAGGCATGCGTGGCTACGACGACAGCTACGACCGCTTCGATGAACCCCAGCCCGTCAGGCGACGGTTTGCGGCCCAGGACTTCGATGAGACGGAAGGACCGGAGCAAGATTTCTATCGCCCGCGCCGGAACTCAAGAGCCGCCATCCCCGAGCAGGCCGCCAGCCGCAGGCGGGGCCGCCCCGATGCATCCTCCGCTTGGGCTGGTGACAGCGAGCAGGACCGTCGGATGGCGCGATTCGGCAATCGCGATGACGAGGGTTCAACTTCGGGTCCCAACTTTGGCGATCGCCGCACCAGCAAAGACGATCAACGCCGCGGCAGCCGCCCTAGCGCCGCTGCACGCGACGACAGCACTGCCTCTCCTCGTGCAGCTGTGAATGATTCCAAACCCTCAGGGTCCCGCCCCTCGGCAAGCAGCCGTGCACCCATGAACGGGCAGCCAGGAGTTCCGCAGGGCACCCCATATCGGCAAGCTGCCGAAGACGCGGCTTACAGCCCCAGCCGACGGACCAACAACGCTCCATCATCAGCAGCTCCCTCATCGGCCGCCTCGTCCCCAGCCGTCCGCCCACAGGAGCCTGGCCGGACGCCACCCCGGAGTTCCCGTCCCCGGGACAACAGTTCCCGCTTCGACGACTGATCCACTTCACCCCGCTGCTGCTGCTCGTGGTCAGCTTGATGGCGACCGGGTGCAGCGGCAGATCCCAACGTGCCCCTGGATCGCTCCTGCCTGAACAGCAACAGGAACCTGCCTTGAGCGGTGATGGACGCAAGCTGGCGGTGATTACGGACCAACGCGGCCGCGCGACGGTTCAGCTGAAAGATCTTCGGGATGGGCGATCGCTGCCACTTCGCCACCTCAATCGAAACCAGCCCCATAGCTCACCCTCTCTGAGCTGGAACGGGCGCTATCTGGCCGTGATCGTCCAACGGGGAAACCGCCGGATGGTTCTTGTGGAAGATCGCCTTAGCGGCCGCGCCCACCCCCTGCGACTCCCATCGGGGCGCAACCCAGTGCGGTTGAGCCTTGCACCGGATGCGCGGCGCCTGGCCGTTCAGACCGCAGAACGCGGTCGCTGGCAGGTGGAGATTCTCGATCTCAGCGGGGTGCTGGAACCCGACAACCCAGGAGGCCTGCGCCAGAGCACTCCGATGGAGTCCACGCCATGACCAGGCCTGACAGGGTGATCATCGCCTTGTTGGCGAGCCTTTCTCTCGCCAGTTGCAGCGGATCAGGACTCAGACCGCAAACAGCGATCAGCAGCGCCTTGCAACGCAGCGCGGATAGTCGTCGCTGGCCAGACCTGAGCGACCGCTGGATGGTCTCTATCGCCAGCCGCAACGGACGCGAGCGCATCGAGTTGGTGGATCTAAGCAGCGGTTCACCAGTGCCACTGCCAGGCCTGAATCAGGCGGATGCACAACCCGTGAGTGTGAGCGTCAATGCTGATGGCGACAGAATTGCGCTGGTGCGTCAGCGCAACGGGCAGACCGAACTCAACCTCTACCGACGCAACGTTGGACTGCTGCAACGACTGCCCCTGGAACCCGCAGGCGTTCCAAGGAACGTGAGCCTCGACGGCTCTGGACGCCTACTCGCTGTTCAGGTGAGTCGCAGGGGACAGTGGGACGTTGACTTGATCCGTCTGCCCTGAGTCGCTGCACGCGGTCAGGACACCAGGCCAGCCCAGTGCAGGAACGTGTCATGGCTGATGGCTTCAACCACCAGCACGGCGACAAATCCGATCATCGCGAAACGGCCATTCACCCGTTCGGCGTAAGCACTCCAGCCGAAAGCGGGAATGTCTGTCGTGGTGGCACTGGGGGTCGGAATCGCTTCGGCTTCAGCCCCCTGGCCATTGGCGTCGGCACTGCTGGTGGTCATGCGCAGGGATCAAGAATGCCCAAAGTCATAGCTGGCGGCAGGGAGGAGCTGCCAGCCACCCTGACCATCCAAGGCCAAAACGGTGTCGTGGAACGATTTCAGCGTGGGCCGGTGGCCGATGCTGATCACAGAGAGTTCGCGTTGGCGTAGCAGCGAGTAGAGCCGATCTTCTGTCGCCACATCCAGAGCGCTCGTTGCTTCATCCAGCACCACGAACCGCGGTGCGTTGAGCAGCAACCGTCCAAAAGCGAGCCGCTGCTGCTCACCCAGCGACAGGATCCGAGGCCAATCCTGCTTCACATCAAGATCGGGATAGCGGTTGAGCAATCCGCCGAGATTGACCTCCTGAAGCACATGACGAAGCTGATCGTCGCTGTAGCGGCTTTCGTCCGTGGGGTAGCAAAGCTGCTCGCGCAACGATCCCAGCAGCATGTAGGGCTTCTGGGGAATGAACAGCAAGTCTCCGGTAGACGGTCGCATCACATCGCCACGGCTGGGAGTCCAGAGACCACTAATCATGCGCAGCAATGAGGTTTTGCCACAACCGGAGGGACCCACCACCAGCAGACGATCCGCCTCCCCAACGCTGAGGCTCAGGTCGCGGAGGATGGGCAACTGACTCCCTGGAGGCGTGAGGTCGGCATGGCGGATCACGATCGAATTGGACGCCTGCTGGACAGGCGACACATCGATGGTGTCGCAACTGACTTGCTCAACCTGACTCTGGAAGCCTTCAAGACGCGTCACACCGGCGGTGAATTTGGCGAGTTCATCGATGCGGTTCACAACAAACAGCAGTGAACCCTCCACCATGTTGAACGCGAATCCCGCCTGAACAAAACGCCCGTAGTCGATCTCGCCTGCAAAAAACGGACCGGCCATGATCAAATAAGGGAAAAAGATGCCCGCATATCCCACCGATCGTTGCATGGCGCTAATGATCACCTGCCACACAATCAAAAGATTGAAGTTGTCCACAACTGTGCCAAGCCTTCGGGACGTTTCCTGGCGCTCAGGCTCCTCCCCCGCATAAAAGGCAATTGACTCGGCATTGTTGCGTATGTGAACCAAGCCATAACGAAAATTCGCCTCATAACGCAACTGGTCAAAGTTGATTCGCACCAAACGGCGCCCAGCAAAAACCAGCAATGTTGTCGTCAAAAGCGCATAGGCAAAAAGGTAAAATGTTAACGTTTGACTAATCGTCCAAAGAATAAGAATATTGAGCGAAAACGTTAAAATTGCATCAAAAATACCCAGTGTAAACAACAGACTTTGCTCCGTGAAGGCCTTCACATCGTCCGTGATTCGCTGATCAGGGTTATCAAGACCCGTCGACTGCTCGTCATTTGGGTTCAAGACGTAATAAGCCCTATTGCTCAAATATTCATCGATCAATCCACTCGATAGCCACTCACGCCAGATCAAACCGAGCTTGGCCGTAAAATAAATTTGAGCCGTGCGGATGGGCAACGCAACAACAAAACAAGATGCATAAATCGCGAGAATTCGATTAAAGCCCTCTTGCTGTCTCGCAACCAAGGCATTGGTGATGTCTCGCGCAATAAATCCGATTCCGGCATTGATGCCATTGACCGCGAGCAACATCAGCACAATGACCCCAAGCAAGAGCCAATGCAGCCAGCGTCGATTGCGCAGCTGCTGGCGCATCAGCAGAAATGACGATGCACCCAGCACAAACAGTGCTGAAAAAACGACACCCCACCAGCCACTCCAGATGCCATCAATGGTGGTACTGATGCCACCGAAATATTTCTCAGTCAGTACTGGAAGCAGCTGCTCCAAAAGATTGATCAAGCCCGTGAGGGCCACCAACACCAGGCCACCAACGCAGAACAGAAGCGACAGCAGCAGCCACGAGAATTGCCAACCGGAGGCCTGATCGAGAGGGAGGAAAAATGGCTGGGCGAGGTTACGAAGCCTCTTCAGCTGGCCCGAAAGGCCAGCAGCAGGCGCCACAGAAGAATTGATCATGACGACATTCTGACCAGCTCAGGCCTAGCCGGGAGGCCATGCGAGCTCACGACCGCCGATCACGTGCACATGCAGGTGAAACACGGTCTGCCCTGCGCCAGCGCCGCTGTTGATCACCGTCCGCCAGTCATCCAGACCTTCCTGTTTTGCCACCTTGGCGGCAACCAGCAGAAGGTGACCGAGCAGAGCAGCGTGCTGATCGCTGGCTTCACGCAGGCTGGGGATCGGCTCGCGCGGGATCACCAGCACATGAATCGGAGCCTGAGGCGCGACGTCGCGGAAGGCGAGGCAACGGTCGTCGCTGTAGACCTCATCGCAGGGAATCTCGCCCCGCAGGATGCGGGAAAAGATCGTGTCCTCGGCCATGGCGCAGAAGCTCGCATGCAGGGGGAAATGAGACAGGCGGGGCACATGAACCGTGCACCGCCTAACCAAGCCAATGCTGGCACGCTGCCTCAGCGCATCTCTGCTCGGATTCGACGCCATCCCCGTGACTGTGGAGGTCGACCTCGCCCCTGGACTGCCTGGTCTCCAGCTAGTGGGACTACCCGATGCTGCCATCCAGGAATCACGCGAACGGGTGAGAGCCGCGCTGCGCAACAGCGGTTTCCGCGGTCCTCTGGTGCGGGTGGTGGTGAACCTGGCACCTGCCGACCTGCGTAAGGAGGGCCCCTGCTTCGATCTGCCCATCGCCTTAGCCCTACTGGTGGCCAGCGGACAACTGGATGCCACCGTCCTGCGTGGACTCTGGTGCGCTGGCGAACTCGGACTGGACGGGAGCATCAGGCCCTGCCGCGGCATTCTCGCGATTGCCTGCCAGGCCGCTGAGCAGAAGGCACGCGGGCTTGTCGTGGCCGGCGAGGACGCCGCAGAGGCCTCCTTGGTGGACGACCTGACTGTGATCAGCGCCAACACACTGCATGACCTGGTGAAGAGTCTCAAGGTGAGCAGGGAACTCGGCGAAAACCATCCTTCGAAGGCATCGACGCTGGCCACGCCATCGGCCCCGCCCCCACCTCCGACCAGCAGCTCATCACCCAATTGCTCCTCACCCAACACCCCCTTGGCACACCTCCCGGGCCAGCGCGTGGCACGGCAAGGACTGGCCCTTGCTGCCGCGGGCGGACATCACCTGTTGTTGGTGGGGCCGCCTGGTTGCGGCAAGACACATCTGGCGCATCAATTGCCAGCCCTGCTTCCACCCCTGAAACGGCAAGAGTCGCTAGAAATCACTCGGCTCCACTCCATTGCCGGCTTAACCCGAGGTCATGGGCAATTGATCCGTACGCGGCCGTTCCGGAGTCCGCACCACACCACCACATCAGCGGCCTTGCTGGGGGGTGGCGCGCATCCACGCCCAGGAGAACTGAGCCTGGCCCATGGAGGCGTGTTGTTCCTTGATGAAATGGCGGAATTTCCCAGATCTCTGCTGGATCAACTCCGGCAGCCTTTAGAAGAGGGAGCGATCTGGCTCAGCCGATCGCGTCAGCGCTGTCGCTTTCCTAGTCGCGTGACTCTGGTGGCTGCCACCAATCCCTGCCCCTGCGGATGGGCCGGGGATCCCCGCTGCACATGCAGCGAGCTCAAGCGCAAGCGGTACTGGAATCGACTGTCGGGCCCCCTGCTGGACCGCCTGGATCTTCAACTGAAACTGGAGGTTCCCGCTGCCGACAACCTGCGGCACTGTTTCGGCGAGGACGCGACAGATCTGGAGCCGCGCCTGAATGCGGAAACGATCCTGCAGGCGAGAGAACGAATGATGGAACGGAATCCAGATCAAAGGACCAACCGAGACCTCGACGCCAAAGCGCTCTACGAGAGCGGTCAGTTCAGTGCCGAAACAATCGATCGCTGGGAAGCCGTCGTCCATGCCCGCAGGCTGAGCCTTCGCAGTGGACTGCGCCTGCTGCGTGTGGCCAGGAGCGTTGCCGACCTTCGCGCTAGCGAATCAGTCGATGTTGCCGACCTGGCGTCAGCGCTCTGTTTTCGAAGTTTTGATCTCGAGCAATCCTGACGCCAGATCACCACGAATGACCAAAGAGCTCCTCAGCGGCCATGCACAGGCACATCCCTGTAGGGCTGTGGGCCAATGGCCGGAGGGTTGGTCAACTTTTCTTCCCTGGGATTGCCCATGGCATGAGACAAGGTCTCCATCACCCAGGAACGGAATTCATCGAACTTGCGACCCATGATCAGCCTCGTCTCTTCACTCAGTCTCGGCGCAGAAAGAGACGACGCCAACAGGCCGAAATACCGAACTTTCAGCCTGTTCGGTGCGCGGATCAGCGACGGCGACGGCGCTGTTGAGCCTTGCGCTTGTACTTCTCGATCGGGGTCTCGTGGTGACGCAGACGCTTGAGGTCAGCGAAGATCCCTGCTTTCGAGACCTGACGCTTGAACCGGCGCAAAGCCGATTCGATGCCTTCGTTTTCGCCGACCGTGACCTGAGTCATTCAACAAGCAGGGATTTAAGCTCTCCAACTTAGCAAGCGGCCTCAGGGAGTCATTTCAGCGCCACCGTCTTGGGTGGTGTCTGCAGCCTCCGCATCAGCCGATTGCTCCTCAACGCCAGCGGCTGGCTGGATGGCATCGCGATACACGTAGAGATGGCCCAAAGTTTTGGTGCCGTACTGACGACGCTTCAAACTCCAGCCCGGTTCAAGCACTAGCTGGATGAAACCGTTGCCAGGACCACCGGCTTTAGCCACCACCAGCGTGGGTTGGGCTTGATTCTTGGTGGGAACGGCAATCAGCTCAATATCATCAGCCGTCTTGATCACCGAGAGTCGATAGCGCGTGCCCAGGTCGTCTCCACCGATTCGCAGGGAATAGCCGTTGCCATCGATGTAGCGGTTGCAGATCCCGGTGAAGTCGAATGTCGCCATCAGGGGATCGACCACGGCAGGAGCACTTCCCTTGACCTCGTAACAGGGACGGGCACTGGTTCTCTGTTCGTAGATGTTGAGCTGAGATCTGGGCCCAGAGCCGATCGGTGCTGCCACCAGAACGAATTTCGATTCGTCTACATCAGCGAAAGTGAATAGGGAGCCCTGCGCACGCACCGAGGAGTTCAGCTCCGTGATGAGGGTGGAGCCGAAGACAGCGAGAGCGGCAGCGGCGATCCGAAGACGGGCCATCAGAGCAGAAGGATGTGTTGGGATCGTAAAAGTGAGGAGGTGCTGCGTCTGCGGGTTCAGGCCGGTTTGTTCAGCCGAATCGCAACCAGAAGTGACCCGACGGTGGCGGGAAGGCTCAGACCCAAAATCCAGCGCGTTGTGGCGACCCCCAGATCAGGGTCTCCATAGGAGAGCTCAAAGACGCTTCCGGTGGCGGCGATGCCCAGCACACAGGCGAGGGCCAAAAACAGCCCTGCAAGAGGTTTCATCGGCATGGGATCAGGAGAGGGCGCGAACGTCAGAGGACTGGAAGCCATGATCCTTTAATTCCTTGTCGAGTCCCCCGACATCCGTGACACGGTCCACGAACAGCACGCCGGTGAGATGGTCCATTTCATGCTGGATGCAGCGGGCCATCAATCCATCGGCCTTCATGGTGCGGGGACGCCCCATCTCATCGCGGTAGCTCACCTGCACAGCACTGGGACGCACCACATCGAGATACACCCCGGGAATGCTCAGACAGCCCTCCTCGTAGGTGTCAAGGCTGGCGCTGGCGGAAACAATTTCAGGATTGATCAGCACCAAGGGTGGCGTGCTGGCGTTCTCCGGATCCAGGTCGATCACCAGCAACTGCTTATGGACTCCCACCTGAGGCGCCGCCAGGCCGATCCCACGAGCGGTGTACATGCTGCGCAGCATGTCGCGGGCCAGATCGCGCACAGTCGCATCCACCTTGCCGATCCGGCGGGCATCGAGACGCAGGACGTCATCGCCAAGCGTGTGGATCTCAAGCGGGGGAACTTCAAGAGGTGTCTTCGGGACAGCCACCGTCGAGCCGGATTTTTCCGCAGATCGTGCCAACTGGGCGAAGCTCCTTGCCAAGGTCTCAACCTGCGTCCTGTCTGCGCTGATCTTAGGCAGTCTCCTCTGAGCACGAAACGTTCCCATGAGCCGTCCCCAGCCTCTCTCCGCCCGGACTGCCCTCGGACGGTCTCCGGCGTTCAAAGAGCCCCGACTGCTGGGGAACTGGGTGCTGTGGCTGGAACAGCGCCCTCAAGAGAAAGGGCGCACCACGGCCTTGATCAGGCCCTGGGGCCAGCCCGACATCACACCGCAGGAACTAACACCGGCACCCACCAACCTGCGCTGCCGCATTCATGAATACGGCGGTGGGCCTCTTTCCGCAGCAGCGAACGGGGACGAACTGCTCCTCATCTGGGTTGACGACCAGGACCGCTGCCTCTGGCAGCAGAGCTGGCAAGGATTGCTATCGCCGCAGCCAACGGCCCTCACAGCCGCATCAGCGCCCACACGCCTGACTGCACCAGGCACGGGTTCCCTGGGAGGCGGCGTGATCGATCTGCAGCGACAGCGGTGGCTTGGTGTGCTGGAGCGGGGTGAACGCGACCACCTCGTGAGCGCTGCTCTGAATCGGAGCGATCAAGAACCGCTCGTGCTGCACAGCGCCGCTGATTTCGCCGGCTATCCAGCCATCAGTGCGGATGCTCAACAGCTGGCCTGGGTGGAATGGCAGCAGCCGGCGATGCCCTGGGATGCCTCAGAGCTGCATTGCGCCTCGATCGACACCCAAGGCCAACTTGGGAACCACCACACCCTGGCAGGCAGCCGCCCCAGCGCAAAGAAGCGCATCTCCGTGTTTCAACCCCTCTGGCTGCCAGACGGAACCTTGGTGGCTGCGGAGGATTCAAGCGGTTGGTGGAACCTCTTACGCCATGCCAACCACGGCAGTGCCAGTGCCTCTGATAACGACCAGAACTGGGCGCGTCCCTGGCCGATGCAGGCGGAAACCGCCATGCCCCAGTGGGTGTTCGGCATGCGCACCACCGCCTGGGATGGCACTCACTTACTGGCTGCGATTTGCACCGAGGGGCGTTGGCAGCTCACACGGCTGTCCAGTGATGGCGGCACCAGCCCGGTGGCTCAGCCCTTCGACGACCTTGCGGATCTTGATGCCGATGCCGGACGAGCCGTGGCCATCGCCAGCAACAACAGCATCGGCCAGGGGCTCCTGGAGCTGGACCTTCACAGCGGCACTTGGTGGCACACCCCTGCCACCGAGGCGGTGTTGGAGCCTGACGCCATCAGCAACGCGGAACCATTGTGGTTTGAAGGCGCCAACGGTCAGCGCACCCATGCCTGGTATTACCCGCCCAACGCAGGCGCAAACCCAGAAGCGCCCTTGCTGGTGAAGAGCCACAGCGGACCCACCGCCATGGCCCGCCGCGGCCTCAACCTGGGCATTCAGTTCTGGACCAGCCGCGGTTGGGGGGTGGTGGATGTCAACTACGGAGGCTCCAGCGGTTTTGGACGGTCCTACCGGGAACGTCTCAATAACGGTTGGGGGGTGGTGGATGTGCAGGACTGTGCCGCCGCCGCAACGACACTGGTGCAAGCCGGCAAGGCACACCCGGAGCGGATCGCCATTGAAGGCGGCAGTGCCGGGGGTTTCACCACCCTGGCCTGCCTCTGCTTCACCGATGTCTTCCGCGTTGGAGCCTGTCGTTACGCAGTGAGTGACCTCAGTGCCTTAGCCAAGGAAACCCACCGGTTTGAAGCGCGGTATCTCGACACCCTGGTGGGTCGATGGCCGCAGGAACAGTCGCATTACGAGGAACGTTCACCACTGCAGCATGCCGATCGGATTCGATGCCCCGTGATCTTTTTCCAGGGCCTGCAAGACAAGGTCGTCGTGCCTGAGCAGACCGAACGGATGGCAGCCGCCCTCAGGGCCAAGGGCATCCCGGTTGACGTGCAGACCTTCGCCGAAGAAGGCCACGGCTTCCGAGACAGCGCGGTGAAGGTCCAAGTTCTGGAAGCCACGGAAGCGTTCTTCCGTCATCACCTCGGACTCTGATCCTGTTGTCCGTAGTGCAGGCCCTTGAATTGGGCATGAACCTGCTGCATCTGCGCTGCTGACAGCAGCGGAGGAGCGCCCAGCTGGAGAGCCTGCAAATACATTCGCGCCAAAGTCTCCACCTCCACCGCCACCTGCAGAGCCGCCTCCAAATCAGCGCCCAAGGTCACCAGTCCATGCCGGGCCAGCAGACAGGCATGGCGCTGCACCAGAGCTGTCACCACGTGGGTCGACAGCTCAGCGGTGCCGAAGGTGGCGTAAGGAGCACAGCGGATATCATCCCCTCCGGC
>MDSZ01176645.1_pt1 | contig 12265 bp, 11 predicted proteins | sample 811201 | NCBI WGS metagenome assembly MDSZ01 (sample SAMN05326647, study PRJNA326480) | marine metagenome | isolation source: seawater | place: Indian Ocean: North | collected 2010
CGTTGGTCAGTTGTGACAGGAATTAGCGACAGCGATTTCAGCAGGGCTCTGAGTGAGACGGCGGTATTTCTGTATCCATCGTCGTTTGAGGGCTTCGGCCTTCCAATGTTGGAGGCATTTGCGTGCGGTGCTCCAGTTGTTGCGGTGCTTAACGATACGAGCCTTGAAGTCGGCGGAGCCGCTGCTTGCTTCGCAATGACTGCATCTCGAGATGACCTCGCAACTGCGGTTTCCTTGGTTCTCTCCGATACTCAATATCGCAATGATCTCTCGGAAAGAGGTCGGCTCCGATCAAAGGAATTCTCTTGGAAACGGGCCACAGAACAAATCACAGGCCTTCTATTTCCTGAATGAATCGTGGAACTCTCTTGCCTGGTCCGCTGTAAGCAAATCCACTCGGTTCGACGACATTTGGGAAAAGAATTTGTTACTTCGTTAGAAAATTGGGGGCCGACCAATCGCTGTCAGTTTGAGGACAGTTCGCCAGGTCATCGGCTTTCGAGAGCCTCGTTGATTGTTGGCCTGCCGAAAAACTGTTTTGACTGCCCATCTGATACTGAGCCCGCCCTTGAGGGACCTAACACCGTGAGCCAACAGATAAATCGGCACTATGGGCCAGGGAAGGGACTTGACGGCACAAGAAACCCTGTTTCCCCATGTCTTTTCCAGAGCGTCAGAGTGGCGTGAAGGCAAAGTTCGAGGGTGCCGGACCAGAATTTCAGGAGCGTAATGAACAAAGTAACCACTATCAAAGAACCTCCAAGCAAGATCCTGTTCCTCCATCGAGTAAAAGAAAGAATCGTCGTAACCTCCGCACGCCTCAAAGGCAGACCGGCGAATAGCACATGCCCCACCGAGAAAGGTGCCTACCATCCCAGGTTTGTCGACAAGAAAATGTCCGAGTCGAGGGTTGTGGCGCCTCGCTGACAACCCGTCTTCATCGACAATACGAAACGAGATCACCGCACACCTCGGGTGTTCAATAAGAAATTTGTTTGTCCTGTCCCAAAGGTCTGGCGTCAGCACCTCTGCGTCATCATCAAGAAAGATGATGACGTCGCTGGCGGAGTTGGCGGCACCATAATTTCGTCCCCCGGGAATTCCAAGATTTTGGCCCGCAGAGATCCACATACCCTCATCTAGGTCCAGCTGTGGAGTGTCCGAGGAATTCCAAACCACAAGACAGTCACGTAGTCCACTTTCTTGCAAAGAACGAACTGAGCGTTTGAGTTCAGCTGGGCGCGAGCCAGTGGTCAGAACAACAGCGACGGATGAAAGTGAGGTGGACGCGAACTGTTCAGGCATGACGGTAAGGAACTTCTTCGAACGGTACAATCGGGCGGTGCTTCCTTCATCGTCAATTGTAATTAGGGCGCTGAACGAAGCAGAGCACCTTCCCGCTCTCTTCAGTGGTCTCTTGCGTCAGACCACGACACCCAATGAAATCATTCTCGTCGACTCAGGATCCACAGACGATTCTGTTGCGATAGCAGAAGCCCATGGTGCGCGAATCGTGCGGATCAACCCAGACGACTTTTCGTTTGGACGCGCCCTTAACGTTGGATGTGAGGCCGCTTCAAGCGAAATTTTGGTATTCCTAAGCGCACACGTATACCCGTTAGACGAGCATTGGCTGAAAAACCTGTTGCAGCCTTTTGAATCGACCGAGGTTGTATCAGTTTACGGCAGACAGACCGGCGACCATCGATCCCACTTTTCCGAGATTCAGTTGATGAGACAATGGTTTCCTGAGCGTTCAATTGACCAGCAGACACATCCATTTTGCAACAACGCGAACTGTGCTGTGCGGCGCAGTTGGTGGGAACGGCTGCCGTACGATGAGCAGCTGACAGGCCTGGAGGACCTTGATTGGGCCTCTCGAGCTATGGCCGACGGCGGCAAATTGTCCTATCGGGCAGACGCAATCATTGTCCATGTCCACCAAGAAACTTGGAACAGGACTCGGAATCGTTACCGAAGAGAAGCATTTGCAATGATGCGAATCTCGCCCGGGGAACGTCTCGGTGCGATGACAGCACTTTGGCTCTGCATTGCGAATATTGCCCGCGACTACGTCGCCGCTGTGCCACGACGGAGCCTTATGAGAAACTTGCTTTCAATCCCGTCATTCCGGACTGCTCAGTATCTTGGCGCATGGGAGGGTTTTCGAATGACAGGGGAGATTTCAGCTGAACTGCGCCGACGTTTTTACTATCCGAAGCGGATCACACCTATAAATGAGCGCCTTGCCGCAGCGGAGGACCGGCAATGAAGATCACGGCTCTCATGCCAATGCGGCATTCAAGCGAACGCGTCCCTGGCAAGAACTACCGGATGTTTAACGGAAAGCCCCTGTTCCACCATGTGCTCGAGTCACTCTTGGCGGTCAATGACGTTGAACGTGTAGTGATCAATACAGATAGCAAGATTATTGTCGATCAGTGCGAAAGACTTTTCCCGAAGGTTGATTGCATCGAGAGACCAGCTGAACTGCTCGGCGGAGAGGTGCCAATGACCGAAATCCTTCAGCACGACGCTCAACTGTTTCCGAGCGACTGGTTCCTTCAGACTCATAGTACAAACCCCCTGTTGTCTGCTGCCACGATCGCATCAGCAATCAAGGCTCTGGAGGAGTCTTCAGACGAACACGATTCACTGTTTTCCGTAAACAAACTTCAGACTCGTCTTTATGACTGCGATCACCAGCCACTAAACCACGACCCATCGATTCTGCTTCGTACCCAGGATTTGCCACCTATTTTCGAAGAAAACTCAAACATCTATTTGTTTTCAGCTGATCAGATTGCGGGCGGTCAAAGGTTCGGAAGTACTCCGTTGCTATTCGAAATGGACCCTCTTGAGTCGGTCGATATTGATGAGGAGCATGACTTCGTTCTTGCTGAAACATTGCAACGACTGAGAGCAGAGAGATGACTCAAGTAGCCGTTACCTGCATTCAACTCATACGAGATTTACCTCTCTGCCTAAACCAGTTTTCCGAACATCGATTAGAGCCAGTGCCAGCATCCATTTCGGGGCAGCACCTTGAAGGCGAGGATTTAGTTGAGGCTCTGCGAGGCTGCGTTGGCGTAGTTGCCGGCGACGACCAGTTCACGGCCACCGTTATGGATCGATGTCCCGAGCTCCGAGTGATCTCAAAATGGGGTATCGGGATTGACGGGATTGATCTCGATGCTGCCAAGGAACGCAACATTTCGGTTCGGAACACCCCGGGTATGTTCGACGAGGAGGTTGGCGATGTTACGATGGCCTACATCGTGGATGTCGCTCGACACCTCACGCTTATCGATCGTGGAATCCGAGCAGGCGGCTGGCCAAAACCTCCAGGAGCATCATTGGCAGGGGCTACGCTCGGCATCATTGGGCTTGGCGGAATTGGGCGGGCGGTCGCTCGACGGGCGGTTGTCGCAGGTATGCGAGTTTCAGGATTCGATCCGAGTGAAGAGAGTGCTCGGCTTGCCGCAGCAATTGGTGTAGATGTTGTTGATCTGTCGACTGTTTGGGCAAACAGTGACTTCATATCCGTCAACGCACCTCTGAATCCACAGACGCATCACCTTCTTAACGAAGAGGCATTCGCACAGATGAAAACCGGAGTTCGAATTGTTAATACTGGCCGCGGTCATGTGGTTTCCTCTGATGCCCTTGTGAAGGCCCTGAATTCTGGAAAGGTGGCAGGAGCAGCCCTTGATGTTTTGGAACATGAACCTCTCCCCGAGTTGCACCCACTGAGGGAATTCGACAACGTCATCTTTGGGTCTCACAACGCTTCAAACACGATTGAGGCGTCAATGCGCACGCATCAACATGCGATCTCGAATCTCGTCGAAGAATTGGAATTGGCTGGGTGACCGAGCAATCTGTCGTTATCACTGGGGCGGCTGGTGGCGTCGGGCAAGCGCTGGTTGACGAGTTCCGGGGGAATGGGTGGAGAGTAATCGGAACTGACGTCGAGAATCGTCCTGAACAATTGGTGGTGGATGACTGGGTGCAAGGAGATCTGTCGACTACTTCTACGCGAGAGGCGCTCCGCAACACGGTCGGCTCAGTCCTGAGCGCCTTGATCAACAATGCAGCGGTCCAGTTCAACTCCTCATTTCGAATGACAACAGAACAAGAACTATTGCGGTCGTTTGAAGTGAACGTGTTGGCAGGGGCATTGCTTGCACGTGATTTAGTTGATCCACTCTCGAGGTCCGCTGGGGCGATTGTCAACGTCGGCACCGTTCATTCCGTCGCAACATCTGCCAATGTTTTCCCCTATTCGTTTTCAAAGTCTGCACTTTTAGGTTTTACAAGGTCTGTAGCTATCGAAATGGCGGCCGAACAGGTTCGCTGCAATGCCGTCCTTCTTGGAGCCGTCGACACCCCGATGCTTCGCGAAGGGTTGGCGAGACGCAATCACCCCGACGGAGCAGATGGGAACCGCCGTGAACTAATTGAGAGGACACCTTTGGGAAAAATTGCGACTCCTCCAGAAATCGCACCATCCGTCCGGTTCCTCGCCGACTCGAGCCTCAGTGGATTCATTACCGGGCAATCTTTGTTGGTTGACGGTGGAGTTTCCGTCAAATTGTCATCGGAGTGAATCGATCAATGCGCAGCTGGTCAGCCGAGGTTTTTATCGAGGCCGGAAATACCCTTGGCGAGGGCCCAATCTGGTGGAGGAAACGAAACCTACTCGTTTGGGTCGACATCCTTGAATGCAAGGTTTTTGCGGCCAATGGCTCCGGATCCATCGTTGATACATTTGAGATGCCAGAACCTGTTGGCTGTGTGTTTGAAATGCTGGACGGCTCTTTGCTCGCAGGTTGCCAAACCGGTCTTCGAACGGTCCCCGACGGTATCTTGATTGCCAAGATACCTAATGCTTCCCCTGATGTTCGGATAAACGACGGCAAAGTTGACCCGTGGGGAAACCTCGTCTTTGGGACAATGGGATTTCCAGAACCAAGGAAGGGCGAAGGGGCTTTATGGCGCTGGGATGGCAAGACATTCAGCGAGCTCCTTGATGGGGTAACAATCCCAAATGGGATGGTGTGGCGCCAAGAACAGTCAGAATTTCTATTTATCGACACTCCATCAAAGTGCATTAAGACTTATCAATACGGAGCAAGCACTAACCGCCTCGGGGAGCCTGTGTCCGTGGTCGATCTTGCGGGCTTTGACGGTGACCCGGATGGTATGTGTGAGGGCCCAAATGGGGATTTATATGTTGCGATGTGGGACGGGGCCTCTGTTGTAGAAATTCGAGCAAATGGAGAAATCACTCCTTTCCCAATACCTACTGCGCGCCCCACCTCGCTGCTCTACGATGCGCCACTGAATTTCTTCATTGTCACAAGTGCCTCCGCTAACGACGTACTAGATCGGGCTGGCGGAAGCCTGTTCAAGGTGAGTTTAGGAAGTCCAAATGAATGATTCGAAAGCACTGCTAACGATCGCAATACCTTGCTACGACGCGGACTTGGATCTTCTGAGGCAATCGATTCAGTCACTCGAAACTCAGTCAGCACCGCTAGGTAGCTTCCGTGTCCTAGTTGTTGATGACGGTAGCGAGAATCGTGAGTCTGTAAAGAAACTCTGTCACGAATCGCTCTTAGACATTGAGGTGGTTGAACACACTCAAAATCGTGGACTGAATGCCGCCCGACATACTGCTGTACAAAAAGCACAGACAGAGTGGATCTTGTTCCTAGATGCAGACGATTTGCTCACATCGGATGCCGTGGAACTTTATTTGAATGAAGCACTAAAAGGGCGTGCTGATGCAGTCTTTGGCCCATTGTTCAGGCTTGAAGAAGAGAGTGGAAATGTGATTGAGCTCCCAGTTTCGGCGAAAGACTTTGGCTCTGGTGAAAAGCGACTCGCTAACATTTTGAGTGCGGAACTGTCCTTCACAATGTGTGGCCGAATGTTTCGAAGAATTGATCTTTCAGATGAGATCTTCGCCATGCCGGAGCACACTCTCCACGAGGACTGTGTGTCCTTGCCCCGAATCGCAGCTCGGGTCGCACGAATAACAGTATTGAGCCAGCCGACTTATTTTTACCGAAGAGCCGAAGGATCAATAACCACTTCGACATCTCTCAAAAACATTAAATCTTTAATTTTCATTGCCGCTAGTTGGTTTGAACTTATTGATGATTTAGAACTGCGAAGTCAAGATCTCGTGCCGAAGGCGCGGACTGGGATCGAAAATCTTTTTAGGACTTTTTTATCGCGCATCGATGATCGTTTAATTGACGAGCATGACTTCAGTGCCATCTGTTCGAGCCTAAGCGAGGTCCTGATTAGCCATGGAGCTGCCCGTTCCGGGTATCGAATTCAAGATCAATTTGGTGAGGTCAAGAAAAATCTCCTGAATTCCCACAAAAGACGTACACCCCATCAAGTGGCGTACGTCCTAAAGGATAAAGTCGTGATTCTCGGTTTTGCCGACTATCAGGTTGAGGGGGGTCTTCACATTGCAAAGGCTCTACGTGACTCCGGACTGCCAGTAGTAGTCATTGATTATTCTCAACACATTGCCGCCGGGCGAAGAAAGTTTGTGCACTCCGATGAGACAAGGAAACTGGCTGCTCGAATTGAGATGATGGCGCGGAAGGGTTCCTTCCGGACGACGGATTTGTTGATGAGCCGTCTGGTTATAACAATGAATGATTTTAATCCGCTAATACGCGATGCGTTTGAAGCGAGACGAGCGCTTGGACTGCCGACCTTGGCGCTTATCGAAGGGATAAACGATTTTGATCGAGTCGACAGTAAACCTGGCTCGCTTCGACCGTATAGGCGTTCGACTCATCGAGGATTAGCAGGGGAACACGACCAAAAGTTCTTTTCGAATTTTAAAAATGAAGTGGTCGGTCTTCCTTTAATCGCTGAAGTTGCAGACGACTCGTTCGCAGGGCCGATCAAACTTACTGGGCAGAAATTAGTGCTGAATGTGAACTTCACGTACGGCGTGTTGGAGGAGTGCGGAGATCTTTATACGTCATCCGTTATCTCTTTATGCGAGGAATTAGAGAAAGATCTTGAAGTTACACGTCATCCGATGGATAACGGAGTAGTTGGCCGAAACTTCGATTCAGAAAAATCGCAATCGGAGTTACTCAAAGAGGACTGCATTTTTGTGAGTCGTTTTGGAACGGGTCTTCTCGAGGCGCTAGCACGAGGAGTTCCTGCAATTTATTACAATCCCCACGGAGAGCGTGTCGACAAATTCGCAAATCCGATGTCCGCATTCCAGGTAGCTGAGACCCCGTACGAATTGGCCTCAGCTATTTCGACGATTGAAAGAAAGATTGCGGCAGGTTTCGACTTCAGAAATGGAGCTCAAGATTTTTTGAGGCACCACGCAAATCTCGACTTACAGGAGAGCAACAATCTGTTGCAAGTTAGACGACGAGTGGTCGACTTAGTTCGAAATATTTTGGACGAATCTACACCTCATTCAAGACATCTAAATCGCCGCTGGTTAGAGATGGATTACGAGGAGAATGCGACGTGAGCGCTGTTCTAAATTTCTCGCATTTAAAAAGTAACCAAGCGAGAATCAATGAGTCGGAAGTGATTTTCGATTTGATCAACTCAAGAAATCTGAACAAGCCAAACCCGTTGGTGATGGTCGATGCAAGAGCAAATTCTGACGAAAGCTTCGAGACTTGTTTGGGCAGCGGTTGGCGTGTGCACGCATTTGAGCCAGACCCCGAGAGAAGGAAACAGCTGAGTGAAATCCACGGAGAGAACTCTTCTCTCAGTGTTTCTCCGCACGCAATCTCTTTGAGCGACGGTGACCTTGTCGCTCTTTCTGGCAGCTCTGGATCGAATTCGGTAAGAACTACACGGATTGATACATATCTGCGAACGCGCGGCATCGAAGAAGTCGACTTCTTGAAGATCGATAATGAAGGCGACGGGTATTTCGCCCTTCAAACGTTCCCCTTCGAAGAATTGCTCCCATCAGCGGTACTCGTTGGGTATGACGACCTCAAGACGGTTCCTCGGGGTTACAGCGCGCACGACATTGCGACCTTTATGGCTCAGGCCGGTTTAAACATTTGGGTTAGTGAGTGGCACCCAATTGCGAGGCGCGCAACAGAGCCTGATTGGTGCCGGATGGTCCGATACGAGATAAGTCTTGAGCTTTCATCGAGTTGGGGAAACTTGCTCGGGTTTCGTGAAGATGTTGTCGATGATGCGATGGCGGATGCGTTAGCGCTGAGACTTCAGTTTGGCGCTAAGACAGACAACGGTGTCACATCTGTTGCGAGGCCCAAATCTCGGAATAATTCAATGTCAGTCCGGGTGGTGAAAAGTTTCGTTCGGCTGGTTTCGAAGGTTTCCGAGCGCCGAGCATCACAGTTGTACCGGGCGTTCCGCGGTGGATATCGAAAGATGAAGAAGATTTCATGAGCGAGATCCGCCCATTGTGTTGGCCCTCGAAGGCATAAACGATTTCTGGCAATCGGGTGCGGTGTGGATCGATACCTTTGAACCCGTTGTTCGAATCGATCAAACCGATTGAGAAGTAGTGATAATTGATTAAGAGTGGTCGGAGATCCGAACATGTCAACCTAAACAGCCAACCTTGCAATCAGACCCTGCGGGTGAGCACTACCCAGATGGTGCGAACTAACACTTGGACGTCGAGGACGGGTGACCAGTTGGCCAGATACTGAAGGTCATACCCCAGCTTGTGGACCGGTTCGCTGTCGTACCTCCCATGTACTTGAGCCAACCCCGTAAGTCCTGGTTTGACGCTATGTCGTCTTCGATAGCCGGGGACCTCTCTTGCGATTTCCTCGACAAACTCAGGTCGCTCTGGGCGTGGTCCGACCAACGACATCTCGCCACGTAGCACGTTCCAAATCTGTGGTAATTCATCGAGGCGACTTGACCTAAGGCATCGCAGCGAAGGGATTACACGCGAATCGGAGTCATGGGACAGACGAGGACCTGTGCTGCTTTCTGCCTCTTTTATCATGGTCCGAAATTTGACAATCTGAAAATCCTTGCCGAGATGCCCGATCCGATTTTGACGGTAGATCACCCCACTGCCCGCGTTTACCCGGACGTACAGAGCGGTGGCAGCGAGGACGACAGCGAGCAGAGGGCTGACGAGCAAAACTATTGAAATATCGAGAATTCGTTTGAGGCGCGATTGGTGTGATGAAAGCGCCTCTATCTGAAGCCGTGTGAATGGAATCCCGGAAATCTGGCTCACTGAACGCAACCCAAGCATCGTCTCGTGGGATGCAATTCTCTGATGTAAGCCAACTCCGGCCTCGCTGTATTGTTCGAAGCGCGAAACCGGCGTTTCGGCCATAGTTTCGAGATCAAGAATGAGAACGTCAGTTAAGTCATCAAACGAGAGTGAATCGTGCAGATCACTCATTGAGCGAGACTCACAGACGATAAGTAATGGTGAATCGTCAGCCTCAATAATTTCTCGGGAGAGAGCGCAGTCCGAGTGTGTTCCTACAAGGGCTAATTTTGCTGGCCCTTGTCGTTGACTCGCCATACTACGACTCAGGTAACGGGTGCTGGTGAGGGCTACGGTACCGATGATCAACAATGCTGCGATGTTTAGGCGTGGCATGAGGTAGCGGTCTGTGACGAGAGCAGCGAGCCCACCCATTGCGACCCCAATCGTCATTGCCAGCGACACTCTCGGTAACCATGGACGTGATCCGAGTTCCGATTCCCGTTCGTAAAGGCCAGAAAAGTAATTGACCGATAGTTGGATGGCCGTGGCGATTGCAAAGCCAATCAAATAGTGACGAAGCGGGTAGGTCGGCCAATTGGTTCCAAATCTGCTGAAGTTGATCAAAGACATTGAAAGAATGAGGACCACAGCGTCGAAAATGAAAAGGAAGCGGAAACCCCGTCTCCATAGCCATGTGAGCGGTCGATGAAATGGCTTTGAGGCAGCGTCGATCAAACCGTTTACTCGGCCATTCTTTGTAGAGGCTTCTTCTGGAGCTTTCACTCCTATCAAGCGTAGTGAGAGATCTCCTGATGTCGATAGAGCTTTGTGCATGCGATGCGGCTGCGCCCACTCTTGAAGGTTGTCGAACGCAAGACGGTGTTCAGGAGAGGCAACATCTTCGAATCTGATCTCTATTGAACGAAGCAAAAGTTCGAAATATTGGTCTTGAACACCGAGCCATCCGCGGTGCCTGACTCTTGACCATTGGATGAAAGATCAACGACCGTAATAGAGAGAGCCGTTGGCGAAATGTGGTTGTTAGGGTTGGATTGCGGGCAAAGATAGGACTCATTAGGGAAAGAGAGCGAAGCCTCTAATCGCCATAGAATTTGCGTGAGTCTCTGCGTTCCCTCAGACGAACAGGAGCGGTAGGCCTACCATAATGACCGAAAATAGTGAGTTGGACATGCAAGAAATCGATCACCTTCGTCGGATCGAGGTTTCAGAGTCATTAATAAAATATGTGCGAAGAAGTTGGCGGCGACGGCATTTTGCCTTCGGGATGCCTGTCGAGAAATTCAGAAGCCGAAATCAGAATACAATTTTCGGGAACGTCTGGAATGTGCTCAATCCGTTGCTTACAGCGGGCGTGTACTACCTGATTTTCGGAGTCGTCCTCAATGCAAGCCGCGGCGTTGATAACTACATATTTTGGCTAGTTATCGGATTGTTCGTTTTTCGATTGACGCAATCAACAGTGATGCAAGGTGCCGTATCAATTACGAGTAAGCAGGGATTGGTCCGGTCGCTCCGATTCCCACGCGTCCTACTTCCGGTATCAAGCACAATAGGCGAACTCATCACGTTCGCATTTGAGATAGTTGTTCTGCTGGTATTCGCTTTTGCGACGGGAGAGGGCGTTTCCTGGAGAATCGTCTTCCTACCAGTGGCGCTCTCTCTCCACACGGCATTCAACTTCGGCTGCGCTCTGGTGGTAGCACGGTGCAATGACTCCTTCCGGGACGTTGAAAAACTTCTTCCCTTTGTTTTCCAGATGCTTCGGTACCTTTCAGGCGTGATGGTTCCTTTAGCGCTATTGGAGGATCGTGGACCAAAAATTCTTCATTTGATTTTGTCGTGGAATCCCTTGGTCTGGATCATTGATATTTACAGGTGGGTGTTTCTTGGCAGGGCACCGGGAATGGGACTGGCGGAAGTGTCGGTAACCGTCATGGTTACATGCCTATTAGTTGTTGGCGGTTTGAAGTTCTTCACCTCTGCGGAGCACCGGTATGGAAGACCTTAAGTTGCCTCTTCCTACCAAGTTGGCTGTGAGTGTCAGAGACGTAGATATTGATTTCGAAGTATTTGCGGATCGCCGGGCCGGCTTAAAAGCTCGATTAGTCGACCGAAATGCTGCCGGGAAATCGGTAGTTAGAGCGATTCGAGGGGTGTCGATAGATGTGCATGAGGGGGAATCTGTCGGCGTAATTGGCTTGAACGGCTCAGGTAAATCAACGTTGCTCTCTGCAATTGCCGGGGTCTTGCCAACTACAAAAGGCGAGATTCTGGTATCTGACGAGCCGAGACTTATGAGCGTTGGGTCAATTCTGATTGGTGAGGCGTCAGGCATTCGAAATATCCGCCTCGGGTGTCTTGCTTTAGGGATGCCTAAAGCAGAGCTCGAAGAGCGACTTGATGAACTTGTTGACTTCACGGAACTTGGAGACGCAATTCACCGGCCATTAAATACATATTCGTCCGGCATGCGGGCAAGAGTGCAGTTCGTCACAGCAACGGCAGTGACGCCACGGATCCTTCTCATTGATGAGGCTCTGGGCGTGGGCGATAAAAACTTCAGGGCTAAGTCACGTTCGCGCATAGAAGAAATCATTGATGAAGCGGGAACTCTCATCATGGTTAATCACTCTTTGGATGAGCTAAGCAGTTTCTGTTCTCGGGGAATTTTGTTGGACGGTGGACGTGTCGCAATGGACGGACCGATATCTGATGTCATAAAGGCCTACAAGGGCACGTGATTTCTATCTATGCGAAAATGGTACGGAGGATTGCTCGACAATTACATCAACCAATAGCTCTGCGGTCTTTTGGCGAGCCCCAAGTAGTTCAAAAGCGGTTACAGGCTAACTAATTGGTTCGGCAGAGTTCAGACTTCTTCTGGTAGGCGCGGCGACAGTCGATTGAACACAGACCAGCCGATTACAAGGCTCGCAAGTGCACTGAGAACAATAATTCCGATTCGTTGAATGTCAGGGATCTGGGCGTGGTACAACAAATCACGAAACGCTCCAA
>MDSZ01042180.1_pt1 | contig 12264 bp, 16 predicted proteins | sample 811201 | NCBI WGS metagenome assembly MDSZ01 (sample SAMN05326647, study PRJNA326480) | marine metagenome | isolation source: seawater | place: Indian Ocean: North | collected 2010
TGAACCACTTCCTCCTCTGCTAGTACTATCTTCATCGTTTACAGTTTCCCTTGAATTAAAAGTTACCATTTCTGCAAAAGATTTATGGATTTGAAAAAAAAATAGAAAAATAATAATAGCTTTTAAAAAAAATTTCATTTTCTGGATAATAATAATTCTTTTCTATTAGTGAAGATTAATTTTTCATCGAAAATCCCAATTATATAGGCGAAAAGCTTATAATATGTCGCTTTTTAATATTACACTTTTTTAATATAATATTGTTATGAAACCGTTTCCTTCCATAATTCCGATTTTCCCTTTAAGTGGAGTAATCTATTTTCCAAAGACCAATCTTCCGCTAAATATTTTCGAACAGAGATATCTCGATCTAGTAAATGATACCTATAGCAAAGATAAATATATGGGTATGGTACAATCGCAAAAAGATGGAAGTGAAGTTTATAAAATAGGATGTCTTGGTAAAATAAGTGATTTTCAAAAAAACAATGACGGTAGAGTGCTTATAAATCTAACGGGGGTCACAAGATTTAAAATTTTAGAGGAAATAAAAAATAATAAATTATACAGAGAATTTAAAGTTGATTATAAAAATTTTGAGCTAGATCTAAAAAGTAGTAACACAGACTTAGATACTAAACCCTTAATGGATAAAGCAAAAATTTTTTTCAAAAAGAATGGATTGTTATTAAATTGGAGAGAATTTGAAAAATTAGATAAAAATCAAAGAATAAATACTTTATCTATGATCTCACCAGTAACAAACGAGGAGAAACAAAAGCTTTTAGAATCTTTAACAGTGAAAGATAAAGTAGATACTTTAGAAAATATTATGAGTTTTTATTTACATGAAGTAAATTTCAATAATCAGACCATTCAGTAAGATTAATTAGCTGATTTATTCATCGAGTCAAAAAAGTCCGAATTATTTTTAGTATTTTTCAACTTTGATATTATAAATTCGATACCATCCATTGTGCCCATTGGACTTATAATTCTTCTTAATACATTCATTTTAGAAAGTTCATCTTTTTCGAAAAGCAATTCTTCTCTTCTTGTCCCAGATCTTGTAATGTCGAGAGCCGGGTAGATTCTTTTGTCTGCCACTTTTCTATCTAGGATCAATTCAGAGTTACCAGTTCCTTTAAATTCCTCAAAAATTACTTCATCCATTCTACTTCCAGTATCTATTAAAGCAGTAGAGATGATTGTTAAAGAACCGCCCTCTTCGACATTTCTTGCTGCACCAAAAAATCTTTTTGGTCTTTGAAGTGCATTAGCGTCTACACCGCCGGTTAAAACTTTACCAGAACTAGGTATTACTGCATTGTAAGCCCTTCCAAGTCTTGTAATTGAATCTAAAAGTATAACAACATCTTTTTTGTGCTCTACTAACCTTTTAGCTTTTTCGATTACCATTTCTGCTACTGCAACGTGTCTAGAAGCTGGCTCGTCAAAAGTAGAAGCAACCACTTCTCCCTTAACAGATCTTTGCATATCGGTAACCTCTTCTGGTCTCTCGTCTATCAAAAGAACCATCAAATAACATTCTGGATGGTTAGCGGTTATCGATTGAGCTATGTTTTGAAGTATTATTGTTTTCCCGGCTCTAGGAGGTGATACAATTAAAGATCTTTGTCCTTTTCCAATAGGGCTTACCAGATCTATTAACCTAGCAGTATTGTCTGGCTTTTTTTCTATTTTATTAGTTTCAACTTCTAGCTTAATTCTTTCGTTCGGATAAAGCGGTGTTAAATTATCAAATGCTATTTTATTTTTTCCTTTATCTGGTTCATCAAAATTGATTTTATTAACTTTAAGTAGTGCAAAATATCTTTCTGCATCTTTTGGTCCTCTAATCTCGCCTTCAACAGAATCGCCTGTTCTTAAACCAAATCTTCTGATTTGGCTTGGGCTCACATATATATCGTCAGGACCTGGAAGGTAGTTAGACTCTATTGCTCTTAAGAAACCAAAGCCATCTTGTAGAACTTCTAAAACACCTGTGGCAGTGATTTGTTCATTTTTTTCGGCTAATTTTTTTAGAATAGCAAAAAGTATCTCTTGTTTTCTTAAAGTGCTAGGATTTTCAATACCTAACTTTTCAGCTTCATTAATAAGTTCTGCAGGATTTTTTTGCTTTAATTCTTGTAGATTCATGAGATTTTAATGTTAAGGAAATGTAATGAAAATATATGTTTTTTTTTAAAAAATTCAACCCCTAATTATAAAGGTTTAAATATTACAACAAATATTACCACTATTAGTATAATTGTTGGTATTTCGTTGTATATTCTAAAGAATCTGGATGTCTTTTTATTACTATCAGTAGCAAAATCACTAAGATATTTACCTAGTGTAAAGTGATAATAAGTAAGAATAATCACTGCAACTATCTTTACTTGCATCCATAATTCAAAAAAAACTGAAAACCCAGTGACATGTAGTAATAAAATACCAAATAACCAAGAAAGTATCATAGCTGGCATCATTATAAAATTGTAAAGCTTTCTTTCCATTACCTTAAAAATGCTTTTTTGTGACTCATGATTTGCATTTGAATGATACACAAATATTCTTGGTAAATACAAAAGTCCAGCCATCCAAGAAATAACAGCGATTAGATGTAATGACTTAAATAATAAGTATAAATTCATTTTATAAATATTTGCTTATTAGTTTTACAAATAAATTGATATGATCTGAATTATCATTTAAACAAGGAATTAAGTCAAAATTTTTACCGCCTTTTTCTATAAAGCTCTCTCTGCCTTGAATATTTATTTCTTCAAGCGTTTCAACACAGTCTGATGCAAAGCCAGGACATATTACTAACAAATTTTTTACCCCACTTTTTGGCAAGGATTCTAAAGTTTTATCTGTATATGGAGTTAGCCACTCTTGTGGCCCAAATCTTGACTGAAACGTTGTTTGAATCTCAATTTCGTTAAAACCTTCTCTCATTAATCTTGTAGTTTTATGACAATAACAATGATATGGATCACCTTTTTCAAAATAAGATTTAGGAATACCGTGATATGAGGAGATTATTAAATCGGGTTTCCAATTTATCTCTTTGATTTTTTTTTTAATACTATTTATTAATGCATTTATATACAAAGGCTCGCTTTCGTAGTGAGGAATAACTTGTAAACTTGGTTGCCATCTCATTTTCATTAAAGATCTATAAACTTCATCACAAACTGTGGCTGTAGTTGCAGCAGCGTACTGAGGATACAATGGCAAGATAACTAAATTTTCACACCCCTTATTTTTAAGTTCATTTAATTTAAGTTTTATGCTTGGGTTTCCATACCTCATTGCAAAATCTACAAATATGTTTTCTGTTCCAATTTTATTATCAAGCTTTAGGGCTTGCTCTTTTGTATAATATAGTAAAGGAGATTCGTTGCTTTCTTTTCTCCAAATTTGTTTGTACGCATGTGCTGTTTTAGACGGTCTGAATGTAAGAATGAAAAGATTTAAAATTATTTGCCATATTACAGGATTTACTTCAATTACCCTTCTGTCTGATAAAAATTCCTTTAGATATTTTCTAATGTCCCACCAGCTTGTTGAGTCAGGAGTTCCTAGATTTATAATTAGGACACCTGTCTTGCCGAATTTTACTTCGGGGTGATTGTTGTTCATTTAAAGTTCCTATAAAATTTTATTAATTTATCTACTTTATCAGGATCTGTTTCAGGAAGTAAACCATGACCTAAGTTAAAAACATAAGGTACGTCTTTAAAAGTTTCAATATATTTTGTCGCTTCTTTCAACATAGTGTTTTCTGACTTGAGTAAAAATTTAGGATTTAACCCACCTTGGATTATGACATCTTTTAATTCTTTTTTCGCCCAAGTTGGATCTATTTCTGAATCAATACTTATTCCATCTGGATTTACGAAATTATTAAATTCCTTATATTTCTCTTTGATGCCTTTAGGAAAACAGATACAAGGAATTTTATTTTTCTTACAAAATTTGACAATTTTAAAATTCGGCGTCAGACAAAAGTAATTAAATTGTTTGTTTGGTATCAGTCCTGCCCACGAGTCAAATATTTGTACAACATCCGCGCCTGCTTCCATTTGATTTTTGATATGCAAACATAAATATTCTACTAAGTGATCAATAATTTTTTTAAACTTAAACTTTTTATTTTCTAAATTTTTTATATTTATTTCACTTTTATTTTTTTTTAAATCAAGCATATAAATGAGAAGTGTCCATGGAGCTCCTACAAATGAAATGAGTGATTTACTTTTATCGAGTTTTTTTCTTGTAATTTCGATTGATTTATAAACAGGACTTAATTTTTCAAAAACTTTCTTTTTTTTACTATCTAAAAAAGATTGATAATCAAATTTACTTAATTTAGGACCTAAATCTTTTTTAAATACTATGTTTTGGCCAAGAGCGTATGGAACCAATAGAATGTCAGAGAAAATTATCGCAGAATCTAAATCAAATCTTTTTATCGGTTGCAAGGTTATCTTTGAACTCAATTCACTATTTAAACATAATTGAATAAAATTCTTATTTTTAGATCTAATTTTCCTGAATTCGGGAAGATAACGACCTGCTTGTCTCATAAACCATACTGATTTACAATTCTTTCTACCGGTAAGTATTTTACTAAGATTACTCATATTATATAAAATTTTTTTTAAAATATTGTTTTAGTATAGGTCTTTGTTAAAAACACCCATAAATATTTATACATGTCTTATACATAGTTAATTTAATAAGATTTGATTGAAAATGCCTAATTTTCAAACTTATTTTGTCTTATAAACAAGAATACAACAAGATTATTAACATCGAATAAAGTGTTTAAATAATGTTAATTGATGTTAATTTTTTTTCAAATATTTTTAATGGAAGTGGAAAAAGATAACTTATGATTTATTTACTAACAAAGATATGAACGAAAAATACAATGTATATCTTGTGTCTGACTCTACAGGTGAAACTCTTGATAGAATTTTCCTATCATTGAAATCTCAATTTGCTAATTTTCAGTATGAAAAAAAAGAATTTGCTTTTGTGAGAACAGAACAGCAAATTGATAAAATAATCAAAGAGTGTAATAATTTAACAAATTCTTTAATTTTATATACAATTGTAGAAACCAAGCTTGCAAAGTATATTTCAAGCCAAAGTGAAAAAAATAATGTACCGTGTTTTGGAATACTGGGAAATTTAATTTTAAGCTTTTCTAAATTACTAAATCAAAAAGCGATACACAAACCTAGCGCACAACACGTTTTAGATGATGATTATTACAAACGTATTGAGGCTATTCAGTTTACAATGTCACACGACGACGGAAAAAAAGTTGACGATATTAATGATGCTGATGTGATCCTATTAGGTGTGAGCAGAACAAGCAAAACCCCAACTTCGATTTATTTAGCTAACAGAGGATACAAAACAATTAATATACCATTAGTGTTAAATCAAAAAGTTCCGCATGACATAAGCACAAATAAAAAAGCTTGTATTATAGGACTAGTCGCGGATCCTGAAAGACTAGCTGATATTAGGAGAAATAGAGTTGCTTTAATGAGAGACCACAAACTAAAAGATTACACTGATCTTAATTTTATTAAAAAAGAAGTGTCTGACTCTAAGAGTTTATTTAAAAAAAATAATTGGCCAATAATTGATGTTACTAGGCGATCTGTTGAGGAAACAGCAGCATCAATATTGAAAATTATAGAGATAAAAAAACATAAATGAAATTAGTCTTAGCTTCTAAAAGCGGTGTTAGAAAAAAAATTTTAAAAAATCATAATATTGATTGTGAAGTAATAGTTTCAAATGTGGATGAGGATGAAATAAAAGTCTCTTTACAAGCTGAGGGCGCTGATCCGTTATCAATATCTAAAAACTTAGCAGAGATAAAATCAATCAAAGTGAGCAGTAAAAACCCTGATAGACTTGTTTTAGGTGCTGATAGTGTAATCTCACTCAATAATGAGTTGATTAATAAACCTAAATCAAGAGAAGAAGCTCTTATGATCCTTAAAAAACTGAATAACTCCAAACATTTCTTGATTAGTTCTGCCTGCATTTCTAAAAATGGCGCAATGATTTGGAATTACACGGATTCTTCAGAGCTCAAGATGAAAAACTTTTCAGACCAACAGCTCTCTAATTATCTAGATAAAATCAAGACGGAAACACTTTTAGCTTATGGAGTCTATCAAGTTGAAGCGGATGGATTGGAGTTATTTGATTACATTAAAGGTGATCATAACTCAATAATGGGTTTGCCTATAAAAGAGATTATCAATTATATTGGTAAATACAAAAATGATTAAAAAATTCGGCATCATCGGAAATCCTATTAAGCATTCGTTATCTCCCACTTTACATAACTACTGGTTCCAAAAATATAACATAAATGCAGAGTACTCATTAATAGATATTAATGAAAATGAGATTAAAAACGTAATAGCTAGAATTAAAAATAAAGAAATTTCTGGCTTGAATATTACTTTGCCATTTAAGCAAAAAATTGTTCCTCATGTAGATGTTCTTGTCAATGACGCAGAGATAACTAGCTCAGTTAATACTATTTACCTTGATGAAGAAAATACACTTGTTGGTGAAAATACTGATGTATTTGGAATGCAGGCAGCTTATTTAAAAGAGGTTGATAACACAGCTAAAAAGAATGCGCTAGTTATAGGAGCAGGCGGTGTTTCACCTTCTATAATTTTATCTTTGCAGAAATCGGGATTAAAAAATATCTCTATAGTAAACAGAACTATGGAAAAGTGTATTTTTTTAAAAAAAAAATTCGGAGATTTAAATATTTTATCGTGGGATGAATTAGAAAATGCAATCAAAAATTTTGATATAATAATAAATGCAACAAGTTTAGGACTAAAAGATGGACAAGATTTCAATTTTAAGTTTGAAACAGTTAAAGTTGGATCAATTTATATTGATACAATTTACAATCCGTTAGAGACCAAGACTCTTAAATACTTAAAAGAAAAAGATATTAAAGTTTTTAATGGTTTAGATATGTTTTTATATCAAGGTCAGAAGGCGTTTTATTTATGGAATAAAATTAATCCTGAAATCGATCAGAAACTAGTAGAGCTTTTATTGTCAAGATTAAAATGAAAAAAATAGGAATAACAGGATCCTTAGCATCAGGAAAAACAACTGCGAGCAAAATTTTATCTAATGGCAAAGGGCCACTTTTTAGCGCAGATGAAGTTGTCAGGGATTTATACTCTCAAAATATTTTCAAAAAAAAAATATCCAGCATATTCAACATTCCCACCCACTCAAATTTTAAAAGAGAATTGTATAATAAAATATTAATTAATAATTCTAATATTAGAAAACTTGAGAGAGTAATCCATCCTTTAGTAAGAAAAAAAATGAATGAGTTTATAAAAAAAAATAAAGATGAAAAATTTGCTTTCTTCGAGATTCCCTTACTGATTGAAAGTAAGCTTATGAAAAAATTTAATTTAATCATATTTATCAAAGCAAAAAAAAATACTAGATTAAAAAGATTCAAATCAAAGGGCGGTAACCCAAAACTTTTTTTTATTCTGAATAACAAACAATTGAGTGATAAAAAAAAAGTAAAACATTGTGATTACGTGGTTGTTAATGATCAAAATAAAAAAGTACTAAAAAGAAAATTATTAGCTATATTTAAAAATAATGAGTGAAATCTTTCTAGACACAGAAACTACTGGCCTATCTTTCAAAGAAGGACACAAAATAGTGGAAATCGCGTGTATAGAGACTAAGGATTTAGTCCCCACAGGTAAAGTTTTTCATAAACTTATAAATCCTGAGAGAAATGTGCCTATTGATGCTTACAAAGTACATGGATTTTCTGAACAATTTTTGAGTGATAAGGAGATATTTGAAAAAATAGCTGATGAATTTTTAAATTTTATTGGAGGAAAAAAAATAATTATTCATAATGCAAATTTTGACTTAAGTTTTCTCAATGGAGAACTAAGAACGGCGAATAGAAAATTAATTGAAGAAGATAATATTATCGATTCACTTGAAATGGCTAGACTTAAATTTCCAGGTGCTTCAAATTCTTTAGACTCTCTGTGTAAAAGATTTAACGTAGATCTTTCAAGGAGAGTAAAACATAATGCTCTTTTAGATTGTGAATTGCTAAGAGAAGTTTATATTAATCTCTTAGATGCAAAGGAACCTAAATTTAACCTAACATCAGATAATTTTGACCAAAATATAGTTATAAATAAAAGTTATTATAAAAATATTTTACAAATTTCAGAGAATGAAATTAAAGCGCATAAAGATTTTATTAAAAAAGAGCTTAAAAAAAACTTTTATTGAATTGATTTCATCGAGTATAATTTTTCAAAATCAACCTTTTCATTAATTTTAATTTCTTTAAATCCAGAGGCTTCAAATAAGTTTACAAAAATTTTTCTTAATTCTGGATAGATATCAGTGGGAACATTAATTAGAATAATTTTTTCAATTTCTCTTTTTTCTAAAACATTTTTTGATAATTCAATCACAGTTGAAAAAACAATTTTAGTATTAATCTTTTCCAAATCATCTTTAATTGAATTTAAAGTAAGCGATGTTAAAACCTCAACAATATTTTGCTCTATTTGATTACTTTTAATATCAATATTAATTTTATAATTTTTAATGTCCTTGGATAGAAAAAAAAAAGTTTTTGGATTAGGTATACTGAAGTTTAAATCTTTAATATATTTTCCTATAATTTTATAGTTCATCACTTTTTTTATCAACTATTTCACCGTCAATAGTATTTTTTCTTTTTCTATCTTCTTTTAAATTTACTTGATTTCTAGTAACTAATTTAAAAATAATTTGTCTTGTAAATGGTACCAGTAAAAAAAAACCTATTAAATCTGTAAAAAAGCCAGGGATTATAAGTAATAAGGCTGCAAATGCTATAGAAGCTCCTGAAATTAATTCATAAAAAGGAGCTTTGTTCTGGTATAAATTTATCATTGCTGACCTCAAAGTTTGAATACCTTGTATCCTTGCAAAATAAATACCAGTGATTGCAGTTAAAAAAATTAGTGCCAAAGTGTTAAAAGCGCCAATATTACCTCCTATTTTTATCAATAAAAATATCTCTAGAGCTGGTAAGCCGATAAAAATAAGGAAAAATGTGTTCATTTGTCTGATACAAAATTATATTATTAATGTATATTTATCAAATTATGAGTAATAGTTTTGGATATTTAGACATAATTTTATTGGGCATGATCGCTGGTTTTATCATTTTGCGATTGAGAAGTATTTTGGGAAGAAAAACAGGCCACGAGTCAAAAGTATACCCAAATTTTGCAGAAAAGAAATTTAGCATGCCGGAAAAAAAATCTAATCCAATTAATGAAAATTTAGACGTTTTGGAGGGAAACGAAAAAAAGGAGTTTCTACGAGGTGCTGATATTGCTTATGAGAGCATCCTTACCTCTTTCTCAAATGGTGATTTAATTAAATTAAAGACTTTACTATCCCCAAATATGTTTTCCAACTTTTCCGAAGCTATCAAAGCGAGAAATAAAGAAAAAATTAAATCTGAATTCACTTTTATTGGAATTAAAGAGTCCTCAGTTGAAAAATATGAAAAGATCAAAGATAATTTGTTCGCTACTGTAAAGTTTGTAGCTGAAGTAATTTCAGTGAAAAGGGACAAAGAAAATAATATAATAGAGGGAAATCCTGATAAAATTAAATTTGTAACTGATAGTTGGAAATTCACAAAGAATATAAATAATAATAGCCCTAATTGGTATTTATCTGAAATCATAAGTCAGTGATTAAAAAAAAGGATCTTTCTCAGGAGGATAAAAAAACTTGGGAGGAATATATAAAAGATCCAACAGATGTTTATGATAAAGATATAAATTTTAGAAAACACAATAGAAAAGACAGGTTTACTTTTGATCTTCACGGTTTTTCTTTAAATGAAGCAAACAAAAAGGTTCGAGAAATATTAGTATCTTGCGTAGAGAACAAATATAAAGAAATACTATTAATTACGGGAAAAGGGATCCATTCTACAAATGATAAAGACGCTTATGTTTCAAAAGATTTTGGAAAATTAAAATTCTCTGTTCCAGAATTTATTAAATCTGATTCTGATTGTAGAAATCTCATAATTTCAGTTAATGAAGCTGAAATTGTGGATGGAGGGAAAGGTGCTATTTTGATTAAGCTGAAAAATCTATAATATAAATTTTGTTAAATCTGTATCCTTAACTAAATTTCCTAAATTATCTTGAACAAACTTTTTATCAACTGTGATTGTCTCTCCAGCTCTATCTGTTGCGTTGAAACTGACATCATCTAATACTTTCTCAATAATTGTATGCAGTCTTCTGGCACCAATATTTTCAACAGATGAATTAACTTCCGCAGATATTTTTGCTAGCATATCTATCCCATCTTCAGAAAATTCAAGATCGACATCTTCAGTTTTTAAAAGAGCTTTATATTGTTTAATCAAACTATTATCTGGTTCTTTAAGTATCCTTTTGAAATCATCTTCATTTAAGGCATTCAGCTCTACTCTTATTGGTAATCTTCCTTGTAACTCCGGTAATAGATCTGATGGTTTTGCTAATTGAAAAGCGCCTGATGCAATAAATAAAATATGATCAGTTTTTATCGGGCCATGTTTAGTGCTTACCGTCGTTCCTTCAATTAATGGCAATAAATCTCTTTGAACTCCTTCTCTAGAAACGTCACCACCCACCCTATCACTTCTCGCAGAGACTTTATCAATTTCATCTAAAAAAACTATTCCATTTTCCTCAGTTGATTTTTTAGCTTCTTTAATAATCTTATCTTCTTCAATCATTTTATCTGACTCTTGTGCAACCAAAATACCGTGTGATTCTTTTACTGACATTTTCTTCTTTTTTCCTTTTTTACCCCCCATAGATTTACCTAGAATGTCCCCAAGATTGACCATTCCCACGTTTCCTCCAGGCATTCCAGGAATCTCAAAGCTTTGAATACCAGATTTTGTGTCTTGGACCTCGATTTCAATTTCATTATCATCAAGATCACCATTTCTTAGTCTTTTTCTAAAACTCTCTCTTGTGGCAACACTCGCTTTATTACCAACTAGAGCGTCTAATACTTTTTCCTCTGCTTTTAATTCTGCTTTTGCTTTGACTTCTTTTCTTTTTCTCTCTCTTTCCATAGCAATAGCTATCTCGATTAAATCTCTTACAATTTGTTCTACATCTCTACCAACATATCCAACTTCAGTAAATCTTGTTGCTTCAACTTTTATGAAAGGTGCTTCAGCTAATTTTGAAAGACGTCTTGATATTTCTGTTTTACCTACACCTGTAGGACCAATCATGAGAATATTTTTTGGCAAGACCTCATCTCTCATTTCATCAGTAAGAGCTTGTCTTCTCCATCTATTTCTTAAAGCGACAGCAACAGCTTTTTTTGCTTCTTTTTGACCAATCACATATCTATCTAGTTCTGAAACTATTTCTCTTGGAGAAAGAGCACTGACTTTTGCGTTTTCACTTTTTGATCCTTTAACTAATTTTAAATTTGTTTCTTTTTTTGATTTTGACATTAAATTTTTTCCATTGTTACATTATTATTTGTAAACACACAGATGTCTGATGCAACCTTCAAAGCTTTTTTTGCTATTTCCTCAGCTTTCATATCAGTTTCGATTAGCACTTTCGCAGCTGCAAGAGCGTAGTTTCCTCCAGATCCAATTCCAATTATTCCATCTTCTGGCTCTAAAACATCACCTGTTCCAGAAATTATAAAGCTATGATTTTTATCTGCTACTGCCATTAATGCTTCTAACCTTCTTAAAAATTTATCACTTCTCCAATCTTTAGCTAACTCTACAGCCGCTCTTTGTAAATTACCGGCATGCTTTTCTAATTTTGCTTCAAGTCTTTCAAATAAAGTTAAAGCATCTGCAGTTGAGCCAGCAAATCCCGCGATTACTCCTCTGTTTTCAATCTTTCTAACTTTCTTAGCCTTACTTTTTAAAACTGTATTACCAAGACTGACTTGACCGTCACCTGCAACAATGGTTTCGCCACCTTTTCTAAGAAGGACAATCGTAGTACCGTGCCATTTTTCAGCTGTATTCATGAAGTTATATGTGGAGATTATTTTTAGATCTTCAATAGTGATTTATTGATAAAATGGCCATTTAAATATATATCAAAGGTAAATCAGGCATAGTTTATGAGTAGAAAA
>MDSZ01114443.1_pt1 | contig 12263 bp, 8 predicted proteins | sample 811201 | NCBI WGS metagenome assembly MDSZ01 (sample SAMN05326647, study PRJNA326480) | marine metagenome | isolation source: seawater | place: Indian Ocean: North | collected 2010
GCAGGTCTGGCAACTCGCCTCATCGAGAAAGGTTTCTCTAAGGACGGCTGCTTTTATGCTTGGAGTTGGCAGGGTGCATCGTGCAACTAACTTTGGTGGCATTGACTAACCACTCGAAAACCTCTCACGGACGCCAGTTACCTGCAGCAATCCATACACCGGAATTCTCACATGCCACAAGCGGCGTTCCACGCACGTCCCGTCAATGATCTTGAGCAGGTTCAACCTTTTTCGTCACCGCAGGCCTATACCAGGCACCACGCAGCCAGCGACTGATGAGTTCAATCTGCTCACTCGTTAAGGCTGGCAAGCCGCCTTCGGACGCTATGCCGAATCGTGGCATCCGATCATTGGTATCGGGGTAAAAACGTTGGTGTGTTGGATCAGTAATGATGCCTACTAACCACTCCGTAGAACCCCAGCCGTTCAAATCAGGAGCATAGCCAAACTCTGTCTCATTCTTCCTATAAGGGTGACAACTTCCGCAGCGATCGGTATCAGCAATCAGGTCCATACCTCTTTTGACGACCTTCTCTTTTCCAGCGTCTTTGAGAAGCCCAGCCTCTGCCACAAGCGCGAATATAACCGCTTCTTTATCTGATTGCTCCCAGACTTCCTCATCCACAAAATCATCTGAAACAAATGACACCATGTCACCTTCACTGTGCGCTGTGTTGCCAAAATAGGCATCACTTGCAACCTGCTTTGGGTCAAGGAGTCCTCGCACCCAAGACTCTTGCCCAAACTTAAAAAGATTTGCGGCAGAACTTTTTGCAAAAACCTGCTCTGCTCCTTCCATAGAAGGATCTATATGGGCATGACAACTCGCACAGTGCTGGGCGAACAACCTGGGCCCTTGCATCAGTGGATCACTGCGCACCAATGAAAGAGCTCCGGCAGGTGGAATCTTTTCGGGACGTCCTGCAAGCTCTATCGCTCGTTCAGCATCTATGCCAGCTTGCTTTACCGCACTCAAGAACGACTCGGAACGACGAATGGCTTCTAACTTGTGACGCCTGCTCTCAAAGTCAGCAATCTTATTTTCGTCGTGCCCCAATGCTGCTGCAATCTTTTCGCTGTCTCCTCCCGTTGAGTCGAGCAGGTTTTCAACATCTGCAAAGGCAGTCCGGTCCGCCCAGAGCGCATAATAATCTTCATGCAACGCCATTGCAGTCAGAAGGCCAGCTCCCGCCAAAATTGCAATTGTGAAAAGCACATTGAAGCGATGCCCAAGTTTCCACTGCCCTAAAATTGGCATAAGAAACATCACACCAAGCGTAGCTCCCGGCACGATAATCGCTCCAAGAAATTCACCTGTCGCTCCCCAACCCTCAAAAACCTTGAGAAACTGAAACAGAAACAGAAAGTACCATTCTGGTCTGGCCGCAGCATACGGCTCAGATGGATCTGCCGGCGCACCAAGTTCCGCTCCAAGATGTCCGGACATGATGGGTTCACCAGCAAGAATTGCTCGCAACGCTGGCAGCAGGATTACTCCTAGCACAACCGCCATCACAGCGAGCATCGCAACCGCATCCTTGAGCACCTGATCTGGCCAAAACATTGCATCGGGCTGCGTGATTGGCTGCTTGGCATGCAGACCATGTTTTCGAAACAACGCAAGATGTACGACAAGAAAGAGGACCAACGTTGCCGGTAAAAACCCTGCGTGTAATGCGAAGAATCGCGTGAGTGTGTGGTGGCCATAGTCAGGCCCACCTACAACAAGTTGCTGAATTGATGGCCCTATTAATGGGACAAGACCAGCCAAATTGGTAGCAACGCGAGTCGCCCAATACCCCTTCTGGTCCCACGGCAAAAGGTAACCCGTTAACGCCATACCGAGGACCAACGTCATCAAGACCAGACCCAACCAAAAGTTAACTTCCCGTGGAGCTCGATACGCACCGTCAATCACAACCTGCATGACATGGAGGGCAAGCAGTACTATCATTGCCTGAGCCATAAAGTGATGAATACCTCGAAGAAGCCAGCCTCCTGTCATCTCGTACTGGATGAAATAGACACTCTCCCAGGCAGTCTGTGCACTGGCCGAGTAACTTGCCCACAGCACCAGGCCAGTAACAACCTGCGTCATGAATGCAAAAACAAGCGTGCTTCCCCATACATAACGCCAACGAGCCCCGCCTGGCACTCGCTCGTAGAGTGCACTTTTGACAATGGCGCGGTAGCCTGTTCGGCTATCAAGCCAGTTACCAAGCCAACTTCCACCCACTGACACGCGCGACTCCGAAGACACTTCAGAACTCTGGGCATCTTTCATTTGCGGGCTACCTTATCTTCAATTCCTGTGTAGAAATTCTGCCACTTTACAGAGACCGCACCTGACTTGCTTACATCACATTCAAGGCTATCCATTGAACGAGGACTTGGACTTGGCGCAACGATACCACCATCAAGCGTAAAACTGCTGTTGTGACACGGGCAACGAAAACAACCTGCTGCCTTATCCAACTCCACAAAACAGCCAGCGTGGGGGCAGGTCGCGGAAAGAGCCTCTACTCGATCACTCCCCGCATCTCTTTTTATGTAAACCGCTCCAATTGGTTCAGCCTTGAACCCTGTCCATGCGTCAACTCGATCTGCAACCACCGGAAACTGTCGAGGCTGACCGTCAGCAGGAATATTTTTCAAATCTGTCAGTGGAAGAAACGTAGCCGCACCTGATGAGCGACGCAAGGGGTCAAGAAACGCCCAGAGTGCAGCTCCAAAAGGAGTGATCGTTGCAAGCCCTCCGCAGAGCATTGCCACAACACCTGTCAGGAAACTCCGCCGCTTTGTCTTCTTGGCGGTTGTTTCTTCATCTGATTCCTCAGTCACGTCCAGACCTCCCGTTCCCTTTTTTAATAATAAATGTTAGTGACGTTAGTCCATAACAGCGAGTCCGGCCTTTTCAAACGTCTGTCCTGTTTTGATCTTCCGACCGAGAATCGTACTCGGTAATCCGTTCACGCTGGCTGAAGAGCATGCCACGCGGCATCAACCGCTTCTGTCACCTGCCTCTCAATATCGTCGAATGCTCCTGTGGTAATTGCCCCGGCAGCTGCTTTATGGCCACCACCGCCAAAGTGCCCAGCCAGCGCGCTGCAATCCGCGGCACCACGACTTCGAAAACTTAGCTTCACTCGCTTGTCTGGCTGCTCAATCATGATAGCTGCAAGCTGTGTTCCCTTCACCGCAAGAGTCAGGTTAATTAAATCCTCCGTATCAGCTGGTGAGGCGCCGACCTCTTTGATGTCGGACTGACGAACTGTCGAAAGGATACAGGAACCATTGTTAAAGGTCTGTGCCCCAGCAAGTGTTCGCCCAACGAGATGCAATCTAGCAAGAGTATCTTGTTCAAAAAGTTCTCTATAAATGAATGGTGGGCTAGCGCCCGCATCAACAAGACGAGCAGCTACACGAAACGTTTCACCACTTGCAGACGGAAAGCGAAATCCACCAGTATCAGTGGAGAGCCCGGCATACAATGGCGTTGCAATCGACTCAGTCAGAGGAACTCGTAAACGAAGCCCGATTTCGTACACAATTCGTGCCGTGGCTTCAGCCGTCGTATCTTTAAACCAACGATCTGAAAGATCATCTTCACTCACATGGTGATCAACAACGACTACCCGTTCTCTCCGTCGCTTGAGCACCTCCCCCATTGCCCCAAGCTGCGCCCATGCACTGGTATCAAGAACGATGAGCAGATCACGGTCATCAAGATCTGCTGGCGTGACACCTTGAGCTAATGACTCCAATTTTTGTTGGGGATCAATCCACTGTAAATTGGCTGGGGTTTCCTGCGCATTGACTATTCGTACATCCTTTCCCACGGCCTCAAGAATCCCAGCCATTCCTAACTCACTACCAAGAGCATCACAATCAGGACGAACATGACTTGTGAGCACAACTCGTTTTGATTCATTAAGAACTTTGAGAAACGCAGACCAATCGAGACGCATGGAAATTTCCTTTGAGTGAAGCACGGACGCAGCTAAATTCAGACATTCTTACCGAAGACAGTCATTCATCAGTTTACCCGGAAAAATGTGTTGAAGAGAGTGAAACCTGCTGAGGCTGCTGTTTTCTTAAATTTTGTTGGGACAATGATGCGATGTTCGAAATATCCGCGTGAAGTTGCTTCGTAAGTGCCTCCACTCCTTCAAATTTTTCAGTTGCCCGCAAACGTTGGAAAAACTCTACCTGTAGCAACTGCCCGTAAAGATCGCCTGTAAAATCGAGCAGGTGAACTTCTATCGTCTTTTCCGTGGCACTGAACGTGAGATTTTTCCCTACATGAATGGCGGCCCCATACCGGACACCAGAGGCTGTTGTAGCGACTCCTGCATAGACACCGTCTAGAGGGATCAACGTCTGCACGCCTCCAAGATTTGCCGTCGGAAAACCAAGTTCCTTACCTCGTTGCTGCCCTTGCTCAACCAGCCCCTCTATCCTGTACGGAAAAACAAGTAATTCATTCGCCTCTGCGATGTCTCCTCTTTCCAGCAAACCACGTATCCTTGAACTCGATACAGCAGTCCCGAAAATTTGAACAGGGGTTACGGTTGCCAGCTCAATCGAATCCCTAGCAGCCCAGCGTTGCAGCTCTGACAAAGTTCCCTCGCGATTGCGACCAAAATGAAAGTCTTCACCCTCCGCGACAGCAGCCGGACGAAAACACCGACAAAGCACCTCGCGATAGAACTCCTCGGCAGAAAGATTTAATAACGCTGGTGTGGTCTTGAGAACAAATACTGCATCTAAACCAAGAGAAAGCAGGAGCTCTGCTCGATGTTGTATAGTTGTTAGGAACCGGCGGGCCAGGCGTGGTTGAAGCAGTTCTGCAGGATGAGGGTCAAACGTCAACGCAACAGATGGCAACCCGCGAGGCTGAGCCAAACTGATTAGTCTCGAGACAATTTCCTGATGCCCACGGTGCACACCATCAAAGTTTCCTACTGTGATCCCGCAGCCGTTTTCAGGCAACGTCACGCCCTTGCGGTTACTAAAAACGGTTCCTGAAAATGTTCGTGTCACGTGTGAAAATTACAGAAAGCGGTAAATTAGTATGGAGCTATCGATAGTTGAAATCATACCAACAAGAAGTGCAACCCGGCCAGCAACAATGACCCTCTAGCTAAAGCAGAAAAAACAGCCAGCAATTTTTCTTCTCGGTTGAAAGCCTCATGACCATCCCGTCTGATCAAAAACAAATTTACCTTAATACGGAAATGGCAAGCCGCCTAGCTGGAATTGATATCGGTAGCAACAGCGTACGACTTCTGGTTGCTGAAGTGTTTCGTGGAAGCAGCTACCGAATTCTCGACGAGGAACGTGAACCAACTCGACTCGCTCGCAGCATCTCCTCTGACGGAGAACTCGACAAGGAAGCAATGGCAAGAACTCTCGAGGCCCTTGCGACGTTCAAACAAATCGCTGCCGGGTATCAGGTTTCAGCACTACGGACGATTGCCACCTGTGCTGTTCGTGAAGCGACGAATGGCTCCGAGTTCTGCCAGCGAATACAGAAGGAAGTTGGCTTGAGTGTCGAGATCATCTCTGGAGAAAGAGAAGCTCGACTTGCCTTCTCCAGTGTGCAGCATGCCTTTGACCTGAACGGAAAAAATATTGTTATCGCCGACATCGGAGGCGGCAGTACAGAGATTGTCTTCGCCACTGGATCTCTGGTGGAATCTATTTTTTCTACGCCGCTAGGAGCGGTTCGGCTCACAGAAAGGTGTGGAATCGGAAGCGGTGTTGACGGCATTGAATTTCAGCGAGGACTCATCAAATTAAATAAAGAAATTAATGGATGCCTGAAGCGTGAGACGAGCAGGCCTTTGTTTGCCCCTCATTTTCTTGTTGGCTCTGGTGGCACCTTTACCACCCTGGCTGAGTTGGTCATGGCCTCAAAGAAAGAAGCCGACATTCCTGTTGCTGGCTACAAAGTCTCACATGCCGAACTCCGTCACCTTCTTGATCAACTCAAAAAAATGTCGCTTCGATCACGCAAATCAATGGCAGGCATGTCTTCTGACCGCGCTGATATCATTATCGCCGGACTCTCGATTATTGACGGTCTTCTCAAACGATTTCGGGTCAATACGATCCTTGTACACACTCGAGGAGTTCGAGACGGGCTCATTCGCGAGATGGTGGATGAGCATTTCGGCGGTGAGACAAATGATCCTGACGAAAGTGAACGAGCAGTTGAACGACTAGCAGAGACATGCTCTGGTGAATTAGAGCATGGCCGCACGGTTGCGGCATTAGCTGTACGAATTTACGACCAACTAGCCTCATCGCTCGAACTTCTCCCGGATGACCGAAAGCTTCTAGAAACAGCGGCACGACTGCAAGATGTGGGGTATGTCATTAACTACGACCAACATCACAAGCATAGCTATCATCTCATACGAAACAGTCGACTTCCTGGAATCTTGGGCCCTGACCTTGAGATGATTGCGAACATCGCTCGGTATCATCGTGGAGCATTCCCAAAGAAAAAACACCAAAACTTTTCACGACTGTCCTCTGATGACCAACACAGGGTTCGGAGCATGGCGGCTATCTTACGGCTCGCTGGGGGCCTTGATCGAAGCCGATCGCAGCAAGTGAAGGATGTGCTTGCCAGCATTGATAATGACGGTGCGAACCTTGTTGTTTTGTCTGACGCCAACCCACAAGTTGATATATGGGGCGCAGAGCGGAGAACTGATCTTTTCGAAAAGGTATTCGACATGCCTGTCCGGATTCGCTGGGCCGGGATGCAAAAAGAACATTCGTCATCCAGTGACTGACTCATCCAGGAACCTCAAGCCAGCCAAGTCTGCATGCCAGTACAAACCGCTCACAAAACATATAAACCATACGACCCGACCCGGATGACTGGTTTTTCGAATCTTGAGCCCTTTGGCAGCTTTCACCGGGTAGAGTTAAAAAGACATGTTTCCTGAGACACTGCTTTCCTAAGACTCTGGCTGTTTCTATTTCTGTCCACCTGGCGTAAAGAAACCATGCAATTCAAAAACCAATCTTTTTTGATTCTTACTCTTGTGACTACTGCCTTCATCAGTTCATCTGCTGAAGCTGCTCGTTGGAGGAAAACAAACTCCTCGAGTTACCAGAATTCCCGAACCCCAAGAAATCAGGCACCGTACAAGCCGGGGGCCAGCCCGTATGTGACCGGAATTCAAGGCCGACCTCGCTACTATGAGCCGCCAACAATCCCGCGAACACCAACGTGGAAAATGTATGGAACAGAGCCGGGGGTCGCCCCAGGTGACTGGCCACGCTACGCTCCATTTGGATTCGGTGGCTATCGATTCCCGGCTGTTGGTAATGCAGCATATCGCTGAACAGCAGAGAAAGCAGTGGGCCACCTGACAGGAGGCTCATCGTTCGTGACCGATCTTCTTAAAATCACACCCAACGGCCTGTACTGCGCGGCGGGTAATTTTTATATCGATCCATGGCGTCCAGTTTCTCATGCTGTCATAACCCACGCCCACGCTGATCATGCCCGTCCGGGCAGTGATCGTTACCTTTGCGCGGCACCCGGCAAGCACGTATTACGCACACGAATGGGTAGTCAGGCACGCATCGACTCACTGAAATACAACGAGCACCTTTCCATCAATGGTGTTGATGTTTCACTTCATCCCGCAGGTCATCTTTTAGGATCATCACAAGTGCGAGTCCGTCACCACGGGACAACCTGGGTCGTAACTGGTGACTATAAACTCCAAAATGATTCAACATGCGACTGTTTTGAGCCCATTCCCTGTGATGTATTTGTCACAGAAAGCACTTTTGGCCTACCTGTATATCGTTGGCCTGATCCAGAAACTGTTGCTCAAGAAATAAATGCATGGTGGAGAGCAAACGCCGAATCTGGTCGCACCAGCGTGCTGTTAGCGTATGCACTTGGCAAGGCGCAGCGGCTCGCCTCGATGTTAGATCAATCAATCGGTCCAATCTATGGCCACGGAGCCGTGATGAAGCTTGTTGAAGCCTATCGAGCGAGTGGTGTACGACTTCCTCCGATTAATCGCATACCACCGCATAGCCGCAAGATAGGCGGGGGACGTGGTATTGTAATCGCTCCACCGAGCGCCGCAGCTACAAATTGGATCAATCGCTTTGGTGCCACATCTATCGCCATGGTATCTGGGTGGATGCTTCTCCGTGGTGTCCGTCGAAGACGTGGAATTCCAAAAGGCTTCATCCTGTCCGATCATGTTGACTACCCAGACCTTATGCGGGCAATTCAATCTTCAGGTGCGCCCCGAGTTCTTGTCACTCACGGTTTCACGGATATCGTCGCACGACTACTCACGGAACAAGGCCTTCATGCGGAGGTACTTGCAACACGGTTTACCGGTGAAACAAACCCAGATGATCATGGAACGTACGAAGAAGTCCCCGATACTCAGACAATCACTCCGGATGGTATCGACATTGACAAAAAAGATGCAGAGGGTGACCAATGAAACGCTTCTCTGATCTGTACTGGAAACTGGACGGAACAACCAGCACAAACCAAAAGATTGAGGCTTTGAAAGAGTACTTTGTATCTGCGCCTCCTGAAGATGCGGCATGTGGGCTGAGAGTCCTATGTGGAGCCAGGCAACTACGAGCTGTATCAACACGATCACTCAAAGAATGGGCTGCGGAGTTTGCCGGCCTCCCTCTATGGCTGGTTGAAGAAAGCTACGCTCACGTTGGCGATCTGGCTGAGACACTTGCCCTTATCTTGCCGAACGAACCGACACATGAATCGAGTAGCCAGCACCCCAGTACCGAAGCGTTATCACTCTCTCGTTGTTTCGAAGAAACGATCCGCGGACTCAAGGGAAAGTCGGACCACCACAAACGACAGGTCGTTGAAAAAACATGGAACCGGCTGCCGCCCCGTGAGCGAATTGTCTGGCACAAACTTGTAACAGGTGGCTGCCGTGTTGGTGTATCAAGAACTTTAGTTGCTCGGGCACTCTCACAAATATCTGGTCTGGAACCGGCAGTCATTGCCGAACGGATGATGGCTGCGACCATCGAGACTGCCGAAGACTTTCACTCACTCATTTCGCCAAACCCAACACCTGCGGACAGCCTCCGCCCCTACCCTTTCTTTCTTGCTTCACCACTCAAAGGTGAACCCAGCGAACTTGGGGCTGCTACGGAGTGGCAAGCCGAATGGAAGTGGGATGGCATGCGGGCTCAGGTCGTTCGAAGATCGGCTGGAATCTCGATCTGGAGCCGAGGCGAAGAACGAATGAATGATGCCTTCCCTGAAATTGTGGAAGCCGCAGAACATCTCCCTGATGGCACTGTTCTCGACGGGGAATTGCTCGCAGCCCACCCAAACAATCTCCTCCCGTTTTCAATGCTCTCGAGAAGGGCCAGCCGAAAGCGTGCCAGTAAAAAGATTTGCACTGAAATTCCGGCAATTTTTGTTGCATATGACTTGCTCGAAGCCAACGGAAAAGACATTCGTTCAAAACCGCTTTCTCTTCGGCGCAGTGAACTCCTAACCATGGTGCCATCGGCTTTTGAAGGAAAACCAGCCTTGTCTGGTGGGCCTGCCAAACCTCACCATAATTCTACAGCCAGTGGTGAGATCAGATTTTTCCACTCACCTGCAATTGACAGTCATTCTTGGGATGAACTCACATTTACTCAACAACAAGCCCGTCAACGTGGTGTTGAAGGGCTCATGCTCAAACGAATCACAAGCAGCTACGAACATGGTCGACCACGAGGCGATTGGTGGAAGTGGAAGGTGAATCCACTTGAAATTGATGCAGTGCTTCACTATGCCCAAGCGGGACATGGCCGACGTGCCGGGCTCCACACTGACTATACCCTGGGGGTTTGGGACGGAGATCAGCTTGTTACCGTAGCAAAAGCCTATAGTGGTTTGTCAGACAAAGAACTTGTTGAGATCGACAAGATTATTCGTAGCACTACGATTGAAAGACATGGACCTGTTCGCGTTGTACGACCCACACTAGTGTTTCAGTTGGCTTTTGAAAATGTATCACGATCAACCCGTCACAAATCAGGCATAGCCGTTCGCTTCCCACGAATAGCGAGATGGAGACGTGACAAACTGCCTCACGAGGCTGCAACACTTAGTGAATTGAAATCTCTTCTTTTTGACGCAACTGGCCAACAGCAATCAACTCGGAGTAATAACGAGTAGAACTATGCCATCAGCAACTGAAACCAGCCTCTCTCAGCAGAACACGCCAACAGGCCAAAAGCTTTCTTCTCGAAACAAAACTACAAACACAGAAACGGTAATTAATTCGGATGCTTTTTACGCGTCATGTGAACGATGGTTTACGAATCGAGATCAAACACCTTTCGAGTTCCAGCGCGCAACCTGGCGAGCGATGGCAACCGGAAGAGACGGCCTTCTCCACGCTCCAACTGGCACAGGAAAAACACGTGCAGCATGGTTTGGTGGATTGTGTCGCAGCTTTGCCGTACCCACTCAACATAAGAAAATGGGCATTCGGATTATCTGGGTCACCCCACTACGAGCTCTGGCAGCGGATACTGCCCGTTCTCTTGAAGAGCCACTTGCCGACCTGAACGAAATGCTTGGCTCCCGCTGGCAGGTTGGAACTCGCACTGGCGACACAACAACTGCGGATCGTCGTCGCCTCCGACAGAATTGGCCTCAGGCTCTCATCACCACTCCTGAATCACTTTCGATTTTATTGTCACTTGAAGACAGCCAGGAAATTTTCTCAGATCTCGACACCGTTATCGTCGACGAGTGGCACGAACTTCTCGGAACAAAGCGCGGTATTCAGACTGAACTTGCGCTGTCGAGACTACGAGCCATTCGCCCGAAAATGATCACATGGGGGTTATCAGCAACACTGTCAAACCTGAATGAGGCCATTGCAACACTTGTCGGTCCTCGACGTCGCGACCATGCCAAACTCATAGAAGCCAACACACCACGAAAGCTTGAGTTTTCAACCATTATCCCAAACCCGATCGAACGATTCCCATGGGCGGGGCACATGGGGCTACGGCTCCTCCCACAAGTTGTTGAGGCAATTGAGTCAGCCAAAACCACTCTTGCATTTACAAATACCCGCTCTCAGGCTGAGCGATGGTACGACGCAATACGAGAAGCCCGACCAGACTGGAAAGACAAACTTGCACTTCATCACGGATCCGTTGATCGTGCCCTGCGAGCGACTGCTGAAGCAGGTCTTCGCAACGGCAAACTCAAATGTGTTGTTGCTACTTCAAGTCTTGATCTTGGCGTTGATTTTGGTCCTGTTGAACAGGTCCTTCAGATTGGAAGCCCAAAAGGGATTGCAAGAATTCTCCAGCGTGCTGGCAGAAGCGGTCATGCGCCTGGGGCAGTTGGCCGCCTTATTTGTGTTCCAACACATGCATTGGAACTTATCGAGTGCGCAGCCGCACGACTGGCTGCCAGTGCTGGCTCCGTTGAACCTCGTCGCCCGCTTACGAATGCCCTTGATTGCTTATCACAGCACATCGTAACAGTGGCGTGCAGTGGAGGATTTCGTGAACACGAATTATATCAGGAAGTGCGAGAAACAGTCGCGTTTGCTCAGCTCGACACACAGTCCTGGCAGTGGGCGATGGACTTCGCTGCTCGCGGTGGGCATGCTCTTTCTGCCTATCCAGACTACTGCCGAATCAAAGAACGATTTGGCCGTTGGTATATCGCCAGCCCCTCGCTGGCACGCCAACATCGAATGAATATTGGCACAATTACGTCGAATGCAACCGTCGAGGTCAAATGGTGTCGGGGTGGCAGGCTTGGCACAGTTGAAGAATCCTTTATCAGCCGCCTGAACATCGGAGACCGTTTTCTTTTCGCTGGTAAGCCACTCACACTCTTTCGTTTTGATGGCCTCACGGCCTATGTCAAACGATCCCGAGGAAGCCATGGGCTGCAAGTCCCCAGATGGAATGGCGGACGGATGCCTCTTTCCACGCTCCTTTCAGCAGCGGTGCTTGAACAGGTTCGGCTGGCGGGAGAGAGCCGAGAGGATTCATCTGCAACTCGGTTGCCTCCCGAAACGGAAGCCATCGCGCCGCTTCTTGCAACGCAAGCCAAATGGAGCCGCTTACCTACGCAGGACACACTTCTGATCGAACGCGCCCGCAGCCGAGATGGACATCATCTCTTTATCTTTCCTTTTGAAGGCCGCCTTGTTCACGAGGGGCTGGCAACTCTGCTTGCCTGGCGAATTGCAAAC
>MDSZ01120899.1_pt1 | contig 12263 bp, 3 predicted proteins | sample 811201 | NCBI WGS metagenome assembly MDSZ01 (sample SAMN05326647, study PRJNA326480) | marine metagenome | isolation source: seawater | place: Indian Ocean: North | collected 2010
TCGTGCTATTCTTAGTTACGCTGACTCTTCTCACCATAGTGGAATCATTTATAGAGCGTGCAATTTTGACTACTATGGGTTGACTGACCCCAAAAAAGATTTTTACTATAGTGATGGAACAAAACATTCCCGTGGTTCAGTAAAAAATGCTGATGGAGAATGGAAAGATCGTAGTCGTAAACACCGCTATTTGATGACCTTTGACAAGAGTCTCAAAATCTTGTGGAATCGGGAAAAGTATGGTACTATATAAGTGGCGATACAAAACCAAACCCCTTCCGTGTGACTTCTAAAACCTCCTTCGGGGGGTTTTGTTGTATGATAAATAAATCATAATAGAACTCCAGTGCGAAGAAGATGCCACTCAGTCGCTTAGATAATTTCCTAAAAAATGTCCGTGGTAACATCCTTTACGTAAATCCAAATGATTTGGATGCAACGGATAGTGTTGAAAACCAGGGCAACTCATTAGCGAGACCTTTTAAAACCATTCAGCGAGCCTTAATTGAGGCAGCAAGGTTTTCATATCAGTCTGGTCTGAATAATGACAGATTTGGACAAACAACGATTCTTCTTTATCCTGGAGAGCACGTTGTTGATAACAGACCAGGATTAATCCCAGACGGGGCAAATAATTTCAGAAAAAGGGACGGCACGACGACGGATGATCTGCCGCCATTTGATTTAACGGCAAACTTCAACCTGGAAAGTGATAATAACGTTCTCTATAAGCTTAATAGTATACATGGTGGCGTAATTATTCCCCGTGGTACTTCTATTGTTGGTCTGGATCTCCGTAAGACAAAGATCCGTCCAAAGTATGTTCCAAATCCAGAGAATGATAGTATTGCAAGATCTGCACTGTTCCGTGTAACTGGAGTTTGTTACTTCTGGCAGTTCACTATCTTTGATGGCGATCCAAGTGGCACCGTATATACTGATTATACGACTAACACGGTAATTCCAAACTTCTCACACCACAAACTTACTTGCTTTGAGTATGCCGATGGAGTTAATGGCGTAAATATTGCTGACGAGTTCCAAGTCTACTCTTCTACCAGAACTGATCTGGACATGTATTATGAGAAGGTTGGTAGAGTTTACGGTCCTGCATCAGGTAGAGGTATTCAACCAGATTATCCAGATGCTGGTCTTGATATTCAACCTAAGATTGATGAATATCGTATTGTTGGTCCTACAGGTGGCAATGCAGGTATCAGCACCATCACAGCATCAGGTACAACAGTCACGATTGGACTTACTGAGGCACTCACAGGTTTAGATACAAATACACCTATCGTAATTGATGGTATTACTGCATCTGGATATGATGGTAAGTATGTTGTAAGCGAAGTTGTAAATTCACTGACATTTAAGTACAAGGTTCAGAACGCTCCAACTGATACTTCACCATCTTCTGGTAGTGCTACAGTCTCAATGAACACTGATACAGTCACATCAGCATCACCATACATCTTCAATATCTCTTTGAGATCTGTGTTTGGTATGTGTGGTCTGCACGCCGATGGTTCTGCTGCAACTGGCTTTAAGTCAATGGTTGTTGCACAGTTTACTGGTATTGGTCTACAGAAGGACGACAATGCATTCTTACTGTATGATAGTTCTGATGGAGAATGGGATAGCAAAGCACAAGGACTGGAGAACTTAAGCACTAACTCCAGATCCGTATTCAAACCATCTTATAAGAACTTCCATATTAAGGCGTCCAATAACGCTGTTATTCAGAACGTCTCTATCTTTGCTATTGGTTATGCCGAGCACTTTGTTGCAGAAAGTGGCGGTGATATGTCCGTTACTAACTCCAACTCCAACTTTGGCGCAAGAGCTCTGGTTGCTGATGGATTTAGAAAGGATGCGTTTTCGCAGGATGATACTGCATACATCACTCACGTCATTCCACCACAGGAAGTTTCTAATGTAGAGATTCCTGTTGAATTTAATGCAATTGACGTTGCTGCTACAGTTGCAATTACAACGACAAGTTCACAACTGTATCTGAATGGAGAGACCAACGCTGATGTTCCTCCCGAGAACGTATTTGAAGGATATCGTGTTGGTGCCAGATCAAATGATCAACTGAGAGTCTTCATCTCTCAGGCGGGAGTCACCACAGAATTCTCCTCTAAAATTGTGATGCAAGGTTCACAATCAAGTCGAGAGAAAAGTTTTGAAGTTGGTAGAGTTGGAACTGCAAACAGCATTTCTGGCAATATCATTACCTTGACGGAGAATCATGACCTCCTCAATGGAGAATCGATTAGAATCACTTCTGATAGTGGTCAGATTCCCGATGGACTTGAACCAAACGTTCTTTACTTTGCAATTACAGATTCTGCTCTTGAGTCAAATCAGATCAGAGTCGCTGCAACAGAAAGTGATGCGCTGACATTTGATTCATCCACCAACCCAACACAACTTGAATTTAATGCACTTGGTGGTAAACTCACCATTGCTAGTAGAGTATCTGATAAGAGATCTGGTGACATTGGTCACCCAATTCAATATAATAGTGATGCGAAGAGATGGTTTATCAACGTTTCTACCGCATCTACCGAAAATCAAATTGGTATTGCTGTAAGTGATTATGCAGTAGCAGGTCTTGGTTCTGCAACATCAAGAACTTTCTTCAAGAGATTTAATGATAATAGAGGTCTTGCAGATAGACTGTACCGTTACAGATATGTTATTCCAAAAGGAGGCAATGTAACAGCAAGACCACCAAGCGAAGGATTTATCTTCCAAGAATCTAATACTGCAACTGGTATTACTACTGCTGAGGTTGAAAAGTATTTCGGCACAGGTTCAATTGGTATCAACGATTTAAGAAATCCAAGTTTCATCTCTGACGCTGCTTGGAGTTCGACTGCAGGTGTTGCTACTGTTTATACTGAACTGCCTCACAATCTTGACGTAGGTAACGAAGTTCAACTGTATAACGTAAAGAGTTCTGAGAATACAAGCGGTGCTTCAGATACTGCATATAACAGAGTTCTTACTGTTACTGGTATCAGCAGTGCGAAGGCATTTACTGTTGGTATTACAACAGATCCTGGTACATTCCAAAATGATACCACGACAAGAAATCTGTCTCTACCTTACTATAAGCGTAAGACACTGAATAATGTATCAACGATTTATCGTCAACAGGAAGCACAAAAGTATATTCAGAATGAGCAAGATGGTATTTACTACCTCACAATTCTGAATAACTCAAATTCTCCAACTGTTAGCCCATTCACTGAGGATAGTTATTCCCAACCAACCACAAAACTCTATCCACAACTTGATAGAGATAATACCAATTCTGACCCAGCAGCAACCCAGTCGTTTGCATCTTCAGATATCATTGGTGAGGTTGTCATTGATGATGTTAAGAACAGTATTACTAGAGAAGCACACGATAGTCTGATCAATGACATTGGTACTGGTGTTGGAGTTACTGACATTGTAACTGGGACTGCAGGAACTTCTGTCATCCTCAGCACTAATATCGATCATGGTCTCAACAGACTTGTAACTGTAAGTCTGGTTAGCGGTGGTTCTGGTTATGGTAACAACTCTGGAGCAACAGAACAGCATTATAATGCATCACTGGTTGGAACTGCCGGATCAACCACAGGTCAAAATGCAACTGCTAAGGTATTCATCAGTGCTGCTGGTGCAATCACCGACATTAAGATTATGGACGGCGGTAGTGCATATGGTATTGGCAACACAATGCATATCGTTGGTATCCCAACATTCGCAACCTTTGAAGAAGCAGTCGTCCAGGTCGAGAAGATTTATGATAACACCAATGATGTTATCAAGGTCACTGGTATCTCCTCTCTGACTCACGTCCAGGGCAACCAACTCTATAGAATTGAGAATATCAATGTTGGTGCATCCAAGACATTCAATGCTGCTCCTGTAACTGCTATCACTGGAGTTACAACAACTGGTATTGGTACTCAAGGAGTTGGAGACAACGGAGCATCACTCAACAGAGCACACCTGCAGTTGACTGGTCCTTCATTGTCCGTCAGTTCCTTCACATATGAAAACACTAGCGGTATTGCTACCGTAGCGACTAATGTCAACCATGGATTGGCAGTTGATAGAAAGGTAAGAGTTGTTGGTACAGGACAAGATACTTATCAAGGCGAATTCGTAGTTACCAAGATCAACAGCGCAACTCAAGTTGAACTTAACGTTGGCATTACTACCAACTCACCAACAGCAACTGGTACGATTTATCTCTATCCAACAGGCAACTCTTCACAGGGTGGTGACATCAGTGTTGATAAAGAGAACACTGCTGGTAGAATGGTCGCTCAGTATGCTGGCATTACGACAACTCTGTCGAATATTATCAGCGATCAGGTAACACCAAATGTTAATATAACAAATCCAGGAAACTTTGATGTCAATATTGGCGATTACCTGGAGATTGATGGTGAGATAGTAAGGGTTAAAGAAACCACTGCTACAAGCAGCATTGAAGGTTCTTCCATTGCTAATCCAATTGTTGTCTTCCGTGGAGTTCTTGGAACAAAGGCAACCACACACGCAGCAGGATCTGTTATTAGAAGAGTTAAACCAGCATCTGTTGAATTAAGAAGACACTCTATTATTCGTGCTTCTGCACATACATTTGAATATGTTGGATTTGGTCCTGGCAACTACTCCACTTCACTTCCTGATAGACAGGATAGGCAGATTGGAGAACAAGAAGAACTTCTTTCTCAGTCCACAAAGAGAAGTGGAGGTATTAACTTCTATACTGGAATGAATGACAGAGGTATTTCTTACTCTGGTAACAAGAAACTTAGTTCTGTTACGGGTGAGGAAGAAGTCTTTGATACCCCAATTCAAACGATTACGGGTGAAGATGTAGGTCAAGTCAGTGGATTTAACATCCTTCAGGGTCTTGAGGCGAACGTTACCCGCTCTCTCAAAGTTGAGGGTGGTCTTACTAAAGACGCAATCTCACAGTTTGATGGTCCAGTTATCTTCAGTCAGAAGGTCACATCAATCTCTCCAAAGGGTATTGAGGTCAACAACATCTTCTTACAGGGAGATGCTACCGTTTCAAGAAACATAACTGTAGGTATCGCAACTCCTGCTCTCGCGGGTAACGCTGGTGACATTGTATTCAATGCAAATCCAACTTCTGGTGGATATGCAGGATGGGTCTTCACTACCAACGGCGAATGGCAAAGATTCGGTGGAGTCAGTGACACCACTGGCGAAATGTCTGTTCTCTTTGATAGAGTCGGCGTTGGAACAACTACAGCAGGAACCAACACAGTACAAATTGGTGCTGGTTCATCAATGGTCGCAATTGATAGCGACGGAGTTGGTATCGGAACCACAGCAAATGGATTCTCACTTCACGTTAATGGAAACGCAAACATCACGGGTGTTGTAACTGCTACTGGTGGTTTTGTTGGCGATGGATCTGGAATAACCAACCTAAGTGTTGCAGCATCTGGTTGGACCGCCACTGGCGGGGGAGATGGATACTACAACACTGGTCTAAACTTTGTTGGAATCGGAACATCAGTTCCTGGTTACACTCTTGAGGTGGGAGATCCTGCTGGAACTGATGTTGACTTAGTTGTTAACGGGATGACCAATTTGATTGGATTAACTACCGTATCAGATCTAGTTGTCACTGGCATCCTCACAGCATCAAATGTAAGTCTTACAAGTGCAAATGTTTCTGCTGGTATTGTAACTGCAACTGGCTTACAGGTTGGTTCAGCAATTACAACTTCAAGCAACAATGTTGGTATTGGAACATCAGTTCCTAGATCAAAACTTGATGTTGAAGGTCGAACCAGACTGAAGACATATTCTGAACACGTTGAAGCACTGACTATCTCTTCTAATGTAGTCACGATTGATCTCTCTCTTGCAAATACATTCACCTTGGATCTGGGTTCTGATGTCAACTCCTTCGAGTTGTCTAATATTCCAGATGATTCTACGGAGTTTACGGTCAAGATTACTCAAGATTCCACAGGTAGTCGCGCAGTTGGTATTGATACATTCGCAAATGCTTCTACATCTGCGTCAATTCCAGTGTATTGGCCAGGCGGTGGGGTCTTACCGATAGTTACTCAAGCGGCAAGTAGAACTGATATCTACTCCTTCAAGACATTTGATGGCGGCAGCACTCTTTACGGATTTGTTGGAGGTCAGAACTTCGCATGATAAACAAGAATCTTCCCACCAAGTTATTCTTAAACGGACCAGATTTAGTATTTACGACACATCCAGTGGATGTTGTAACGAAAACTGGTATTGCTACTTTCACTGGAATTGCTACAGCAGCATTTCCAGCGGGAAGTAATGCTGTCAATGATGGATCCATCTCCTATGAATGGTATTTTGGCGGCAATAAAATTACAGATGATGCTGATGGTGATATTGAAACTGTTGGAACTGCATCAACTCTGACTTTAACTGGATTATCACCAGAAGATAATTTGAAGCAGATTTATGTAGTTGCTGATTACAGTCCAACAGCATATTCGCAACCAACTGGATCTGATGTAACTGCTGGTACTGCGAGATCAACTGGAAATTCATTCAATGATCCAGTTCAATCAAATGCAGCAATCTTAACGATTGATCCCAAAATTATAATTAATACCCAACCAACTGATTCTATTGCAGCTGCAGGAAATGATCATGTTTACAATATTGAAGCAACAGTTGCTCCTCCTGGTCCAACTATTTCCTATCAATGGCAACTTGATGGCGCAGATTTGGTTGATGGTGTCATAACAACAGACGTTATTGGAGATGCTGCTGGTGTAATGACAATCGTTGACGATGCAACAGGAACTACAACAGAAGTAAATTTTGGTGAAGCATCTGTTTACAACTCATTCACTCCAGGCAAAACTTACACTATCAGGGTATCTAGCGATATTACGGCATCGCTAGATTTGAAAGGTGGTGGTGGCGGTGGATCAGGATTTAGACAAGTTGCTGGATCCGTAGGAGGCAGGGCAACTGGTAAGTTTACTTTCCTTCACGACCGAACATATAAGATTCAAGTTGGTGAGGGGGGACAAGATGGTCAGACTCTTCCTAATGGAAATGCTACAGGTTCGGGTGGATTCCCTGGTGGCGGCGATGCACCAACTCTTAGAGAAAGGTTTAATAGATCTGGCGCAGGTGGTGGATATACTGGAATTTTCCTTGGCGAGGTCCACCATAATAATTCAATTTTAATCGCTGGTGGTGGAGGAGGTTCATCAGGAGACCCAGCAACAGGTGGTGATGGTGGTGGAGAAGAGGGAAATGATGGATCTAATGGCGATAGAGCAGGAAAAGGAGGAACCTTCCTTGCTGGCGGTGCTGCTGGAACACAGAGCGGCGCTGGAACAGCTGGTTCGGCATTGCAAGGTGGTAAAGGGTTCACCGGCGAAGGCGGCGGTGGCGGCGGCGGTGGTGGTTACTACGGCGGCGGTGGAGGAGCAGGTGCTGGCCCAGGAACTGGTGGCGGTGGATCAGGATTCAAACATACAACTCTTATCACTGATGGCGTATTAACCACAGGTGGAGCAGGTGGTGATGCTGAGCGTGGGGCAGATGGATCTTTTAGTATTACTATTATTTCTACTGCTAGTTCAGTAGTCACAACTACCAGCACAACAGTAAGCGGTGCAACAACTCCAACATTGACTATTAATAGTGAGACTGGTAGTATTTCTGGTGTTGTTAGGTGTGTTGTTAGTGCTACCACCAAAACTGGAGATTTCCAGACAACAACTCTTACTCATGCATCTAACAGTCCACTAAATTCTAACGAAGTAAACTTTAGTAATCTTATCCCAAGAAATGTACTTAACTTTGAGGCGTATAATGATACATCAGTAGCTATAACAACCTCATATACACTCCAAGAATCAATAACCACATCTGCTGGAACTGATCAAAATGATGTTACCTTAGATCTAAGACAAAATAATCTTGTAGGAACTGTTGCAATAACTCAAGAAAACTTAGATGATCCAGGAACACTTAGAACGATGGCACTTTCATCAAATGATATTTGCTTCTATGCTCCAGAGAAAGATATGTATATAGAGATGGAACTACGTGGAGCAAGGGGAATGACTTATGGATCCAATCTTGGAGGAGACGGTGGATATTCTAAAATTAGATTTACTGCAAATAAGAATGATGAATATATTATTAGAGGACTGGAATCTAATTCTGCAGTTTTCTTATACAGAAGAGCAAATTTAATCGCTGTTGTTGGTGAAGGTGGAGCAGCAGCAAAATTTAGTATAGGTGGTCCTGGGGGAGGTATTGGTCAGGCAGGAGCTAGTAGTGGTGGTTCAGGTGGACAATTAATTTCAGAGGGTGCTCTTGGAGAAAATGGTAGTTGGGGTGGAAGAGCAAATCCATCTGAAGTCTATCCAGAAGATGATCAAGGTACAGGAACTGAAGAGGGACAAACTATCAAATGTACAAAGGGAGTCTATTGGAGAGATCAAGGAGTCTCAGCATGTGCTGATCTCAACTCGGCAACTGCTGCATCAATACCAGCATCAGGTTTATCTCAATTCAGACTTTCTGATGGAACAATAGTTACAAACAGTGGAGAAATAAACAGAGGATTTAAAGCAGGATATGCCATCAACAGCACTGGTGGTGCTGGCAATGCTGATGGCACTGGAAAGGGTGGTCATGGTGCAACTGGAGGCCGTGGAGACACTGGCGGCAATGGTGGAGGAGGTGGATCAGGTTATACTGACGGTTCTCTGACTTATGTTGTTGAGACTGAAAGGGGTGAAAACCAGCAAGGTGCCAGTGTAATTTTAAGATTGGCATCTACTGCAACTGATCCAGTACCTGTACCTCCACCACCTGAGGAGAGAGTTGTAAGATGGACTGTTTCTAGAAATGCTGGTAATACTAATACAGTCACCTTCTCCAAACAAAGTGGAACTGGTCCAAGTACCATTACTTGGGGCCCTAACAGTGGACATGTTAACACTCTTATTGGAGCAGGTGCGGTTTATGTATACTCTAGCGACACCCATAGTGGCGGAAGAGACTTGCAGCGAAGATTGACTGGAAATAGGTTGGAAATAGAAGACGCTGGTGATAATGATTATGATGACTTGACAGTCTCTCCAAGTCAAGGAAGATTTACTAGTGAATCAAGATGGGAAGCTAACTGGTAAATCTACTAAATAATAAAAAAGTATCTGGGGGAGAGTGAACCCACATGGCAATCAATAAGAATTTTGTCGTCAAAAATGGACTTGAGGTTGGCGATCAACTTATTCATGCGGATGATACTACAGCGAAGGTTGGTATTGGTAGTACCCAACCCAGTGTAGAACTCGATGTTCGTGGTGGCATTGCTGCTACGAATACTACTGTATCTGGTGTCAGCACGGTTCAGACAGCATTAAGAGTAGGTTCTGGTATTGGAGGAACAGTATTTACAGCACTTGACGATAACGTAGTCGGTGTTGGTACATCACAACCAATCTTCCTTTTAGACGTTGTATCTCCTGTTTCATCTGGAACTACAGCACTGTATGTTCAGGGAGACGTAAGATTTACTGGAGACCTTGACGTTGGTGCTGGCGTATCTATTGCTGGTCTCTCCACCTTCGCAGGTATTGGTACATTCTACGAAGGTTTCATCTCTGCAGGTATTGCAACAGTCAAGCAGTTAGAAGTTATTGGATTCTCTACACTGAGAGCCAATGTTGATATTGCAGCAGATGTAGGAATCACTAGCACCCTTGTAGTTGGTGCTGGTCTTTCTGTTGCAGGAATCTCTACACTTACAGGTCTTACCGATCTGAATGGTGGACTTGATGTTACTGGGGTCTCAACATTTGCCAATAATGTTGACATCAATGCAGACGTAGATATTAATAGAAGTCTTGCTGTAACTGGTGGAGCAACTGTTACTGGACTCTCCACATTTACTGGCAACGTTGATATCAACTCTGATGTAGATATCAATAGAAGTCTTGCTGTAACTGGTGGAGCAACTGTTACTGGTCTTTCGACATTCCAAGAGAATGTTGACATCAATGCTGATGTAGATGTAAGTCGTAGTGTTTCAATCACTGGTGGACTTGGAGTCACTGGTATTGGTACGATTGGAAGAGTTAAGATCTTCAATGAAGGTACTGGAGCTGCTGTTACGGCAACCTCAGGCATCGTCACATACTATGGTGACGGTCAGTACTTAACCAACATTCAGAGTGGTGTTGGTATTGCGACTACGAACCCAACCACTGGATACTCTGAGACTGTTGGTCTTGGCGCAACAATTATTACCTTTGCTGGTCCTGGTGTATCTACCGACGCATCTCATGCTGGTGGAACTGGTGTTACTGTTAATGCCGCATCTGGTATCGCTACTGTTTATATTGCAGGAGGTGGTTCTGGCGGTGGATTCCAGACGATTATCACTAAAGATAGTACGACTGTAGGTTCTGGAGGACAATCGACATTTACTTCATCTTCTGGATATACTTCTGGTCATATCAACGTATATGTCAATGGTTCAAAACTCAACTCTGCTGACTTTACTGAGACAGATGCCGCTGGTGGAACAATTGAATTAGCATCTGCTGCTGTTGAAGGAGATATTGTTGAACTTGAGAACTTTGCTGTAACTGCAATTACTGGTGATGTTGAAACTCTTATCACCAAAGAAGAATATACAGTCACAACTGCATCTCAAACGGTATTTGATTTAACTGCCGAATATACGAGTGGTTATATTGATGTCTACCTGAATGGTGTTAGATTAAGTTCTAGTGACTATACAGAAACCAACTCTACAAGAGTCACTCTTGCCACTGGTGCAACATTTGGTGATGTTCTTGAGTTTGTTATCTATGAAAAGAGATCAATCTCTGAACTACAACCCATCTGGAGAAACGATGGTGTAGGTGGAGGATCTGGTGGAATCTATACCTTCACTTCAGTAGGTATTGGAACATCTGCACAGACTGCATTTGTTGACATCTATGGAGGAATGAAGGTCAGAGCAGGTGTTGTTACTATTGCTAACAGCGCAAGTGCTGATATTCTCCGCATCACTGATGGTGGAGTCAATGTTGTTAGTGGTGTCACAACGATTGCTGGTGACTTAGATGTTAATGGAACTGGAACTCACGATATCTTCGGTACAGTTTCACTCGATAACGTTCAGGTTGCTGCTGGCGTTACAATGGGTGGAACGCTGGAAGTCAATGGTGATGACCATAGTATTGATAATACCACTACGATGGGTAATATCAACGTAACTGGTATTGTCACAGCAAACAGTGTTGTTCTCTCACAAAACCTCACAGTCGGAAATAACTTAGAGGTTACTGGCAACTTAACAGTCAATGGTACTACATCTATTATTGATACAACTGTTCAAGAAGTTGACCTTCTGAATATCCAAGCAAACTCTTCAACACCTGCTATTGGTGTTACTCAGAGTGGTGCTGGTCCAATCATTGCTGCCTATGATGGAGCAACTGAAGTATTCCGTATAAACCAATATGGCACCTTAGGCGTTGGATGTATTCCAAACGATCTTCAAAATAATTTTGATGCCGTGCAGATTGGTGGCAACCTGATGTTAAATGTAGACAGCACTGGCGTTGGTGCTGGTGTCTACATGAGTAATAATGTTTATAGGGATCGCACTGATTCTAGATGGGAATATATCAATACAGATGAAGCAACACAATATCTTCAAGCTAATGGAGAGCATATCTGGAGATATGCAGCATCTGGAACTGCTGACACCGCTATTACTTGGTCGGAGGCACTTCGTATAGCAAATGATGGTACTGTAACTTTAGGATATGCTGGCGCTAGTTTGTATTTCCAGAATGGATTTAATGATCGCACTGCCCGTATAGCAAACGGTGGTGCAAGTGGCAGTTCAAATCTTAGGTTCTATACCAATAACGCTGGTACTGAAGCAGAAGAACTTCGCATTACACCAAGTGGTAATGTAAACATTGGTGGCAACTATGCTCAAACCACTTATACATCACAAATTACTGGCACACTTAACGTAACTGGCAACATCACTCAGAATGGAGTACAGGTTGCGACATCTACTAATAGTGTTAGCACTGGCAAAGCAATCGCAATGGCGATGATCTTTGGTTGATCCACATCATCTTATAAATAAACTTACGGAGACTTAAACACAATGGCTGCACCAAATATTGTAAACGTAACTAGTATTTACGGAA
>MDSZ01130111.1_pt1 | contig 12262 bp, 17 predicted proteins | sample 811201 | NCBI WGS metagenome assembly MDSZ01 (sample SAMN05326647, study PRJNA326480) | marine metagenome | isolation source: seawater | place: Indian Ocean: North | collected 2010
AATCATTTAATCCTCTATCTTTATGAAAATAAAACTGAAACATTTTTGGAGTATCAATCATCGAAGATATCTCTTCTACACTAACAGTCGCTAAGGCTGAAACACCAAACATCGTATTAAATTTTTGAGCTGCTTTTCCAACTGCTCTTTCACCATCATAATGAAAAAGTCTTTGGAGAGCTGTTGGTGCACAATAAAACGGAAGGTCAATTTTTTTTCCAAAAATTGTAGTTGAAAGATCAACTTTTTCAACTCCCCTCAAAACATTTGGAATTAAATCTACATCATTAAAAGCACTTGTATTTCTTTTATAAGTAATCTCATCATCAGCAGCTCCGTCAATATAATGAAAAATTGGAGATGGCAGTTTTTTTTCAGCCAACTTTCTAAAGTCATAGAAATTATGACAATCCTTCAAGTTCATAACTTCTATTTAAAACTTTTGAAGAAAATTGAACATATAACTATTTGCCCCAGGATTTTTATCACCTAAGCTTGCATTGGATATATGATTATATGAAAAACCTAATTCAGAATTTTTGAATAAATCTAAAGAAAATTGAAGTTCACTTTTAAATTCAACAACATGACCTAAATCTTTTCCATCGCCTTGATTATAAAGCCCTGGAGTAAAACTTGGAGTAAAATTTAGTTTTCCAATTTTATATTGTGCCTGAATACCTGTGTATATGTAACCCGCATTATCTGCAGTAATCATTGCTCCAGTGATTGGTGAAATTGTTCCTAAAAAACTTTCTCTAAAAAGATTTTCATTTTGATGCTGGAAACCAAAAATTGAAGATTTTTTACCATCATCACTAAAATCAAACATTCCTGAATAAAAATTCAGTTCATGTTCATCTGTAAAAATTTCTTTTTCATCACCATTAACTGGTAAAAAAAATAAACAAGAAATTAGTAAAAAAGTTTTTATTTTTTTAAATAATCCCATAATAAAAAATAATATTTAATTAATTTTATCTTATCAATATTTTTTAACAAATAATTTATTAAAGAGTATCGCACCTCCTATTATAAATAACAAGATTGGCAATATCCATAGAATAATGGTTTTTTTATTAAATTCTGGCTCATAACTTATCCATTGTCCATATTTATCTTTTAAAAAATCATAAATTTCTTTTTCATTTTTGCCTTCTTCTATTTTTTGTTTGATTAATAATCTCATACTAATAGAAAAATCAGATTGAGAGTCATAAATAGATTGGCCTTGACAAATTAAACATCTTATATTTTTTGAAATTTTATTAACTAAATCATCATTAGTTTCTGCTGAACTAATTTTTGCAAAATTAATATTTAAAATTAAAATAATAATAAAAAGTTTAAATAATTTCATTTTAAAATAGAATTTATTTCTTTAAAAGATTTATCATCTAAATAACCAACAAATTTTTTAATGACTTTTTTATCCTTATTAAGAATAATTGTTTCAGGGACCCCATACGCTCCTAATTCTATTGAAATAATTCCATTTGTATCAACAAAAATAAAAGAAAAAGGATTACCATATTTTTTAATAAAGTTTTTTGCATTTTTAAGATTGTCTCTATAATTTATTCCAATTAATTTTACTGATGGATTTTTACTTAACTCCATTAATTTTGGATGTTCTTTTCTACAAGGTCCACACCATGAAGACCAAATATTTAAGATGTAATAATCACTATTAACTAATATTTCTTTTGAGGAAATCTCTTTATCAGAAAATAAACTTTTCGATTTAAATTCTTGAACAGTTTTATACGCTGTATCTGGCACATATATATTTGAATTATTCAAACCCTTAAAAAAAACTACTAAGCAAAAAGAAACAAATAATAATAACAAAATGAATAAAATTTTATTTTTCATAAGATTTTTTTATTAAACCAAAAATTCCTCCTAGAGCTAATATTAAAGTTGAAATCCAAATCCAAACCATAAAAGGCTTAACTTGATATCTTACATTGAAGTATTCACTATTTTTAACTGAATTCATTACTAAAAATTTATCATAAAATAACGAAGTTTTTATATCTGCTTCGCTTGTGACTATAGTAGGCTGATTATAAATTCTTAATTCAGGTTTAAGATTTATTGAATAATTTTTATTTCTTATTTCAAAGTTGCCAATAAGTGATTTATAATTTTTACCGTTACTTTCTTCTAAAGAATTAAATATAATAGTATTTTCTTTAAAAACGATTTTTTCTCCCTCTTTTAAGTTCGTTACTATCTCACTTGAAAAAATGCCATTTAACAAAATACTTAAAATTAAAAAACTAAATCCAAAATGCGATATTTTTTGAGAAAAGTGTATTTGTTTTTTTAAAAATAAATCCTTAATAGTAATTAAGAACAAATATAAGGTAAAAGGCATTAGGATACTAATAATCAAGCTTTGAAAGCCAAAATATTTAAATATCAAAAATGAGATTACAGTGCATAACAAAAATAAAAAAACTATTTCTTTTTTTATTTTTGTAAAGTCAGATTTAATCCATTTTAAATAAGGAACAATTGACATAAAAACTAAAAAGGGTATTAAAAAAGGTAAAATTAATTTAATATAAAAAGGGGGACCAACTGAAATTTTTTCATCTGTTAAAACCTCTAAAAAAATTGGATATAAAGTACCAACCATAACTACTGATAAAAAATACATCATAAACCAATTATTAATTAAAATCGAAGTTTCCTTGCTCAAAATATTAATCTTAACAACTTCATTGCTATTGCTTTTGTTAAATATGAAAAAAATTACTAGTGATAAAAAAATTAAAAAAAATAAAAAAAATAATATAAATAAGCCCCTTTCCGGATCATTTGCGAATGTATGAACTGAGTTTAAAATACCTGATCTAACTAAAAAAGTACCAGACACACTTAATAAAAATGTTGATATAGATAAAATTATTGTCCATGAAGTGAGTATTGGTTTTTTCTCTAAAACTAAAATACAATGAAGCAATGCGGTTAAGCTTAACCATGGCATTAAGGAAACATTTTCAACAGGATCCCAAAACCAAAAACCTCCCCAACCTAATTCATAATAAGCCCAGATTGATCCAATTAAAATTCCGACTGTTAAAAAGAACCAAGAAATTAAAATCCATCTTTTAATGTGATTAGCCCAATTTTTAGAAATATATTTCAAAATAACTGCTGCAAGAGATGAGGAAAAAATTATCGAGGAACCAACAAAACCTACATATAATATTGGTGGATGAATAGCCAATGCAGGATCTTGTAATATTGGATTGAGACCTAAACCTTCTTTTGGAGTTGGAAACAAATAATTAAAAGGATTTGATGTTTTGAGAACAAATAAAAAAAAACCAATTATAATAATCTGTTGAAAAATTACTGTTAGAATTCTATATTTTTTAGGTTGTGATTTAGAGCTAATAATAAATAAAAAAATAAAAAAAGTTAATACTAATAACCATAACAATAAACTACCTTCATGATTGCCCCATGCTCCTGATATTTTATAAAATAATGGTTTGGTAGTATGAGAATTATTGTATACAGTTTCGTTACTAAAATCTGAATTGATGAAAGAAATTATTAATCCAAAAAAACTTACCAATACAAAAAAAAATTGAAAAAAAGATATTGAAAAAATTCTTCTATCAATATTTTGAGTATCTTGATTATAGTTTTTTACTGATACTGGTATGATTATTATTGAAAAAAATAATCCTAAAATCAGCGAATAATATCCAATTTGATTAAATATCAATTTATTTATCTCCTAAAGCCTCTTTCACCTCTGGAGGCATATAATTTTCATCATGTTTTGCTAAAATTTTTGTAGCATTTAAAAAATTTCGATCTCTTAAAAATCCCTCTGCTACAACACCTTTGCCCTCAGAAAATAAATTTGGAATAGAGCCTGAATAACTAACATTAATTTGGTTTTTAAGATCAGTTATAATAAAGCTAATTTCATTAGAATTTATAATAATTGATTGATCTTTAACCATTCCACCAATTCTAATTTTTTCTTGCTTAATTTCCTTCAAATTTTTAATTTCAGTTGGTGACAAAAAATAAACTACGTTTTCTTCAAGTGATTTTAAAATTATAAAAATTGATAAACTTAGAGTTATTAATACAAGAAATATAAACAATATTCTTAATTTAACTCTTTTGCCATACATGTGTTTAAGAAGTTAAATTTTAGAAGTTAAAATGACTTCTAGTATTTGCTTATTAGTTTTTTGTGACTCAATAATTTTTATTTTCTTAGAATCTAAAGAACCAAATTTATAACAAAACTTTCTTTTTTCTTTTAATAATTGCAATTTAGTTGTTAAGAATAAATATGCAAAGCTTATCAATGTAAAAGCAAAAGCAGACCAAACATAAAGTCCATAACCGTTCATAGAAAGTAATTCGTTTATCATAATCTATCCATTCCTTTATTCTTAATTTTTATCAGTTCCGTATTATATTTCATTAAAAAAATAAGCATTGAGAACAGTGCAAATGCCGCAGTCATAATAGCTAAAGGTATCAACATTGATGGATGAATAGCTGTTTTAGACATAATTTTGATTGAAGAACTTTGATGTAAAGTTGACCACCAGTCTACAGAAAATTTTATTATCGGGATATTTATAAATCCTAAAATAGCAATAAATGATGTAATTTTTATAATTTTATTTTCATCTTCAAAAATTTTCCAACACAATAAATACATTGCGTAAAATAAAGTTAATATTAACATTGATGTTATTCTGGCATCCCAAGCCCACCATGTTCCCCAGGTTGGCTTGCCCCAAATAGAACCTGTGACGAGCGCAATAATACTGAAAACAAAACCAATAGGTGCTAAACTTTTAGAAATCAAAGATAAATTTTTATTTTTGAAAATAAAAATTCCTAATGACAAAAAAGCTATTGCTGAAAAAATCCCAAGAGATAACCATGCTGCTGGTACATGAACATACATAATTCTAACTGAATGACTCTGTTTGTAATCTTCTGGAGATAAAAAAAGGGCTTCTAGTAAACCAATTGATAAGACAATTATAAATAGGAAAAAAACATACTTTGGTGCTTTCGATGTTATTAAAATTATTTTGCTAGGTTCAAAAGATTTAAGCATAATCAATAATATATAAAATAACTTAATTGTTTTTTGAAGGATTTTTTGACCAAGAATGCTGAGGGAGATAATTTGAAGATATTATGATTGCATCCTTGGTCAAAATACTTGAATAAACTAATATCCTTATATGTCGGAGATTTGAGATAATTGTGTTAAAAAGATGACTAATAATATTTAATTTGAAGGCTTAAAATACCCGGATCCTTTTTTTCCTGAAAAAATTTCATTTATCAAAGGGTGCTTTATGGGTTCATCAGAATCATCATTAAGTAAATTTTGTTCAGATACATATGCCTCGTAAGTAACCTCATCATTTTCTGCCAACAAATGATAAAAAGGTTGATCTTTTCTTGGTCTAACATTTTTAGGTATTGACTGGTACCATTCTTCCGAATTATTAAATTCAAAATCAACATCATAAATAACACCTCTAAAGTCGAAATGTTTATGCTTAACTACATCACCTATTGAAAATTTAGCTTTGTGAATTCCCATTTACTTAAATATGTGTATTTAATAAAAAAAATCAATAAAAAAATATAAAAGTTTTTATTAATCTGTTAATATAAACTACTTTGAATAGATCTTTTGTCAAATTTGTCACAGACTTTGGACCTTTATTGGTATTCTTTTTATTTTACTATAATAGCGATAAAAATTTAAAAATTGCTATTCCTCCTTTAATACTTGCAACAATAATATCATTAGGGATTGTTTGGATTATTGAAAAAAAAATTCCGATGGTACCTTTGATTAGTGGAATTCTAATTTCTCTTTTTGGAGGATTAACTATTTATTTTGATAATGCTATTTTTATCTATGTTAAACCTACAATTATAAATATATTGTTTGGATTAGCTTTGCTCTTTGGTAAATATTTCACTAATGAACCAGTTTTAAAAAAAATTTTAGGTAAATCTCTACTTTTGTCAAATGAAGGGTGGGAGATATTAAACAAGAGATGGATATTATTTTTTTTCGCATTGGCTATCTTAAACGAATTTATATGGAGAACTCAATCAGAAGAGTTTTGGGTTAATTTTAAAGTTTGGGGAATGCTTCCAATAACAATTATTTTTACTGCATTTCAAATACCATTAATGAATAAATATAAGGCTAATGAATAGAAATTTAAAATTAGTAGTAAATAATTCTTTTAAAAAAATTGAAGATAAATTTTTTTTCGAAAAAAACGAATTAAAAATTATACTAAATTTATATGCTGAGATGGTATCAAAAGGATCCTGGAAAGATTATGGTTTAACAATTTCTAATAAACAGGTCGGCTTCAGTGTTTTTAAAAATGCTACAGAAAATCCCATGTATAAGATATGCAAAAATTTTAAACCGGCCAGTCAAAATCTAAAATATTTAGTTACAGATTCTAATGGAAAAATTCTAAAAAATTCTAATGATTTAAACAATATGTTAAGAAGTACAAATTGGAAAAAATTGACTGGCTAATTATCTTCTTTGACCAAACAATCTTAAAAGCATTATGAAAAGATTTATAAAGTCTAGGTATAAAGTTAATGCTCCCATTACTGCCTTTTTACCAATTAATTCACCTGTATCACTAGAGGAATACATATTTTTTATTTTTTGAGTATCATAGGCTGTAAGCCCAACAAATATTAAAACACCAAGTATTGAAATTACAAAATACATCATGGACGATTTAAGAAAAATATTAACTAAAGATGCAATAATTATCCCAATTAAGCCCATCATCAAAAATGAGCCAAATTTTGTTAAGTCCCTTTTAGTGGTATAACCATAAATACTCATGGCACCAAAAGTTGCTGACGTTATAAAAAAGACTCTAGCAACACTCGCTCCAGTATAAACTAATAATATCCAAGATAATGATAATCCCATAAGCGCTGCAAATATCCAAAAAACTGTTTGGGCTTTTGATGAACTCATTTTACTTATTCCAAAACTCATGTAAAAAACAACCCCTAATGGCGCAAGCATAACGACCCATTTTAATCCTGAAAAGAATAATGCATTACCAATACTAGTAAAGCCTGCAATAGCTCCAGTAGAATCAGTTACTACCGACATCTTAAAGGAAATAAGCGCGATAATCCCTGTGAGCAAAACACCAGTTGCCATATAATTATAGACTTTAAGCATGTAGGACCTTAAACCTTCGTCGATTACAACAGTCGATTGCTGTGTTGCTTTTACTTTGTTTAAAATGTTTTCTTTATTAAATTCCATATGTTGAGATATATATAATATTCTTTTACTATTATTTCAAGATATCATAAAAACCTTAAAAAATATTTAATATTTCATGAATTATAAAAAATTAGGGACTACAAATCTTGATGTTAGCACAATTTGCTTAGGAACTATGACTTGGGGAGAGCAGAATTCAGAGGAAGAAGGGTTTCAACAAATGGACTTTGCTTTAGATCAGGGTGTAAATTTTTGGGATACAGCTGAAATTTACTCTGTTCCGCCTAAAGAAAAAACGTTTGGTCATACCGAGATAATTATTGGAAACTGGTTTAAGAAAACAAAAAAAAGGGAAAAGGTAGTACTTGCGACAAAAGTAGCAGGACCTATGAGACCTTATGTAAGAGGTGGAGGAAATCAGTATGATAAAAAAAATATCACTGAAGCATTGAATGGAAGTTTAAAAAGACTTCAAACTGATTATGTCGACCTGTATCAACTCCATTGGCCTGAGAGAAATACTAATATGTTTGGTAGATTAGGTTATGAACACAAAGAAAACGAAAATTGGAATAAATTTGAAGACGTATTGGGAAATCTTAAAGAGTTTATTGATCAAGGAAAAATAAGATACGTTGGTTTATCAAATGAGACTGCATGGGGAGCTAAAAAATATTTAGAAATTTCAAAAGATCATAATTTGCCTAGAATGATGTCTATTCAAAACCCTTATAGTTTATTAAATAGAACTTATGAGGTTGGTCTAGCAGAGGTATCTATTAGAGAACAAATAGGATTATTGGCATACTCACCTTTGGCTAGTGGGTACTTATCTGGAAAATATAGAAATAATAAAATGCCGAAAAACTCTAGAATAGCTCTAGATCCTAATTTTTGGACAAGGTATAAAAAGCCTAATATGACAGTAGCAGTCGATGCTTATTATAAAATAGCAAAAAAATATAATCTTGACTTTGCTCAAATGTCCTTAAAATTTTGTGAAATTCAACCATTTATGAATAGTGTAATTATCGGAGCTACAACTATGCAGCAGTTGAAAACTGACATAGAAAGTGTAAATGTAAAACTCACAGATGAAATTATTAAAGAAATCAACGAAGTACAAAAAATATATCCTAACCCATGTCCATAATTAAAAAAATATCATTTATTATTTTATTATTAATTTTCACTAGTCAAGTAAGTGCTGAAGAAGTAAAAAAAATGGGCAAACATAAAGACTGGGAAACCTACATTATAAAAAGTGATGGTAACAAAGTTTGTTTTGCTCAATCTAAACCTGTTTTACAATCTCCCAAAACAAGTAGTAGAGAGGCAAGATTATTCATAACATTTAGACCAAGCGAAAATATATCTGATGAAATAAGTATTACTGCTGGTTACGACTTTAATACTAAAAATTCTATTATAGCAACTTCGGGAAAATATAAGTATAAATTTGATATTGCCCAACAAGGTTTTGCCTGGATAGCAGATAATAAAGAAGAGAAAAAAATGATTAAAACTATGAAAAAGGGATCTAGAATAATGATTACAGGTTATAATCAAAAAGGCTCCCAAACAATTGATCATTATTCTTTATTAGGATTTACAAAAGCATATAAAGCCTCAAAAGCAAACTGCAGTTAAATAGATGGGATTGAGAAAAAAAATTGTTCTCGCCTACTCAGGCGGGTTAGATACATCCATAATCTTAAAATGGTTACAAGAAAATTATAATTCTGAGATTATTGCTTATACTGCTGATATTGGTCAAAAAATTAATAAAAAAAAAATTTATAAAAACGCAAAATTTCTAGGTGTTAAAAAAGTTATTATTGAAAACCTAAAAGATACATTTGTTAAAGAATATATATTTCCAATGATAAGAGGTCATGCTTTGTATGAAGGAGTTTATTTATTAGGAACATCAATTGCTAGACCACTTATTGCAAAAAGACAAATTGCAATTGCAAAAAAATATAAAGCTTACGCTGTATCCCATGGATCTACAGGTAAAGGTAATGATCAAGTAAGATTTGAGCTTGGATACCATTATTTTGGACCAAAAATAAAAATCATTGCACCATGGAGAATTTGGAAACTAAAGTCTAGAAAAGATTTAATTAACTATGCAAAAAAGTATAAAATATCAATTCCAAAAGATAAGAAAGGCGCTTCACCATTTTCAGTAGATGATAATATCTTTCACACTTCAACTGAAGGAAAAGTTTTAGAAAATCCAAAAAATTCTGCTCCTGAATATATTTTTCAAAGAACAATTTCTCCTGAAAAAGCACCGAATAGAGCAACCTTTGTAACTATAAATTTTAAAAATAGTTACCCGGTTGGAATTAATGGTAGAAAATTATCACCTTCTAAACTTTTAGAAAAACTTAATCAACTAGCTGGAAAAAATGGAATTGGCAGAGTTGATCTAGTTGAAAATAGATTTATTGGAATCAAATCAAGAGGTATTTATGAAACTCCAGGAGGTACATTATTATTATTTGCTCATAGAGCAATGGAGTCGGTAACACTAGATAAAAAAACAATTCATAAAAAAGATATGATAATGCCGAGATATGCAGAACTTATTTATAATGGATATTGGTATTCAAAAGAAAGATTTAAACTTCAAAAAACTGTTGATCTTAATAAAAACAAAGTAAATGGTTCGGTTAAACTTAAGCTTTATAAAGGCAATATTAATATTCAATCAAGAATAACTAATAGTAAAGCTTATTCTATGAAAAAAGTTTCTTTTGAAGAAAATAAAACTTTTAATAAATCAAATATAGAGAGATTTATTGATTTTCATAAAAAAAAACTTTGAAATAGAATTCAAATATTTATTCCCTAATCAAATCCAATTTTATTTTTAGTAAACCTGCTAAATTAATTAATGCAATTTTAGGTAACTGGTAAACGTAAAATATCTTTGTATTACCATATTTTCTTTTTTTGTGACGTATTCCAATTTCAAAAATTTTATAACCCTTGTTCAATGCTCTAGCATTATACTCCCAAAAAAAACCATCTGGCATTGAAGGTGTAAAATCTAACAAAGATTTATAAACATTTCTTTGAATTAAAGTAAATGCAAAACTTGGGTCTTTTAAATTAACATTAAAAAATATTCTATAAACAAATTTCGCAAAATCTGAAAAAAATTTTCTATACAAAAAATCTTTTCTTTTTATTCTATATCCTGCAATAATATCTGCTTTATGTCTAGATCTCCAAAATTTTAGTATTTCCTTTGGATCGCATTGCCCATCCGAATCCATTATTAATAAATACTTTGCACTTGCTTTTTTAATTCCTGAAATAACTGCTTTTGAATAACCTTGTTTATATTTCTTTGTTAATATTTTTATTTTATATTTATTTTTAATACTTTTTAAAATATTCAAAGTATTATCAGAACTACCATCTTCACAAATTAAAAATGAAAAATTAATTTTTTTTTTTATATTATTATGAATATTGATTATATGTTTTCTAATAGTTTTTGCCTCATTGTGAGCAGGCATTAAAATTTGTAATTCTTCATTTTTCATTTAGATTAAATATTTTAGTTTTAAGAATTAAGTCTTTTAAAACAATCAATAGTATTTTTTAATAAACAAGCAATAGTCATAGGTCCAACACCACCTGGAACGGGAGTTAAAGCTTTTGCAACTTTTGAAACTTCATCAAAAGCAACATCACCTACAATACCGTTATCAGTTTTATTTATTCCAACATCGATGACTATTGCATCTTTTTTTATCCAGTCGCCCTTAACTAATTCTGGTATTCCGACTGCTGCAATGATTATATCAGCTTTAAGACATTCAGCTTTTAAATCCTTAGTTTTTGAATGTGTAATTGTTACGGTACAATTTTCCTTAAGAAGTAATTGTGTCATCGGTTTTCCATTTAAATTTGATCTACCAATTACTACTGCATGCTTTCCACTTAAATTTTTCTCAACTTTTTTGAGCAACAAACTACACCCAAGAGGAGTACACGGAATACTACTATCATATCCAGATGATAAGTTACCCACATTCACTGGATGAAATCCATCAACATCTTTTTGATAATCTATTGCTTCTATAACTTTTCTTTTATCTATTTGTTTTGGAAGAGGTAATTGAACCAAAATCCCTGAAACTTTTTTATCTTTATTCAATTGTTTAATTTTATCAATAAGCTTGCTCTCCTCTAAATCTGCTGGATATCTTATAACCTCAGAATTCATTCCAACTTCTTTTGCAAACTTTTCTTTATTCCTTACATATATTTTACTCGGAGCATCCTCTCCAACTAAAATAACAGTCAATCCAGGAACAGTTTTATGTTTAGATTTAAGTTCAGTTACTTGTTTTTTTAATTCTTCTCTAAGTTTAGCTGCTTCTTTTTTTCCATCTATTAAAATCATAAATTAGTTAAAAATCACTGGTGCCACGTAAAGCTTCATACACATTTCTATAAACCAAATCAACAAAAGTAGTATTACTGGTGATATATCTAATGTACCAAGATTAGGTAAAAAAGCTCTTATTTTATTTAAAATTGGATCTGTTAACCTATAAGTTAATTCTAAAATTGAATAAACAAATCTATTTTGGGTATTCAAAACATTAAATGCAACTAACCAACTAATTATTACATTTGCAATAACAACATAAGAATAAAGTTTTAGTATTTGAAGAATTAGATAAAAAATAGCTATCATTTTTTTTCAACATAAATAGACTGACTAGGGAAAGCAAACGAAGCTTTATTTTTTTCTACAATTTGTTTAATTTGAATAGCAAGTCTCTCTTTAACTGCTAGCCATTCATCCCAATCATCTGTCTTAGTAAAACAACGAATATACATATCAATTGAACTTTCTGCAAAACTATCCACTCTTACTGCATATCCAAGATCAGGTTTGTAATCTTCATGTTTTTTTATGTA
>MDSZ01170664.1_pt1 | contig 12262 bp, 14 predicted proteins | sample 811201 | NCBI WGS metagenome assembly MDSZ01 (sample SAMN05326647, study PRJNA326480) | marine metagenome | isolation source: seawater | place: Indian Ocean: North | collected 2010
ATGCAAAAATTATATACATATAATTTAAAATTTTTTTATCTGAGTATCTTTTTGAGATATCTGTATAAATATTAAAATCACTGTTTTTCATTTTTAAAACTTTCATCTCATTTAAATAATAAAAAATAAAAGTAAAATAATATTGTAAAAAAATTATTATTATAAAAACGAGACTTAAACTATAATAATATAATAATGTGCCAAGAATAAGGACATTTAATAAAACATCTTTTAAATGGTCAAAAGCCTCACCAAACTTCGAAGTCTCATTATATTTTCTTGCAAAAGCACCATCGGCACAATCTAAAATATAACTAAGAATAAAGAAAAAAATAAACATCAAACTTTTATGCAATAAAAAGTAAATTGAAATTAAGCCAAACATCAGAGATAATGCAGTAATCATATTTGCAGTAAAACCAATTTTTTTAAAAATTGGTAAAATTGGATTGACCGCTAGATAAAAAATTTTATCAAATGGATTTTCAAAATCCTGATTGTACTTATATAAACTCATACGTTTCTAATTGAATATAAGCTGACGGTGGTGTTAATAATATTCGATATCAACTTAATTATAAAAAATAAAATTATATAAACTTCAAAATCGTACATTAAAAAAAGGAGTCCAAAACCTTTAAAATAAAATCCATCTAGATAATTAAAAAAATCATTAATTTTTAAAAAATAAATCTTATAAATTGGTATAATTTTTTTAACTAATCGTTTTTTCTTTGTTAAATTAATTCTAGTTTTTTTTTGCTCACTTTCATATCTAATTAAGATATTTAAATATTTTTTTAACCAATGAAGTATTATAATCATTCCGGTAATTAAGAATAAATAATTTTCGTTGTCTAAAAAAAAAATTAAATTGGTTATGATAAAATATTGATAAAGTCACAATCAAAACATGAAAATTTACTAAAAAATGATCTATTGATGTATCTAATACTCTACCAAATTTAGAGTTGGTATTGTTGTACCTTGCTAATGCACCGTCTGAACAGTCTAAAATATCTGATAAAACAAAAAAAAAAATTGCTATCAAAGTTTTGTCTGGTGTATTTAGTATAATATAACTAGCAAATAACCCTGTAATTAAAACTAGAAAACTACAAAAATTTGCTGATATTTTCAGTAGAACCAGTAGTGGCGCTAAAATTAGATTTAATGGTGAAATTATAAATCTCCAATAATAATTTAAATTATAATGATTATTATTAAATTTTAACTCATTAGATTTAATCTTTTGATATATTTGAAAATACATTTTATTTAAATCTTAAAAAAAATTAAATCATCTTTCTTATAATTTTTGTTTGACTTCCGACCCAAAACTTTTTTAATTTTCATAGGTGACAGACCTGTGCCGGGTCTTTTAAAAGTTAAATTTTTATTTGTAAATATATCTTTTTTTGAAATATTTAATTTTGCCACTATACTTTTCCGAGAAACTAATCTCATATTCCTTTCTTCCTGCTGACATTTTTTAATTCTTTTACCAAGAGAAATTTTTGCTAGCTTTATGTCATTTATATAATTTTCAAATTCATTAATATTATAAGATGCTTTATGATCTGGCCCAGGTAAATTTCTATCAAGCGTGAAATGTTTTTCGAATAAGTTCACCCCAAAAGCTGCTGAAACAATAGCTGCAATATTATTATTAGAATGGTCAGAAAAGCCTATCTCACATTTATATCTTTTTCTTAAAATTTCAATTACGTTAAGATTTAGTGATGAATTTTTACATGGATAATTTGATACGCAATGCATTAAGGCAAAATGTTTTTTATTAAACTTTTTATAAATCTTATAACATTCATCGATCTCCTTTAAATCTGACATGCCTGTAGATATAATAACAGATATATCTTTATTAGATAAATATTCATGCAATCTAAAGTCAATTATATCTGCAGATGCTACTTTAATATTTTTAACATTACATTCATTGATTAAAAACTTAGCACTTTCTACGTCATAAGCTGTTGACATAAAATTAATCTTATACAGTTTACAAAGTTTTATAGCATAATAATGCTCATCTTCTGATAGCTCTAATTTTTTCAACATTTCATAATGGGTTTCATTTTTGCTTAATGAATTTAATTTTTGATAATGGGCTTTGGGAGTAGATTTTGTTGAGAGATTTTCCGCTAAAAATGTCTGAAATTTAATGGTATTTGAACCAATAAATTTTGCATTCTCAATCAATTTTTTAATTAATTTTCTATTGCCATTGTGATTTACACCAGCTTCTGAAATTATATGAAGATTTTTTTTTTTGAAATCAATTTTCATTGACACTTAAAGCTCTTTAAGTTCGTATATCTTATCAAAAATACTTATTTTTGGATAAAATTTTTTTTTTAAATAAGTACTCCTTATTCTTCTAGAAGCCTCTTTGTTACTCATATTCAATTTGATTAAACTCAGCTTATCAACATCTTTTTTTTTTGAAAAATTTTTTTTATCCCAGTTTATATTATTAACTGGTATAATTTTTTTATTTTCTAGCAAAAATTTTATTTTTTTTTTGAAAAAATTAAACATTTCTCTATACGTAATATTTATTAATTCATCTAAGTTTAAATTTTTTTTTACTCTAAATTTTTTCACATAGTAAATTTTGCCAGTATCAACTTTTTTTTCCATTTCATGACAGGTAACGCCGTAATATTTGTCTTGATTATAAAGGCACAGATTATAACACCCAAATCCTGGGTACTTTGGTAAGGATGGGTGAAAATTTATATTTTTGAAATTTGTTCTCAGAAGAGTTTTTTTTTTTATTACCCAAGGACTAAGATATGAAATTATAAAATCAAATTTTTCTTTATTAAGAATCTCAGGGTAATTTGATTTACTATCACCCTCTAAAATAAATAATTTCACATTTTTCATTTTTTTTAAGAAATTGATCACTTTGACATTATGTTTTTTTTCTTTTTTCAATAATAATGCAATTCTAAATTTACCCATGATATGCATCGATGGATAAAATCAAACCTTTTTTATCAAATTTGATAACGTCCAAAACTTTAATTTTTTTTTTATCAGCATGTACAATTATGAACGCAAAAATTATATTATTTAATTTATAAATTTTCCTTTTTTCCACTTTTAAATTTTTTACTTTTTTAAACAATTTTTTATTAAAATTTATTACCTCTTTTTTTCCTTTTAATTTTACAGTCCAATCCTCAAGTCTTATATTTTGAGAAAACATATTTGATAAACTATCAATATCTTTTTTAGAAAAATGTTTAAAATAACTTTTTGCTCTATCAATCATTAACATAAAATTTATCTAGGATTTTTGAAACTCTATAGTTTAAATTATTTCTAAAATTTAAATTTTTATTAATATAATCCATAAGTTTTCTATACTCCTTGGTTGAGTAATAGTAATGTGCCGAGCACAAAAATTTGGTTAAATCACTTATCTTACCATATTGCCACTTCCTCCACTTATCTCCACTTATAACTTTATTATAAAACAAATTAAAATATTTTTCTCCTTTAGAGTTGACAGATAGATCATACAATAATTTATTTTGAATATACGCAAGCTCTGGTGCAATATTTATACTCATTATCCCACAATTTTTTCTCAAAATTATATCATTTTTATCAAGATAATCGGCATTATGCTCTTTTACGAAAATATTATATTTTTTTGATAAATGAGCAAATTTTTTTGCGTTTATGTGTTGAAATTCTCCTACTTGAAAAGTTTCTTTCACAAGTGACCCTGTGTTTGCAACCAAAAACTTTATCTCTTTATAATTTTTACAAAACTTTAAATCTAATTTGAATTGTTCAACAGATGATTTAAAACCATGATCTTCTGTGCCAAATTCAAAATAAATTTTTTTATTCAATTCTCTTGCGTAATTCAAACAATGGTCGATTAATTTTTTAGCAATTTCATATTTATTTCTGCATGACGAGGCATCTATGTGCAATATTTTAAAACCAAATTTAATATCTGTTTCGAGAGATTCTAAACAGTTTTCAAAAGTTTTCTTAAATGAAATTTTTTTTTCTTTATCCTTAATGTGTGGTCCACAATGATCTCTACAGAGAACAAGGTACTTGTTTCTTAAATTACTAATGTAATTTGAGTATTTTTCTGTGCAAAAATTGTTAACATACCCGCCACCAAACTTTTTTGCATCTATCTGATTTCTTGTTGCAATCAAAAATATATATTTTTTATTTTTCTTAGCATAGTTTGAGACACAATCAATGAGATCAACACTCATAGGACCAATTCCCAATTTAAAATTTTTAAACATTTAAAGTTTTATATTAAATTTTTTCGATAAGTATTTACATGCATCTACGACCGCACCTTTGCCACCAATATTTTTTGTAACAAAATTTGCGGCTTTTTTTGCCTCATTAATTGCGTTCTTAGGAGCTATTCCCAATTTTGAATTTTTTAAAATTTTTATATCATGATAACTATCTCCCATAAAAACTAGATCACTTAAATCAAACTTTTTTTTGATAAAATTATATCTATTAAGATTAGAGGCATAAAAAATTTTATATCCCATGTCATTGACTCTTTTTTTTGAAATTGAGAATCCTCTTCTGTCTGATGAAATGAAAAAAATATTAAACTTATGTGATATTAAATTCAAAAAATCACTATCATTTGCACCAAATTTTTTAAGAACTTTTCCTTTATTGTCGTAATAAAATGTTCCATCTGTTAGAACACCATCTACATCTAATAAGAAATTTAATTTTTTAATCTTCATAAACTATTTCATATTTATAATTTTGGTAATTTTCGTCATTTTTTTTATAAAAAATATTTTTTCTTATTAAAGTAAAAAATAATATTTTGAGTGTATATAATGTATCTTTTATGATTTTAACATTTGATTGTTGATCCTCTTCTCTCCAATCAACACCAAACCAAGAATAATTTTCTTTTTTTAGTATTATTGACATATTCATAAAAATTGGAAAAAGAATAGAATTAGGAAAATTATGATAGGGTATATTCTCGATTGTTCTTTTGACAAATAGATTAATTCCACAACCTAAATCAAACACACGTGATCTTGTAGCCAATGTAAATAAAAAGTTAAATAATCTATTACCAATAATTCTCACACTAGAATATCCTGGTGTACGAGAATCATAATAGAACCTGCTTCCTAATAAATTTAAATTTTTTATATTTTTGTTATCTTTTAATAAAGAGTTTAATTTATTTAGGTCTGTTTGATCATCGCCATGCATAATTACAAAATTTTGATGATCACTTTTCAAAAAAATATCTAAAGCTAATTTATGAGAACCTCCTAAGCTAATATTTGTTTTATTTCTTAACACTTTAATTTTTTTTTGAATTTTTTTTTTTTTTAAACTTTCTAATAAAACTTTCTCAGTTTCATCTTCACTTAAATTGTCTATAAATAAAATTTCATCGATAAAATTGAGAGTATCTTTATCAAGTTTACTTATTAGTCTTGAAATTTGGTTTTGACAATTGTATAGGGGAACAAATAAAAGCATAATTTGACGGTTATAATATATAAATTTGTTTAAAACAAAAATAAAATGTTAGTATTTATCCCAACAGCAGGCCTTGGAACGAGACTGGAAATTTCTACAAAATATTTTAATAAATGTATGATTCAAATTGGATCTATTCCAGTGCTTTCTCACATAATAGACTCTTATCCAAAAAATTATAAATTTGTTATAGCTGTTGGATATAAATCGGAACATATTATTGAATATTGTAAAATTGCATATCCTAAAAAAAAAATATCATTTGTGAAAATACAAAATTTTTCAGGACCAAAAGCTAGTTTAACTTACACAATTAAAAAAAGTTTACATAAATTAAATGAACCTTTTTTTTTTCATTCAAATGACTCTATTATCGCCAAAGAAAAAATTTATAAAAAAAATAAAAAAGATACTATTTACCTCTCTAAGTCATTACCAGAACCTTTAAAATATAGAACTGCCTCTATAATTGGATCAAAAGTTCTTAAAATTTATGACAAACAAGATTTAAAAAGTGAAATATTTAATTACATTGGAGTGGCGTTTATAAAAAATTATAAAAAATTTAAAAAAATCATAAAAAAAGAAAAGAAAAATAATGGTGAAGTTTCATATTTTCAACATTTAGTGAACTCAAAAATTCAAGTAAATTTTTCCTTTGTAAATCAATGGATTGATATTGGAGATGTAAAAAGTAAAAAGATCGCTGAAAAAATCTATTCAGAGCTTAATATAATGCCAAAAACAGATCAGGGTATATTTATTAAAGATAACAAAGTTATCAAATTTTTTACTAATAAAAAAACCATCAATCAAAGATATGAAAGATCAAAAATATTAAATGGATTATGTCCTAAAATAATAAAAAAAACCAAATTTTTTTATGTCTACAAATATATCAAGGGCAACGTTTTAAGTAATTCACAAAATAAAAAAAAGGATTTAATTAATTTACTTGATTGGTCTCAAAATAATTTATGGAAAAAATATGAACTTAGTAAAGATCAGAAAATACATTTTAATAGTACATGTCACGACTTTTATTATGAGAAGACTTTACAAAGGGTGAATACATTTTTTGAGGAAAATAATATAACAGATACAAAAAATATAATTAATGGTTATTATGTCTCTTCAATAGAAAGTATATTTAAAAATATTAATTGGAAAGATATTTCTAATGGAATAGCAGTAGGTTTTCATGGTGATTTTCATTTTGAAAATATACTAAAAACAAAAAATAACGAATTTAGATTACTTGATTGGAGAGAAAATTTTGGATTAATCAAAAATTATGGTGACATCTATTACGATTTAGCAAAACTTAAACATGGTTTTCATTTAAGTCATGAGACAATGATTAGAAATGGTTTTAATATAAAGATTGAAAAAGATATTATAAACTTCGATTATCTAAGAAAAAGTAGTCTTATTGAATGTGATCAAATTTTGGACGAATTTATAAAAAACAAAAATCTAAGCGTAAAAAAAATAAACATCATAATGCAACTAATATTTTTAAATATTGCAAAATTTTATCAATATCCCTATTCACATTTCTTGTTTTACAAAGGAAAATTGAATTTATATAAACTTGCTATGGGTATTGAAGAATGAAAAAAAAAATCATTAAACCATGGGGTTGGGAGAAGTTAATTGAGTTAAATAAATATTACTGTGTAAAAGAATTATTTATGAAAAAGGGAGAAGAATGTAGTCTTCAATATCATAAAAAAAAAATTGAAACCATTATTGTGTTAGATGGTGAATTGAATATATTTATAAATAAGAAAACAAAAAAATTCAAACCTGGATCGATAATTACTATTAAGAATAAAATTGTTCATAAGATGCAAGCTATTAGAGAAAATTGCCGGTATTTAGAATGTTCCAGTAACCATTTAAAAGATGTCATCAGATTAAATGACAAATATGGAAGATGCTAACTTGAAATTTAGATTAAGGTTTTCTCCATATCATCTATTTTTTTTCATTATTTTTTTAATTCATCTATTTTTACTTTATTTTTTTAAAAAAGATTTCTTAATCGGAGGTGAAGATCAAATTCATTTAATACTAAAATCATTAACCATTTCTTCATGTTTTGATTTTAATTGTGAATGGGCAAAAGAATTAAAAGATATCTATTTAAACTCTGAATTAAAAAGTATCGTTCTTGAGAGACAAATTAGCAGAACACTTTCCATTTATACGCCACTATTTGATCTATTTTTACTACTTTTATTAAAGTTATCACTTACATTCAATCAGATCCTAATAATAGTATATCTCATTAATTTTGTTTTTTTAAGTTTTTCATTCATTCAAACTAGTAATAACTTTTTTAAAAACAAAATTACATTTTTTTTATTTGTATCTATTGCGGGGACCCTTTTTATAAGTGAGAGTTTTTTAATTTTACTGTCATCACCGCAGCTTTTATGCACAAGTATATTTATAATTTTATTAAATAAATTTTATGAAAAAAAAGTTACATCAATTCATCTAATACTTTTACAGGTACTTATGCTTGGTACTCACGTAATATCAATTTTTTATATAGGTATTTTTTTTATTGTTTGTTTCTTAAATAACAAAATGAGAATAAATCAATTTTTAATTAGATCTTTGTTAATTTTTTTCCCTTTTTTTATTTTTTATAACTTTTATTCATCCGATATTATTTCCTTGAGTAAATTACAAGTTGATGAGCAAAATAATACATTTATTGATAATCTATCTTACTTTTATTATAACCACCTTCAATCTCTTATCGTATTTTCAAAAGCAAAATTTTTTCTATTTTTTTTAATCTTATTATTATTTAAGATTAACAAAAAATTATTTTACTTTACCGTTTCATCGTTGTTGTTCTCACTAATATTAATTTTTCATCCAAATTTTTTAGCAATATTAAAAAAATCAATTGTATTTTTTGATTTCTTATTCATTTTTATAGTCTTTTATTTTTTTGATTATTACTTCTATAAAAAAAAAGAGATTGAAAAAGCATTATTTTTAGTTAGTTCCATTTTAGTAATATTCATCTGTAAAAGTACCTTTGATAATTTAATAAAATTCAATAATTATACTTTAAGAAATAATTTTAATTATTTAGAATTCAATGATATTAGAAACATTCTTAAAAATAATAAAAAAAAAATTATATTTAAAGGTAGTGAAGAAAATTTTTATAAAACTTTATTAATAGGTGGTTTAAACCAAAAGATTAATTGGATTGATTTATACAATAATGAAAAATTATCAAAAAAAATTATTCCCGGGGAGTATTTATATATAATTGACAATCCATATTTTTCATCATCTAGAATAGTGAATAATAATATAAACCAGTATAAAAATAATATCATAATTAAAGAAAATCAAAAAAAATTAATTTTAGATATTGATAAAAGTAATAATATGCCTGTTTATTTGTATTTTCATAATAGATTTTTAAAAAAAAATAAACTCTCTTTATTTTTAAATGATAAAATTTATAATGAATATGAGTTTAAAAACAAAATCAAAATCTTGCTTCCAAATTTTGATAAATCTTTAAAGATTGAAGTTGTATCAAATAACATTGCTGATTTTATAGGAATTCTAGACTCAAAAAATAATATCATTTTTAGTAAAGATTATTATTTTAAATTAGGAGAAGAGAGATATGAATTTAGTGATTTTTTTACTAAAATTAATAACAATAATAATTTTAAAATACCCATAATTAACAATTGTGTAATTTTGTCACAAAAATCTAAACCTCAAAGTATAATTATTTTTGATTTAAAATGTTACTAAACTCGAGAATAAAAATTTATAATAATACAAAATCAATATTAAATACTTTAAAATATTTAATTACTGAGTCAAACTCAAATCTAAGTTTTAAAATTGATCTTGAAAAATACTTGTCACAGAAAGTATACCTTGTGCCCCAAGCAAGAGTAGGTATTTATTATATACTGAAATACTTAAAGGAAAAAAAGAACATTGAATTTGTTTTCATATCTCCCTACACAAATATTGATGTAATAAATGCAATAAGATACGCGAGTCTGAATATTAAATTCATAGATATAGATCTTAATACAGGTTACCCCTTAAATTTAAAAACAAAAATTGAACACCCTGAAAAATCTTGTTTAATAATCACTCATCTTTATTCAAATACAAAAATGATTGAAAAATTTATAGTGGAAATGAGTAATATTAAAAATTTAAAAATAATTGAGGACACAGCTATATGCTTTGGTGCTAAATATAAAGAGATCTTTTTAGGTAAAATATTCAATTTTGGTGTCTACAGTTTTGGTCTCGTAAAAAATTTAACAACATACTTTGGTGGAGCAGTAGTTAGTAAAGATAAAGAATTTGAAAATTTTTATAATGAACAGATTAAAAGTAACATAAATTTTCCAAAAAAAATAATTTTTAATAAATTAATTTACTCAATAATTGTAAAATTACTTTTTGAAAACAAATTTATTTTTAATTTTTTTACGATTTATTTGCTTAAGATTGCATATAAGGATCAAAATAATTTTTTATTTAAAACTTTTTACCATCAAAAATTCCCAAAAATTCCAACCAAAATTACAAAAAATTATTATTACAATTTTCCAAGTTATTTGTCCAAAATCGGCTCAAAGTCTCTTATAAACTGCCAAAATCAAATTGATACAAGATTTAAAAATGCATTGTTTTATTATAACCAACTAAAACATATTAAAAAAATTTTTCTTCCAAAAATAAGTTTTGATGATAAAGAGGTAAACGCTTATCTCGAATATCCTATAATACTGGAAGAAGATAATAAAAATTTATTATCTTTTCTAAGAAAAAAAAAAATTTATTTGAGACACCATTGGTATGAAAATAATTGCAAATTTTTTGATTTTTCTGATGAAATATTAAATAACTGTGAGAAATTATCAAAAAACTTAATTTGTTTACCTTGCCACATTGATATTAATCAATCTTATCAAGAGAAAATTATTTTTGAGATAAAAAATTATTTTAGATAATTAAAAAAAAAATATTCTTGTTTAATGCTTTTTAAGCAAATTATTTAAATAGTCTGCAAGCCTTATTGCTAAAAAACTTATCATGTATGTGGGGTTTTCACTACTTACACTTGGGAAAACTGAGGAGCTACAAATAAACAAATTATTGATTTTATTAACTTTTAAATTTTTTGACACTACTCCCTTTCTATTTAAAGCATTAATGCGTGTAGTAGACATGTGATGTCCTATACCAAGTAAAGAAATTTTTTTTGGATTTAAATATGAAATGTTTTTAATTTCTTCATTAAGATAAAATTTTCCAATTTTATTGACAGCAATAAATTTTTTGAATCTATCTGCGGCATAATTTATCAATTTGTAATCTTTTTTTGATAAACACCAATTTTGCAAAATTCTTTTGTTTTTACTTAGTGATAGTTTGGATTTTTCATTTAATTGTTGTTCAAATCTTAAAACAATAACTTTCTTATTATCTATCTTGATTTTTAAAAATTCCCATATGTCTTTAATCAAATCAGTTAAAAAATTTCCTAATTTGTAATTTTTAAAAAAATTTTTAGGAATGCAGTTTATTCTTAAAAAATACTGAATAGCTAATGCTGCTCTTGAGAAAACAAACTTATTATTATCTATTGTTATACTAAATGCATTTATGTTTTTATTTTTCTTATGAAAAATACCAGTTCTCATGTCAATATTATTCTTTTTTGATCTTAAAAACATATTCAAGTTTTTTTTTGTCTTTACATATCCTATAACCAAATGTGGATGCTCTGTATATGTCTTGCCTATAGATAAGCCTAAATTTTTTTTTATTCTGAGCAAATTATATGTGGATGATAGTCCTCCCATTGCAAAAATAAATTTTTTTGAATAAAATTTTTTTATTGAATTATTTTGATTTACTAAAATATGATCAACTTCATTTTTTTTTAAAACTACTTTTAGAAGTCTAGTATTAAATACAATTTTATGCTTTAATTTTTTTTTTAGATAAACTTCTCTATTATACTGCCACTGTTCTAAAGTTAAATCTTTTAAATAAAAATCTTGAAAATTTTTATTAATTTTTTTTTGTAGGTATTTAAAATTTTCAAGTCCTAAAAATTTGTTTGTTTTTTTTATATATTTATCTATCTCTTTATCATTAATACCCCAAGATTTAATGGTATCTTTTGGAAATGGTTTTAACCAACCAGACCAAAGTCTTGATGTACCTCCATAACAACTAGCATGTGCATAATTTATAGAATAATTTTTGTAAGGAAAATTTCCTAATTTTTTGCTAACCCCGTAATTATTAAGATTTTGATTTTTTTCATAGTTGTAAGATCCCTCTTCTATTAATAAAACGTTAAGTTTTTTGTCTAAAAAATTAGATAAACTTATTCCTGCTGGACCGGAACCTACGATAATTACATCATACATATTTTTCAAAATTTGAAATAAAAAAAACTTTTTTTAAAAAAATGGTTTTTGATATGTTGTGTATTACCTCTGTTGGAATTAGAGAAATGGATTTTATTACTAAGTTTATTAACCAATGCTGGTTTTTAAGAAATTTTAATAACATAATTAATAAAATAAATTATTTTTTAAAAATTTTTTTCAGTGCATAAATCAAGCCAATTGAGCTATTAGTACTGGTCAGCTGCACGCATTACTGCGCTTCCACATCCAGCCTA
>MDSZ01102490.1_pt1 | contig 12261 bp, 17 predicted proteins | sample 811201 | NCBI WGS metagenome assembly MDSZ01 (sample SAMN05326647, study PRJNA326480) | marine metagenome | isolation source: seawater | place: Indian Ocean: North | collected 2010
AAGTTTAAACCTAGAGCCAGAGTAGCGCCCTATTAAAACCCATTGTTTTTCTTCACACCAAGGTTTATCTCCAAATCTAGCTTTATCGTTATAGCACTGTGGTCCCATTTTGACTACATAAGCTACAACTGTTGCTAGTGTCTCACGTTCTACTGTTTCTTTTGTAAGTATGACGCCACCTTTGCTAGTTTTTTTACCAGAATAAGGTAAAACCAACATGCGCCATCCTGTTGGTTGTGGCATCCTTTCTAATATTGACGCATCAAGTTGTTCTGGATCTAAAACTCTATTAGCAGGATCTATATAAGCATCTGCTATTTTTTTTGGTTCTATTTGTGAGTTTTGTGTTTCCATGATTTAATCGTTTTTAAATAAATCGCCTATTTCGTTTGCAATATAGTATAAAGCAGAAAGCTCTCCTTGCAAATATTTATAATGTTCTATATCTTTTAGCCCACCAGACATTAAAGTTTCTGATATTTGGTCTTCTCTTTTTTCGATAGCTTTTTTTAGCTTATCTAATACTTGTATTTCGTCCATTAATTAAGATTTTTTAGGTCTGCCTCTTTTTTTTGCAACAACTTTTTTAACTACTTTTGGCTTAGAAACAGCTTTCTTAACAACTTTTGGTTTAGATACAACTTTTTCTTCAACAGGCTCGCCTTTTGCAATTCTTGCTAATTTTTTTTCTATTCTTTTAAGATTAGCTTGATGTTTTTTGTCTTCGGCCTCTCTTTCTGCCTTAAGCTCCATTTCTTCTTTAGCTCTCTCTAGTTTTTTTTGTGCTCTCAGCTCTTTTACTGCTGCTACTTTATATGATGTTGTCATAATAACCCCTTAATTTTATTTTCTAATTCAAACAATTTAAGATCTGCTTGTTGTTTTAATCTTTCAATTGCTACATCTAGTTTATCATCAGCTATACCTTTTTGTACATTCATACGTTCTTCTTGTATTTGTGAATCTAATACTTTTTCTTGTGCTCTTTGTTCTTGTTTAGCTGTAAACATAGCTGCTTCTTGATTTAATTCTTTATCTTTTAATTCTAATTCTGCTTTTCTTATCTCAACCAATGGATCTTGTTCGCCACCCATTCCTACTGATTGTAAGAACTCAGCCGTTAGTTGAGCCATAACAGGAGCACTAAACTGTTCTAATATCATTTGTATTTGTTGTTGTATTTGTTGTGCTTCTTCTGGTGATACTTGTTGCATTTGACCTTGTATTTCTTGTATTTTTTGTTGTACCTCTGGTGGTATTTGTTCTTGCGATATTTGACTTGCTAAAAATTGTAAGTGTTGCATACAGTGACTAATAATAACCGCTTGTATTTGTGGGTTTTGTTTTACTACATCTGTTAAAAACAAACTTTTGTGTGTTTCTAAGTGAGCTTGATGATTTTGTTCAGGAAAAGCCTGTGCAGGTTGTCCCAACAATAACCCAGCATTTTCTGAGCCAGCATCTATAGGTTGTGGAGTATTGTCTGGTGGTGGTTGTATTATTGATTCCACATTATCTACACCTAATGCAGCATACATTCTTTTATAGGCTTCATACATCCCCATAGGTCCATGTATTTCTGGATTTGATTGCACCATGGTTAGTAATTCTTGTGCTAAGGTAACTCTTTGACTTTGTGAAAAAATATTAGGATCAGAGACAGGTATGATGTCTACACGGTCATCGAAGTCTTGTTGTTTAATTTCTCCAGGGCCAGATCCAACTTGATAATTATATACAGGCGGCAAATATTCTGAAAATAATTTTGCCAACAAGCCAAATTCAACTCTTTGTCCATAATGCAGTCTTTTATGTATTGCTGACATAACTTTAGTGCCACGCTCTAATAAAGCAACTGTAGTTCCTACAGGCATAGCTTGGTTCATATCTCCAACATTCATATCAGCTATAGCAGCAAATCTTTTACCTGAATCTACTAATAAACCAAGTAGTTGCATTAAAACACTACTAGGCTCCTTGATTGGTAATGGGATTAAGTTTTCGCGCAAGGAGCCACCTGTAGTGTCTATATCTCTAAACTCGCCTGGTTGCAACGGATCATCTTCGTCTCTTATTCGCATACCTCTAGCTTTAAATCCTGCTGGTAAATTCGCCAATGTTCCTGCATCAATAAGCTGTCTAAGTATAGAAGTAGAGGCTTTTGATAGCCCACCAATCATGTGCGATAGGCCTAAGCCATAAAAACCTAAGCCAGGTAGAAATTTGTATTGTACAAAGTAATTTATTTTGTTTTTAAGTGGATCATTTTCTAAATAATTTCTTCTTATTGATAAAATTTTTCCTGAATCCTCTTCAATTGTTATGATATAAGGTAATTTAAGTCCTGTAGCTGCGCCATTAACATCCATGTCTTCAAAACCTTCAATATCTAATACTGTATGTATTTCATATACTGTTCTACTTCTGTTTTCTTTATAGCTTGGAGATATGCCTTGTATTTCATCTATAGCCTCTTGTACATCATCAATATCATCAGAATAAGACTCTGAGCCAACATCTACATCAGCGTAAAAGCCAGATAATTGTTGTTTTTTAATTTCATTTAGTGACATGTTTATAGCATGAGTTACTCTTTCGGCAGAACTTAAATCTGCTGCTTCATAAGGAACTATAAGGTCTTCTGGAGGCACAAATTTTGACACAGCTCTATTTAAGACATAATCAAAATAAACTTTTTTGAAAGCTGAACCCGCTAATGGTAAGTAAAACAACATTTGGTCTAGTTCAGGATCATATTCTTCCATTACATTCATAATGTAATAATTCATAAACTCTTGGACTCTTTCTGCTTGATTTTCAGTTTCTATAGTTCTTGCGCCAATAATTTCTGTTTTTACTGGTCCTTTTGCTGGTAGCATTTCTTTATAAGCCTGGGCTTGAAACTGAGTAACAGCTTCTGCCAAGATTGGATGTACCACGCCAGAAGATCCTTCAAATGGTTGCGACCTTGATTCATCAAACTTCATGCCTAGATACTCTAGGCCATCAGTGTAAGTTTTTTCCCATTCAGACCTTGATTGTTTATCGCTCTTAATTGAACTTAAAAGATCATTTGATATTTTTTGCAATACACTGTCGTCGATAAAATCGACCAAGTTAGCATCAAAACTCATTTGTGGTTGTTCTGGTTGTATTATTTCATCATCTATTAAAAGATTTTCTTCATTGACTAAAACTTCGGCTGCTGCTCGTATTTGTTCTCCTCTTGACGGTTCTAAGGGCACTGTTATAGAGCGTCCTGTTTCTCTTACATTAGGATCCATTTCTGTGCCTAATTGTTTATCTATTGCCATAATTACCTAGTGTATCACTCTTGACTCAGATTCTAAATCACAGTCAGTTAAATCTTTTGCTTCTCCATCTATAATTAAACCTTGTGATTCAGCAATTAATTGTGCCGTTTCAAAATTTCTTGCGTGTATGTCTGGCCCTTCATAATGTTCACCATCAAACACAAACCTTGTCACAAAAGTTTTTAATAATATATCGTCCTGTTCTTCTTTAATAATTTTACCTCATCTTGGTAGTCTTCATTTAGTGAGACAAAGCCGCCTTGCCTAAATCTCATTAAAGCCATTGTAGCACTATCGCAATAGTCATCATAATCGCCAAAAGGGAAGGATGCCATTTCTTCTATAACTTCATCTGCAAAATCATGTTCTGGAGCCCAAACCATACCTGATTCAAATATCGGTGCTACGCTGTTCATTCTTGCTATTTTGTCTTGTCCTCTACTTGGTGTATAAGATGTAACAGGTATGCCCATACGTCTTAATTCATGTGTAAGTGGCGTTCCAGATGCTTTAGCTTCTATTAAAACACAATCTGGATCCCAATATCTATACTCTTCTAAAGCCATTTTCTTTAATTCAGGAAAATCGCATCTTACTCTTTTAGCATCTAAAAGTATTATTTCATCTGACCTTTCATCACCTCTGTTAAATATTGCCCAAGTTGTTATAGCTGAATAGTCTGCCGTTTCTTTTTTAGAAAAAGCAGTATCATAACTTTGTATAACATAAGAATAATTTGGCACATCTGGATTTTCCCACCTTTGCCACCATTCTCTTTTCACTATAGATCCTTCTTCTGCTGTAGGGTTTTGCATCCATTGGCTATTCCATTTAGATACTGGTAATGATGCTTTTACACCTAATAACTCTTCTTTTTTCCAAAATTCAGGCCAAAGTGGAGTATCTGATTTAGGCATTATTGCTGGAAACTCTACAACTTCCCATTTGTCTGCATTATCTTCGCTTTGTTGTTTTAAGACTTTGCCAACCAAATCTTTAGTGCTCCATCGCGTCATTACTATCACAATTATGCCTCCTGGCTGTAAACGCTGTCTTGGTCCAGATGTGTACCACTCATAAGCTGATTCTAAAGATTTAGGAGATAAAGCATCTTGCTCTGAGTGCGGATCATCTATAATTAGTAAATCAGCACCACGACCTGTAATTGCACCACCGACACCAGCTGCAAAGAACTCACCTTCTTGATTGCTTGTCCAACGTCCAGCTGATTTATTGTCAGCTTGTAATTGTAAATCTGGGAACACATGTTGATAATTTTCACTGTCTATTAAATTTCTTACTTTTCTACCAAACCTAACTGCAAGTTCAGCTGTATGTGTAGTTTGTATTATTTTTAAATCTCCTCTTCTGCCCATCATCCATGCAGGAAAAAAAGTTGATGCAAATTCTGATTTTGAGTGTCTTGGTGGTAAACAAACTATAAGTCTTTTCAGTTTACCGTCTGCTATTTTGTTAAATTTGTCTGCAATAATTTTATGGTGTCGCCCTTCTATAAAGTCTGGCCACATGTGTTTTATAAAATTCATAAAATCACTTTGACAGGAACTTTGTTTTTCTAGTTGGTCATAACGGTTTATTAAAGCAACGGCTTCTGCTTTATCTTGCTCAGATAAAATATCAAAATCTTTATAGGAAACGTTTTCCATAGCTATGAAACGGATTGAACAGCTAGGTAGTGACGTAGTAACTGCCCAACCCTAAACGCAAAGCGCCTAGAGTTAGTATATCTAAACTGTGTGCCAATCGCCATTACCTTGAAACAACATTGATTCAGCAAGCCTTCTTCGTTCTAGTCCTTCTAAAACTTCTCCACCAGCTTTATTCCATCTTTTCATTTCCGATGGCACTAATTCATATTTACCTTCATTTAAAACTTTTAGCATAGTAGACTCTTTTAGGTTGTTAGGGCCTAAATTGTAAACCCAAGCTACTAAAGCATCGAACTGATGTTGTTCTAGTGGCACTTCAACATAGCTTTTAACATAATCTTCAAACTCAACTATATCACCATCAAACCTTTCGTCTGCGTATGACTGTGACCAAGAATCTCCTTCTTTTACACCTCTAGTGGCTCCCCAACCACAAGTCCAAACATTTGCGCTACAAAGATAGGCGTCTAATTTACAGCCTTCAAATTTTTTTATTAATGATTTTCCTTCTTCTGATATTTGCATTTTAATAGTCCCCCCAGACTTTTGTTTTTGTGCCACCATGGTATTCGACAGCGTGGCCTTCCTTAATAAGCATTTGGCAAATATCTTTACCATCTTCTGTATAAGGGATTCCAAGTATTCTGCCATATTTACCTTTACCAAGAGATTTTACTTTAATTTTGCCAACACATAATTCTTTTAAACGTTCTTTGGCAGCTAATCCTAAAACTTTTTCTGCTTTATCTCTTGTTCTGGATTCTGGCGTATCAATACCAGCTAATCTAACTCTTTGTTTATGTAGCTTGACATCAAAGCCAAGGTCTAAACTGCAATCGAAGGTATCGCCATCGACTATTCTTTCTAACGTTGCGTTATAAACAAACGCATCTGGTGAATCACTCATTTTTTTCTCCGTTATTTGTTGTCACTTTTCTATAATACACAACTACTTCTTTAAGTTCATTTATGTATCTTTTTAGTTCTTGCATGTTATATGCCATCAACTCGTAATCTGGCACTGACATAGCAAAAAATACTACTTGACCTTGGTCTTTTTCAACTCTTGCTAAAAATTCATCTAAATTTTTGTTTGAAACTACATACCAATAAGGTTCTTTTAAATCTATTTCTCTAGGCATAATCGGTTGCACGATCTTCCTTTCTATAGGTTTGGTAATTATTTCTACTTCTTTATTCGGGAGTAGACTGCAACTGCAAGCCATCATCAAGGCTGTCAATATTGCGACTGTCTTCTTCAATGCCATCAAAAACCTCCTTAGTAGCATTATTTACTTTTGGTTCAATTAAGCCAGGTTTGGCAGCAGCTAATTTAGATAAATTATGGCGCTTAAATATATCAAGGTATCTATTCATTTCAGCTTCTATTTCTTGATTTCTTGATTGTAGTGTTAGTAAGCCTTCTGTTTGTAAAGCAAAATCATTTTGCAAAGATTCTATAGTTTCTTTTTGTTCAATATCTCTTAACTCAAATGCTTTATTTAAAGAAGCTAAACTTTTGTTTTGATAATATAAAAAGCCAGAAATCGTTAATAAAACCGTTATTATACCTATCAAAACCTTACTCATCGTTTATTGTCCATATCTTTAAAGGTGCTTTTTTACCTTTTACCTTTATAGCTTGTAGTGACTTTAGCACAAATTTACAATTTTTTGCAGTATTTTCACCAATTAAAATATCTACTCCCACTTCTTTAGTTGCGCTTTCTAATCTTGCTGCGGTATTTACAGCATCACCTATAGCAGTATAATCGAAGCGTGAAGCGCTGCCCATATTACCTACAACAGATTCTCCAGAATTTAAACCTATACCAATTTCAATACCTAACTTTGCTTCTTTCATGTCGTGTCTTATTTGAAGAGCTGTTTTTATAGCTAATTCTTCATGGTTTTCTTGATTTAACGGTGCATTAAATATTGCCATCATTGCATCACCAATATATTTATCTACCATACCGCCATATTTTTGCACAGCGTTAGCTTGTATTGTTAGAGCATCATTCATAATCTTAGTGACTTCTTTAGGTGGTAATACTTCTGATAAAGCAGTAAAACCTCTGACATCAGTGAACAAATAAGTGCAATACCTCTTCTCACCACCTAGTTTTAGAAGTTCAGGATTATCTTGTAATCTTTTAACTTGTCTAGGATCTAAATAATGTTCAAACTGTTTTTTGATTTGTTGGCGTAATTTCCATTGTTCTCTAAAGCGTAAATAGAAAATAACTGCTCCTGTAACGAATTGGGAGAGCAATGTCCAGGTAACATCTACTAAAACACCCGATTTAATCATATAAACGCCTAGAGAGGCGTTAGAAGCCATTAAAGCTGTTCCTAATACCAATCCTTGCGTTATACCTAAATATGCAAGCACAAGACCTGTCAGAGTGACAAAAATCGTAAAAATTAAAATTTCAGCTGCTAAACTCCAATCAGGCACATAAGGTGAGTCAGGAATCAAAATAGATTCAGCTAAAGCTGCTTGTATTTTATGTGGCTCAAGCAATCCCACGGGAGTAGAAATTTGTGGCATTACTCCTTTTGCTGTAACTCCTACAAACACAAATTTGCCTGCAACATTCATTTCTTCTAACGTGGTCTGTGGTGTGTTTACCCAACTTATCCATACACGGCCAAGACTATCTGTAGGAACAGGAGGTAAACCTTGTACAGTAATTTCTTCTATACCAGCAGGATTAGTTTTTATTATGTATGTGTCATTACCTGCTAAAGATTTTAAAACTTCGGTTCCAAACGCAGATACAAAGCCATTAGGTGTTCTAAGTAACATGGGTATTTTACGCACCAACATATCAACGTCGGTAGGAGCGACTGCTATACCTTGATCCGCAGACATAGAAAGTATATCAAGATTAGCAATCACTCCATTTGACATCATGCCGCCAATATCATCTCCCAATATGACAGTGCCTGATGTTTGCGGATAAATACCGTTATCGTTTTCAAACATAGCTAAAACACCACCGTATTGCAATGCCTCAGCAAACATTTGGTCTCCACCCATTCTATCTGGCTGTGGAAAACCTATAACCCAACCAACACCTAAAGCGCCTTGGTTTATTAAATCTATATGTATTTGAGCTAATCGTTGTCTTGGTAAGGGCCAACCACCTTCGCGTTCAAGATCTTCTTCGGTAATATTCAAAATAACAAAATTACCACTTTCAGGTTTTTCTTCTACCAAAGCATCAAAAGTTTTAAGTTTTAAGATTTGTAAAGGTATAACCTGCGTTAATAAAGGTATGCCTAGTAATATAAGTAGTATGAATATTGTTTTTTTCATCCTGCGCTTTGTCTTATTGTAATGGTTGAGCTACTGCCACCGTTAATCTTAATTGTTTTACTTACTCCGTCTTGTATAAATATTACAGTATAAGAGTTAGCTATGTTTAGTCTAAGATTTGCTGTTTGTGTAACAGATCTTTGTATGTTTACTATTTCGCCATCTATAAATGTAATTATTTGTGTATCTGGATCTTGTCCTAAAGCCGTACCAGATATTATTGTAGAAGTAGCTAAAGCTAGCTGATCTTCTTCTTCTGCAATTGCAAGTTCATCAATAATATCTAAAAGATCTTCGAGAAAATTAGTGTCTAAGTAATTGATGTCTAGCTCAGTAAATTCTAAATCAGCTTCATTGTCTAAAAAATCTTCGGCTAAGTAGTCTATATCAAGTTCATTAAAATCAAGAATATCTGTTTCTTGTGATACATTTTCTATTTCATCTATCATTTCTTTTTCTTTTGGTGGATTAACAATTAATAAATTGTCAATAATATTAAGGTCTAGGTCTAAAATTACAGGCTTAGATGGTGAAGATTCAAAAACATCTACTGTAGTAGCCTCAAAAGGTTTTGATAATAAAACTGTACCAGCAGCTGTCGTAACTTCAATCTCACCGCTTGATAAGCCAAATTCGTCTGGTAAGAGAATGATTAAACTACGGCCCAATTCATCAACGGTAGTCGTAAACGATGTGCCGCGAATTGCGATATTAGCAGTCGGTGTTTCTAGTTGAATATTTTGTTTAGATATTTTATTAAACTTTCCTGTAACAAACCTTGCTGTGCCCAATGTAAATCTAATACCTAACTCTGATTTATCAGGGTTTGGATCAAATATGTATTTTGTTATTTTTAGTTTTGAGTTTTCTGTAAGACTTACACGGCTATCATCAAGAAATGTGATTGCCATACGACCATTTGCTGTTTCTGCTTGGTCTTCTTGTTGAATAGAAAAATCTAGTTCAGCAGGATAGTTTTGATCTCTGACTATTGAGGCATTGCCGTTTAATTCAGATACGCCACCAATTCTAACACCCTGTTGTGGTTCCCCCGTCGTTTTGAACGACACAGATGTTAGAATTAGAAGTATTAGTAATGATTTTAAGCCAATCCCTTGCCAAGGTGCTTGACTGTGTAATGTCGATTGTATTTGTACTTCCATCTAAATCTAAATAAAAATAACCGCTGTCAGCTGATGTAGTGCCACTATAACCACTACCTGCAAAAGTTATGTCATTGCTATTTCCGTTTACATCAATGTAGTTTACTGCATTTGAATAATCTATATCTATATCAAATTCATTAGAATCGCCCAATATTATCCAATCCAAATCCAAATATGAAGAATCAGCATCTTCTGCAATTTTTATATCCGCTACATTAGATGAGCCAGTTACGTCAATGTTAAGGTTGATGTAATCACTAGAAATTAGGCCTGTGCTATTTACTAAAAGGTCCCAAACGTTTGAATCTCCGTCAAACTCAAAAAAACCTGTTATGTTGTCGCCATCAATTGCGTCAGACCTAAAAATGTTTGATGAGCCAATTTGATTTATGTCTAATGTCATAGATGAGCCATCAAGGTCTAAGAAAGTCATACTACCAGATGTAGCGTCGGTTCCACCAATTAGGTTGCTGCTGCCTAATTGTTCCAAGTCTATATTTGCGTTGTCTCCTGCCTGCGAGACGCTTATTTCATTGTCTGCTAAAACAGACAAAGATACTAATAAAACTATATTAATTAACCTTTTCATATTTCCAATACCCTCGGTCAAAACCGATATTAATAATATCTAATAATGCACTTTCTATTGACTTTTGTAAAGCTATGGTGCTGCTCTCATTGCTGGCCCTACCCACTTCTATCTCTACTAGCTCAGTGCCAGCTTCAATGAATTTGAACACATCTTGTGAAGATCCATGACTATAAATAGTTTTAGTTTTAGTTGATTCTATTAAAATTTCTCCTGTATTAACGCTTACCAATCTAAGGCTTACAGTAACAACATCGGTCCGATACATTTCGCTAGAGCCGATACCAAGATAGCGTGCGCCAATACCTCCGCTGTTTAAATTCGTTTCATAAGATACAACTGCTCCTTCAAACAAAACACCAGCAAATAGTAAAGGCATTAAAATATTTTCATCTTGCAATTGTTCGCGAGTTGAGCGAATCAGCTGGCGTTCTTTTGTTAAGTTATCTAGGCCCAATCTTTCGACTACACGAAAAAAACGTCCATTAGAAACTTGTTTTAGGCTTCTTATTAATAAAGCAGAAGGCTGTTGAGTGATAGCGCTTGAGAATAAAGCAAAAGAACTATTACTTTTTCTTTGACCTGTTTGATCCATAAAAGCCGCAGGATATACCGCTACTACAGGCATTACAGTTGGTGGCTTTACGTCAATTAACTCCTGGGAAACAGGTAATTCAAATGGGACATCAAGATTTTTACTGGGAAACCTTTGTGCGTAAGTGTCTTTATCTACGTTAAGTAAACTACAACTAGAAAGTAAAAGAACCAATAGGTAAGGTAATTTCTGTGACATTGCCATCCGCATCCGTTATTTTTAAAGTTATCATTAAGCCATCTTCACTTACAGAATACTCAATAATTGTCCCCATAAATTCTAAAATTCCAGAAGTTTGTGGAGTTTCACCAAAAAGTTGGTCAACAAGTTGTCTGGATAACTGCGCGTATATGCGTGATTCTAAGTTTCTAAGAAAACGCGCTAGGGTAGTATTTTCAGCGTCTCTTTCTTGCTGTTCTTTTAAGGCTTTTATTTCAGCAACAATATCTGCTTTCCTATTAAACTCTTGATTCTCTATCGTAAGATAGTGACTAGACGTGCCTATGCCCGAAAAACTTGGGTTCTTAAATTTATGAACTATCTCGTCTGCTGATATAAGTGCTGTGAATAATACAATATAACTAACTATTATTTTCTTCATTTTTATCGTTCTGTTTGTCCTTTAATTCAAGAACAGTGTTTACCTTTTCTTTTAATCGTATCATATCTTGGTCTAATAGGCGAAGCTGGTCTGTAAGCCTAATTATTGTATTTTTCATTTCTTGGACCGATGGATCTATTGTTTTAGTTATAGTTTGCCAGACATAGTAGACAAAATAGCCAAGGCCAACCACCATAATAGTTGGAAAGCCAAAACGCTGAACTAACTCAACAATATCCATTAATCACGTCGAGCATCAATTTTGCCATCTTCGACAAAGTTTTCTGCACGAGCTATACGGTCAAGGTCTGGTGGTAAGTTTAAAGCACTAGAGACACTTGTATCAATTCGTATAATGTCATTGTTCATTATTGAAGCTCTAGTGATAAGCATTTTAGTAATGCCCTGGACAGTTTTAATTTCTGCTACTAAATTACCCATAAGCTGTTTCATTATTAAAAAAATGAAATATCCCATTATCAAACCACTTGCTATGGGTAGACCAAGATTGGCAATCAAGCTCAGAGCTTGTTCCATTATTCTTCGCCTTTAAACTTTTTAGATTGGTTTGAGGTGCCTGCGTATAAGCCGAACCAAGCGGCACCAGCTCCTACTATAATTGAAATTAATCCAGATTGTTCTAGTGAAGGATCCTCAAGAGCCATAAACCACATGGTCGAATAATAGAGTAAAAAAATATACACACTGAGGAAAACTCTTGGAAATATACGCCAAGCGTCTACAGCTCTTGCAAGATGGATCCATTTTTGATGTGGATTAACATTTTTATCTGCTTCAAGATCTCTTATCTTGTCTTTTAGTTCTGATATTTCTTGAATCATGGCCATAAACTTATTGAGGTCCATTTCAACCTCATTTCTGTCCATATCGCCCTGAAATCTACTTTCGCTCATAGTAAAGCTCCTAAACCTACTACAACAACAATAAAAGGATAAACTGCCCAAATCATGTTTTCGAGCTTATCGAATCTTTTAGATCCG
>MDSZ01023370.1_pt1 | contig 12260 bp, 13 predicted proteins | sample 811201 | NCBI WGS metagenome assembly MDSZ01 (sample SAMN05326647, study PRJNA326480) | marine metagenome | isolation source: seawater | place: Indian Ocean: North | collected 2010
AGGTATTCATATTTTTAAAGCTAATCCAATAGTTATTGAAAATTTGAAAAAACAAAAAAAATTATTAAAGAATGATAAACTTAGTCATAGTTATCCTCACTCATGGAGATCTAAGGCTCCATTAATTTACAGAGCAACTCCACAATGGTTTATTTCTATGCAGAAAAATGATCTTAGAAAAAAAGCTATCAAATCAATTAATGAAACTAATTTTTATCCTAAAAAAGGAAAAGAAAGATTATTATCTATGATTGAAGGTAGACCAGATTGGTGTGTATCAAGACAAAGAGTTTGGGGGGTGCCTCTACCAATATTTATAAATAAGAAAACTAAAGAACCATTAAGAGATAAAAAAGTAATAGACAGAATTGCCTCTATTTATGAAAAACAAGGATCAGATTGTTGGTTCACAGATGAACCAAAAGTATTTTTAGGAGACGATTATAGTTCTGAAGATTTCGAAAAATTAAATGATATTGTTGAAGTTTGGTTTGATAGTGGTTCTACACACAGTTTTGTATTAGAAAAAAGGAAAGATTTAAAATGGCCAGCAGATATGTACTTGGAAGGTTCAGATCAACATAGAGGATGGTTTCATTCCTCACTTCTAGAGTCTTGTGGCACAAGAGGTAAAGCTCCTTTTGAAAGTATTCTTTCTCATGGATTTGTTGTAGACGGCAAAGGGATGAAAATGTCTAAATCAATGGGCAATGTCATTTCCCCAGAAGATATTTTAAAAAATTATGGAGCAGACATACTACGAGTTTGGGCATCCGCATCTGATTATGCTGAAGATTTAAGAATAGACAAAAATATATTAATTCAACACGCTGAGTCCTACCGTAAAATTAGAAATACATTTAGATTCATGCTTGGAAACTTGAATGATAAATTTGAAAAACAAAATTTTGAAAAAATTAAATTGTCAGAACTGGATGAACTTGAACAATTCATACTACACAAATTGTTCGTAATAAGTAAGTCAGTTGAAAACAATTTGAAAGCTTATAATTTTCATAAGTTATATAAAGATTTACTAAATTTTTGCACTTTAGATCTTTCATCATTTTATTTTGATATTAGAAAAGATGTTCTTTATTGCGACAATTTAAACTCTAAGAAAAGAAAAAATTGCGTAATCGTTCTCAATGTAATTTTAGAAAGTTTACTTAAGTGGTTTGCACCTATTTTAGTTTTTACTACAGAGGAAATTAATACTTTAATTAGTAAAGATGAAGAGAGTATTCACGAGAGTAGTTTTGTAAAAATTCCAAGAAATTGGGAAAATAATTCATTAAACACAAAATGGTCAGAATTATTTAAAATAAAACAACTAGCAAATATCGCGATAGAAGAAAAACGATCAAATAAAGAAATTGGCTCAAGTTTAGAGGCAGAAATAAAACTTTTACTTAACAAAGATATATTTAATTTATTAAATGGATTAGATTTACCAGAATATTTTATTGTTTCAAAAGCACAAAAAGTATTATCAAATAGAGATGAAATCAAAGTAGAGGTTACTAAAGCAAAAGGACAAAAATGCGAGAGATGTTGGAAAATTTTTGAAAAAGAATGTGATAGATGTTCTAAAATAAAAGGAAGTGGATAGCCTGATTAATTTTAAAGAAATAAAAAATGGAACATTAAGAATAGATAATTTTTATTTTCTATTAATAATTTTTTTTATTTTCATTTTAGACAGATATACGAAGATTGAAATAATAAATAATTTTAGCAATAATAAGTTTTTCGTGAATAATTATATTAATTTTGATTTAGTATGGAATACTGGGATAGGTTTTGGATTATTTCACTCTAGTTCAGTTTTAATATATAATATAATTTCAATTTTTATAGCTAGCGTTATTATATTTTTAATATATTTGATAATTACTTCAGAAAAATTTGAGAAAATTTCCTTTTCGATTATAGTCGGAGGCGCTTTAGGTAACTTTTACGATAGAATAGTTTTCAAGGCAGTACCAGATTTCATAGATTTGCATTATAGTACTTTCCATTGGTTTACATTTAATGTTGCAGACATATTTATTACTTTAGGGGTAATAATTTTTTTAGTAAAAGGGTATTTAATAAAAAAAAAATTATGAAAAAAATTATTTTAATTTTGAGTTTAACTATTTTTTGTGTTTCTTGCGGTGATGCAGGAAAAGTTTTAAGAAATGAAAAAATAAGAACGACTGACGAGTTCTTAGTAAAAAAAAAGGGCCCTTTGGTTCTTCCACCTGATTTTGATAAAATACCATCACCAGGATCTATAACTAAAAAAAAAACTAGTGAAGAAGAAAATATCAAAAAAATTTTAAAATCTTCTAATAATAGCAAAACTAGAAATAAACCTTCAAATATTGAAAAATTAATTTTAGAAGAAATTCGTAAGTGAAAAACAAATTACAAACAGCTAATTACATTAATAAAAAATATTTGAAGAATAATATTTTTAAAAATACATTAAGAAATTATAACAAAATTATTAAATCTATTGATATTGAAATTGAAAATACTAACGAAACTTTAAATATTTTAAATAACAATTTTAAGCATAATTTTAATTTGAAAGATTTAAAAAGATTTAAAAAATATAAGATTGTTGCTTTATTAGGAATGGGTGGCTCAATATTAGGCGCTGAAGCAATATATAATTTTTTAGAAAACAAAATTAAAAAAAAATTTTATTTTTTTGATGATATCGACTCAAAAAAAATTTTTGAATTTAAAAAAAAAAATAATTTAAATAATGTTCTCTTTTTGGTAATTTCAAAATCTGGAAATACAGTCGAGACTTTATCTAATCTATTTTCTCTAAATATTTTAAAAAAAAATTCAAAAAATATAATTGTAATTTCAGAAAAAAAAAAAAATATACTTTTCAATTTATCTCAAAAGTATAGTTTGTTTTACATAGAACATAAAAAAAATATTGGTGGCAGATATTCTGTTTTATCAGAAGTTGGCTTAATTCCTGCGTATTTTATGGGCATTAATATTAGTCGATTGAGATCGAATATTAAAAAATTTTTAAGAGGAAAGGATCGTTTATTTTTAAAAGATAGCACAAGCAAATTAGCAAGTTTATTAAAGTCAAAAAAAGTTAATAATTTAGTATTTTTGAATTACTCTCAAGAGTTAGAAAAATTTCTTTTTTGGTGTCAGCAACTAATTGCTGAAAGCTTAGGCAAGCATGGAAAAGGTTTTTTACCTTTGATTTCAAATGTTCCTAAGGACCATCATAGCTTGCTCCAGCTCTATTTAGATGGGCCAAGAGATAAATTGTTTCATATTTTTTATTTTAAAAAAAAATCAAAACAAAAAATTAATTTTAAATCTTCTAATATGTTAAATTATTTGAATAATAATTCTTTAGAGAGTGTAAAAAATGCACAAAAAAATGCTTTAGTCAAAACATTCAAAAAAAATAAAATTCCTTTTAGAGAATTTATTATAAACTCGACAGATGAAAAAACGCTTGGTGAACTTTTTTCTTATTTCATTCTAGAAACTGTTATTATTGGCAAATTAATTGGAATTAATCCTTTTGATCAACCAGCTGTAGAGCAAGTGAAGCTTTATACAAAAAAATTGCTTAGTTAAAAACACCAAATATTATTTTAGATCGTCCATAATTTTTAATTAGATCAATATTAATAATGTTTTGAAACTTATCAAAAGAATTTTTTTTTCTATGTATTATTAAAATATGCTTTTTTTCATATATTTTACTTTTTTTGAACAATTCAAGAGTGTAAATAAAATTGTTATCAGCAAAAGGCGGGTCAAAAAAAAGAATATCGAATTTTTTCTTGTATACTAAAATTTTTTTAATTTCACCTTGAATTACGTTCGCTTTATTAAAAATAGAGAGTTTACTTAAATTATCTCTTAAAATACCTGCAGCAACTTTATCTTGTTCAACAAATGTTACTTCTTTCGCTCCTCTTGAAATACTCTCTAAGCCAAATGAGCCAACACCTGAGTATAGATCTAAAATATTTGAGTTTTCGATTTTTACTTCTAAGACATTTGAATGTTTTAAAATGTTAAAAATATTTTCTTTTACAGAGTCCTTAAGCGGTCTAGTTGATTGATTTTTAATAAAATTTATTTTTTTACCTTTTAATTTACCTCCAATTATTCTCATACTAATTTATAATTTTCCATCCAATATCTTTTCTAAAAAAACCTTTGGACCAATTTATCTTATTTATAATTTTAATAATTTTTTTCCTTATATTTTTAAAGTTATTACCAGTTACAGTAATATTTAATACTCTTCCACCATTTGAAAGTATTTCACCATTTTGTCGCTTAGTCCCAGCATGATAAACAAATTCATTTTTAGATAATTTAATATTATTTATTCTTTTTATCTTAATATTCTTTTTATAATTACCTGGATAACCTTTAGAGCATAAAACTATTGTCATACATTTATCTTTTTTCCACTCTATTTTAGTTTTATTTAATTTGTTATTAATTGTATTGATTATCAATTTAATTAAATCAGTTTTTAGTCTTGGGAGTATAACTTGACACTCTGGATCGCCCATTCTAATGTTATATTCAATAAGATATGGCTCCTTATTTTTTATCATTAATCCTACGTATAAAAATCCCTTATAAGGTCTTCGTTTTTTTCTAAGAGCTGCCAATGTTGGTTTAACTATTTTATTTATAATTTTTTTTTCAATAAGTTTATTTATAATTGGTGAAGGTGAATAAGCTCCCATACCACCAGTATTTGGACCTTTATCTTTTTCTTTTACACGTTTATGGTCTTGAGCTGAGCCAAAAAATTTAAAGTTATTTTCATCTACAATCAAAAAATAACTCGCCTCTTCACCTTCTAAGAATTCCTCTAAAATTAGTTTTTTTGATGATTTAAATTTTCCATTAAATATTTCATTTGAATTATCATGAACTTGTTTTACAGTCTTACAAATTGAGACTCCCTTACCAGCAGCTAATCCATCAGCTTTTACAACTATTGGTAAACTGCAAATTTTGAGAAATTTTATTACATCACTTTTTTTATAACAAACTTTAAACTTTGCAGTTGGAATATTATTTTGAGCACAAATTTGTTTCATAAAAGCTTTTGAACCCTCTAATTTTGAAGCATATTTATCAGGGCCAAAAACTTTAATCTTATTTTTATTTAAAAAATCAACTAGACCTTTAACTAGAGGCTCTTCAGGACCAACAATTACAAGGTCTATTTCGTATTTTTTTATGTATCCTAAAATTTTTTTAAAATCTAATATATCAACTGGAACGTTAGTTGCTATCTCAGAAGTGCCTGCATTTCCTGGAAAACATATAATTTTTCTTACTGAATTAGATTCATAAATTTTTTTACAAATAGCATGTTCTCGTCCACCGCTTCCAATTAATCCAATATTCATGATAATTTATATATTGTATAATTTATTGATGAATAAAAAAAAAGCTAAACTTAATTATAAACACAATTATTTTGATATAGTAGAGCATGGCGATTATGTAGTTTGTGCAGTTTCGGGTAAAGAAATATTATTAAAAAATCTAAACTACTGGAATGTAGAATTACAAGAAGCTTACTTTTCACCAAAAGAAGTTAATGAGCGTATTAAAAATTTAAAGGATTAAATATTATTTCCAACGGTCATGAGTCCAAATCCATTGATTTGGATTACTAATAATCATATTTTCAAGTACTTCGTTAATTTTTATTGTAAGTTTTTCTTTGTTTTGAAAATTTGAAGCGTCTATTTCTTCTTGAAATTTTATTTTAAATTTATTGTCTATTCTTTCAATAAAAACAGGAACAATTACCATATTATATTTTAGCGCAAGTTGAGCAGGTAAAGTTGTAGTCAATGCAGGCTGTCCAAAAAAATTAATTCTTTCACCCTCACTAACTCTTTGATCAACCATGAGCGCTATATTATGATTATTCTGAATGTATTCAATTGCATTACGAACACCATTTAAACCTTTTTTAATCTGGTTTTTACAAATATACTTTTTCCTCAGATATTCCATAAAAGGATTTAAAAATAAATTATTTAAAGGCCTATAAATTGTGGCTAATTTAATTTTTCTTTTTGTGATCTCCATGGACATTAATTCAAAATTAGCAAAATGACCTGATATAAATATTATTTGTCGGTTTTTTTTTAATAATTTAACCAAATAACTATCCTCACAAATTATATGAGAACTTTGTTTGTAAAAATAATCTAAAAAAATATATTCAATAAAAGTCATTCCATAATTATTCCACATATTTTTTGATATACTATTTATACGTTCATCAGAAACTTGTGGAGAAAAAATTTTCAAATTTTTTTTTACTATTTTTGTTGATTTAAAAAAAGGCCCAATTAAAGAAAATAATGACGCAAAAATTTTTCTACTTAGATTGATGCCTAAAATGCGCCCTACGATAAAAAATATATAAATTATTAATGCTTGGAAAAAATAATTAATTTTTTTTATCATACAGCTCTAATATTTTATTAAGAAATTTCTCTTTTTCATTAATTATTAATGAAACTTTAAGATATCGAATATTATCTATATTGAAATCTTTTATTTTAAAGTAATCCTTTTCAGTCATTACTATATCACAATTATTATTTTCAGCTTCTTTTTTAATGCTTTCAATTTCAGATTTAGAAAAAATATAATGATCAGGAAATATTTTTTTTCTGAAAATTTCTAAATTATTTTCTAATATTAAGTTAAAAAAATTCTCTGGATTTCCAATTGCAGCTAATGCAAACAGTTTTTTACCCTTAAAAGCATCCAAATTTTCTGGAATATATTTAGAGTAAAAAATTTCTAAATTTTTATTTATTTCAAAAATTTTTCTTTCAAAATCATTATTTTTTTTTCCATTAATAAGAATTATATTCGCTCTTTTTAATGAATTAAGGTTTTCTCTTAAGGGACCGGATGGAAGTACAAAACCGTTGCCTATTAATTGATTTTGATTAAAACAAATTATATTTAAGTTTTTTTTAATTTTATAATCTTGAAAACCGTCATCTAAAATCACGGAGTCATAATTTAATTCCTCTGCCTTTTTGATACCTCTTGCTCTATTATTTTCAATGATAAGGTTTTTAAAATTTTCTTTAATTAATTTATGCTCATCAATATGATTATTATAATATTTTCTTATAATTACAGGATTTTTATTTAACTTCTGCAATTCTTTTGCTAAAAAAATTGATGACGGTGTTTTACCAGTTCCACCTAAATAAATATTCCCAATGCAAATAACTGGAATCTTAAAATTTTTTGGTTTGATAAATTTTTTTCTAAAAAAAATAAAACATAAAACAATTAGCGTAAAAGGAAGGAGTAAAATTGCTGATAAACTTATCGACTTATCCCAGAATTTTGGTTTAATTAATCTCATTTTTTAAAATACCATTAATTTTGTTCATAGTCTGATCTAAAGTTTTTTTACTTAAATCATCCATTATTTTTGAGTAAGCATTTTCATCCTTTTTAGAGTTTTTTAAATCCTCAATAAGTTTCTGACTTAAGTCTTTATGGTTAATTACTTTTTTGGAAATATTTAGCTTTTCTAAAATATTATAAATTTCTATAAAATTGTAAACATAAGGGCCATGATAAACTTTACATCCTAGCTTTGATGCTTCTATTGGATTTTGACCACTGACGTCCTGTAATTCTTTCAAAGTTGATTTTCCAATAAAAACACTTTTTGCATATTTAAAATAACTATTTAAATCACCGAATGAATTAATAATGATTATTTCTTTATCGTGACGAATTTTTTCATCTGAATTTAATATTTGTACTGTAAGATTTTTACTTTCACATAAAAATTTAATTTCTTTTACTCTACTAATATGCCGAGGAGCAATAATTGTTAGAATATCATTATATCTTTTTTTAATATCAATGTGAGTATTGACGCAAAATAATTCTTCACCTTTGTGAGTACTTGCAGCAACCCAAAATCTTTTTTTAATCAAAATATCTTTATTCATATTAAATGTTTTGTTTATGTTTATTTGATTAATAAGTTTTAAATTTCCATTAAAACTGACATTTTTAGCCTTAAATTTTTCTAGATATTCTTTTGTTTCTAAATTAGAAACTAAACATAATTTAAAAAAACTAAAAATTTTTTCAGCTGTTTTGGGAAAAAATTTCCACCTTTTAAATGTTTTTTTTGTAATTCTCGCATTTAGAAGAATCAATGGAATTTTTTTTGCACCTGCATTAAGTATTAAATTTGGCCATATCTCAGAGTCGACTAAAAAGATAACATCTGGCTTCCAAAGTGATAAAAAATTATTGACTAAAAAATTTACATCTAAAGGAAAAAATCTGTGATGTATATTGTTATATTTTTTCAATTCTTCTTCAGCGATATTTCCTGAGCTTAAGGTAAGTGTTGTTATTAAAAATTCTAAATTTTTATTACTTTTGTTAAGTTCTATTATTATTGGAATTATACTTTTTAATTCACCGATGCTTGCAGCATGAAACCATAATAGTTTATTATTTTTTTTCTCATTTACATTAAACTTTGAAGTGAATATCTTTTCTCTGTATCTTATAGGATCTTCCTTATTAATCAATTTTCTAAGATAAATTAAACAGATTAAAAAAGGATAAAATAAATTTACAAGGATTCTGTAAGCAAGAATCATATTACCTTAGTTGTTTTTTGTATAATGATTTATACTCCTCACAATTTTTTATTAAAAAATCATGATTTCCAGAATTTATAATAGACCCACTTTTCATCACAAAAATTTTATCAGCGTTATGTATCGTAGATAATCGGTGAGCGATTACTAGAGTAGTTTTATTTTTAGTGAGATTATTAATTGCGTTTTGGACAATTTCCTCAGATTCCGCGTCTAAAGAGGAAGTAGCTTCATCAAGGAGAATGATAGGAGACTCCTTCAATATTGCTCTTGCGATTGAAATTCTTTGTTTCTGTCCTCCAGACAATCTTATTCCATTTTCACCAATTACTGTATCGTATCCCTTTGGTAATTTTTCAATAAATTCATCTGCTGCAGCAAACTTACAAGCTCTTAAAATTTCATTTTTTGTGGCATTTTCTTTAGCATAGGCTATGTTATTTTTAATCGTATCATCGAATAAAATAATATCTTGGCTAACCATAGAAAGACTTTTTCTTAATGAAGAAAGTGAAATATTTTTAATATTTTGGTTGTCTATCTCAATAGAGCCGTCTTGAGGATCGTAAAATCTTGGTATCAAGTTTATGATTGTACTTTTCCCAGCACCACTGTGACCCACGAAAGCAGCCATAGAATTTCCTTTTATATCTAAATTGATATTTTTAACTGCTTTTTCATCAGTAGTTTCATATTTAAAACCAACATTATTGAATTTTATATTAGAGTTTTTTAAAATCAAATTTGGTCTACCAACAATTTCTTTAACTTGAATATCTTTATCTATTATTTTGCTTATTCTTTTAAAAGCAGCAGCACCTTGATATGCTGCCATGTTAATTGTTGCCAAAGATCTTATTGGTTGATATGCCAACATCATTGCAGCTAGGAAAGAAAAAAAATTATTAACACCTAATTCACCTGAGGCAATTAATTTTCCAGAGAAAATAATAAAACCAGCAATCATCAAACCAGTAAGAGTTTCCATAATTGGTGTAGCTCTAATTAAAACACTTCCAATTTTTATATTTTTTTCTACAAGGTCATCGATTACTTTTTTGGCTTTTAAATTTTCATAATTTTCTTTTTGATAAATTCTAATCATTTTTGAACCTTTAAAAATCTCAGATAAAAATGATGCAAGGTTACCCGAAGACTCTCCAGCCTGCGAAGTTGCCTTACCCATTCTTTTTCCAAGTGACTTTGCTAATCCACCTGCAAGAGGCATCATTAAGATTGCAAACAAAGATAGCTTCCAATTTTGATAAAACATTACAGATACAAGTGCTACTACTGTAAAAGTGTCTTTAATTAGATTAAGAACACCTGTACTGACAAGATTTTGAACTTGATTAGCATCAAATAAAATATTCGAAATATATTTACCAGAATGTCTGTTATCTAGAGTTTGGATATCAGACAATAAAATATTTGATGAAATTTTTTTTTGTATTTCACCAGCAACTTCTTGCCCTACTCTAATGATATTTATTCTCGCAAGATATAAAGACAGTCCTTTACTTGAAAAAGCTACAACAATTAGAAATGGAATTAACCAAGCGTACGCTTTATTTTGTTCTACAAAAATTTTCTTAACTGCTGGATCTAATAACCAGGCAATTCCAGCGGTACTACCGGCTACAATAATTGATAATACAAGAGCAATAAAAATTCTTTTTAAATGTTTTTTTACATACTCTTTGTATAATCTTTTTAAAATTAATTTTAATTCTTGAAATTCCATTTAGTTATTTAATAAAAAAATACTTGTTAAAAGGGCAAGCCCTGAAATATTGTTAAATTTAAAAATTTTTAAACAGTTTTCTGGTTTTTTAGAATTAAATTTATAAATTTGAAATATTAAAGTTGATACAAAAAAAATTAAAGAAAAAGAAAAAAAATTAAATCCAATACTGTTTCTAAATAAAAACATAATTAAGAAAATAGTTATTAAATAACATGACCCAACAAATAATTTAATGTTTTCTTTAAATTTTATTGCAGTAGATTTAACACCTATAATTTCATCGTCTGACATATCTTGAGCACCATAAATTGTGTCATAGCCCAATGTCCAAAATATGGCTGAAACATATAGTATAATAATTTCAATTGAGATGTAATTATTCACAGCAGTCCAAGCCATTATTATTCCCCAGTTAAACGTAAAGCCTAAAAATAGTTGTGGCCAGTAAGTAATTCTCTTCATAAATGGATAAGAAAACGCAAAAATCATAGATCCCATTCCAAGAAGAATTGTTAATTTATTAAATTGCAATAAAATTAAAAATGCAATGATGCAAAGCACAAAAACAATAATCAAAGATTTTTTTATTGTAATTTTTCCGGATGCAATAGGTCTGTTCTTGGTTCTTTTTACTTTTCTATCTAAATCTTTATCTACAATATCGTTAACTATACATCCTGCGCTTCTCATCAAAACAGAACCTATGAAAAATAAGATTAAAAAATATAAAAGTATTTCGATGTCTTGATTAAGTGAGTAGGCATAGGCCAATCCCCAAGAACAAGGCCAAAATAAAAGCATAAAGCCAATAGGTTTGTTTAACCTTGTCAATTCTACGAAAATTTTTAAATGTTGCATGAAATATTACTTGTAAATATCAAACACTAACTACATAATCAATTCGATTCGATATGGATATTGATTACACAGTTGCAGCCTTAATGTTTCCGGCAATTCCTTTAATGATGACAATGTATAGTAATAGATTTCATACACTGAGTGGTTTAATTAGAAAATTACACGATCAATTAACATTTGATAAGAAAGCTCCTCCTCAATTAGAAAATCAACTACACGTCCTAAACAATAGAACTAATCTTTTGAAATACACAATGGGATTTGCTGCTTTTGGTTTTTTGTTTAACATGACTACAGTTTTATTACTTTATCTCGGGAGTTTACAATTTGCTAGATTAGTTTTTGCATCATGCTGTATATGTATGATTATTTCAATTTTTTTATTTCTTCAAGAAATAAGACTTTCTAATCAGGCTTTAAAATATCATTTAAGTGATATGGACTCGATGAAGAACGATTTATAATTATTTATTCTCTAATAATTTTTTTTTAAATAAAGAAATACCATTATTTATTTTATGACTATAAGACTCTTTAAAAGTTTCTAATTGCCAACCCTGCATTCTAGTTACAATTATTTTTAGGTTTTCTTCTTTCCAAACGTCATTTGTATTTTCATCTTTCCATTGTTTCTTTTCATTATTAGTTCTAGCACAACCATAACAATAACCTGTAACAGGGTCAGTTCTACAAATACTAATACAAGGTGAAATAATTTTTTCCATTATGGAACTAAAATAGCAGGGCCGGTAAGTTTTCTCGACTCTAAATCTTCATGAGCTTGTTTTGCATCAATTAAACTATATTCTTTTGAAATTTTTATTTTAATTTTACCAAATTTTACTTTTTCAAATACAGCATCCGCACCAGCTTGAAGTTCTTTTCTATTTGTAAAATATTGGCCAATAGATGGTCGTGTTAAGTAAAGACCTTTTGGTTGAATATCTTTTGGAACATTA
>MDSZ01109161.1_pt1 | contig 12260 bp, 17 predicted proteins | sample 811201 | NCBI WGS metagenome assembly MDSZ01 (sample SAMN05326647, study PRJNA326480) | marine metagenome | isolation source: seawater | place: Indian Ocean: North | collected 2010
CAAGTATGGTGTGAACCATGTGGTGTTAGGATGAAGCCAAGTAAGGATAGAACGGACATAATCAAGAAGGTCACGAGAAAGACCCTCCAATGTCCTATGTGCAAGAAATGGGAATGGGATCCAAATGATAACTGAGGATGAAGTAATTTGGGCCTTCCGGCTATGGAACGGTCTAGCGGAGGGGGGGCGGTGGGTCGTCCCGGATCTCGGCATCTATCAGAGAACGGGAGAGAACACCCTTACCCTCACGGAATTGTATGCGGCAACCCCAGAACACATAGCGGGAGAGAGGAGTCTATTCGACACTCATGATTACCTAGTGCTTCTAGGTAATGAGATAGGTTGGATTGTCAATCTAGCGATTGAGAAGTCATACAACCAAGAGGGCGAAGTCTTGAACATCCCGGAGGATCGCTATGGACAGGCGGCGGTCTGTTCAAAGCAATGTGGAACCATCGTCAGGATAGAGCCACCAGAACCCGCTAAGATATTCGTTCAATTGACAGATAAGAAATGCCCCACTTGTGGTAAAGTGGGTTTCACCAAGGCATGGGATGGTCTTCATGTCTTTGTTGATGACACCGGGGCGAGGATAAAGCAATACATGAACGCAGAGGAGGAATGAAGATGAAACTAAAATTGGAACAAATAGTGATAGACGGAAGAGTGCATAAGATAGAGTATAACGAGAAATACACGAATGGCTGGCATTACGAGGTCGATAGCCTCAAAGAAAGGGCTGATAGGTATCTCAACATAATGACAAAGAAGAGAAGCCCGTTCAAGAAAGACAGGGATGAATACAAAGCGTGGCGTGAGGCCAAGAAAATTATCCATGGTGCGAAGGTCACGGCCATACAGAAAGTGATTGATACCCTAGATGAGATCAACAATGGCCCGTTGTCAGTTATACCGGAAAATGTTGGGGAAGAGGAATGACAAGAGAGCATGATTATCAGAACATTATCCATGAAGAGATTGAGACTTCGTGCCATCCGGGCGAAGAATTGCACATCATCACTTCAAACGCATTCGACGGACGAATGCTCAACGTGAGGATGCGTCGAATCACACCTTCAAAGACAGGATGGACGGGATACACAAAGGCAGGTTTCTTTCTCAATAGAAAAGAAGCGAGGCAATTGAGAGATGCTCTCTCCGATCTTGTTGAAGATGAGGACGTTTGGGTCGTCATTGACAACGAACCATTGAGGGATGTGGATGAGTAAATGGGAAACCTTGGACGAATACCTCCAAGAACACGAGACTCTCATCAAGACGATATGTCAAATGGTCGATAGCGACGATTGGGAATCCATTGCTACGTTATCATACGAGATATGGATCAAGACTAGAGGGAAGGTCAATCGGAGTCCGATTACTCATTGTTTTGATTGCGTCTATATCGTATCTAATTGCTCAGGGAAGAAAGCCTCAATCTCATACCTTTCATACATCGGTGAAGTTATTCTAGGACGTAAGGTCAAAGCCATGGATAGTATGGATACGAAAGACAGATGGTTCATGTCTGATTGGGGCAAAGAGAAAATCATGGAGGTCATTGGGGACGAGGATCTTTACGATGATTGCATGGTGTGGTGGAAACAAGACGAGGAGGAGTGAGCCTCCATGCTGAAATATCGCTCTCTTGCAGAGTCATGGAGAGTGATGATTCTCTATCGGTTGAGAAACAGAGCAGAAATGGTCGCTAACAATATCAGAGCAGAGACAGCCAATCCATGGTCTGTCGTTTCTTTCTTCTATCCCAAAGGAGGGATTGGTAATCGTCTGAGTGATGAGGATTTCCGAGAGATATATTTCCTCCTTACTGACGCTTACCCGGAAGAAGTCGAAGTAAATCCAGATCCAATTAACCTGCTAACCTCATTGTCAGAAACTACTGTGACAGACGGTCATGCAAAGGCAGTAGTGGATAGGATGCACAAGATTCTGGAGACTGATGATAACGAGATCAGGGCATGGCTCATTCGCCCCCTCTTCGATCGCATCAACAAACGAGATTTGCATCCCTTCTTCATGCGTCTAAGTGTAAGGGCAGCACCAGTCCGAAGGAGAGATGTTATCCGGGGCTTGGGCATGGCATACGACCAACCATTCCATCATGTTAGAACATCAGTCAATCTATTGGGACTCAAGAATACTGTTCGTGACTTGCATCTAGGTTCGTTTGATTACAAGAAAATCAGACCAATCTCCTTTTCCCCCATGTTGATACCAACGCCAAGTCTCGTTGAAAGCACAGATGCCGTCGCTTTCACAAGATGCTATGCCGAACCCGTCGAAGGGACATGGGCGACAATACACCATTCTGATAAGATGACAATTGGTTTCAGCGCATCCGGTGAAGAATTACCCGATGATGATGAGTGGATAAGCAGATGGGCATCATCTCTCGGTCTGCTTGAAGGGATCTATCTAGTCGATTATGCAGAGCATCGAGAAAGTCCGTTGCTTTTGATTGACTGGTTGAACCCGGATGATCCCAAAGCCACTCTCACAACACGAAGAAAACGCTTCGTTGATGTTCCAGAGTGGGGGTTGAAGCCCATGATGATGCTTGAAGCACCATACTTAGCCCCTTACACCGACACTCCATTCATATTACGAAACGCAAGAGGCATCTTGACTTATGAGAATACCATAGAGGAAATTGCATTGCTTAATCCTGTATCGAGGGACAGGGTGATGAGGGTGCTATCCGGGCGTGTCGTTGAGTCACCAACAGGGGGCGCACCAATCAAACTATGGCGTCTTGGAGTGAGAGATGGATTTGACTACTATCCCGTCTGTGAATTGGAAACCAAATTAGATTTCAAGAAGTATTGTGGGCCTCATAAGATAATACAAGGGGAAGCGATAAAGATCGAAACTCCCCTCTTTGTCACCGTCAGCATCCTATCATCCGGGTGGGGTGATGTTGGTGCTTATGTTGCGGGTTCCATTACAGGAATCAAAGCAGATGCGGGGATTTCTGATTGCATGGGTGTGGAGGAGATTGGGTATGTCGAAGATACTGAATCAGAGTGATCGTGATGTGATAATCCTCGCCTCTATGATAAGAGGGGGGATCAAATGCGTTCAAACGAATGAGAGGTCATGTGGATACATAATCCGTCCAGAATTACGCTTGCCAATTGTAAAGGCAGGGGCAGCGAGAGCATTGACCGACAAGGGCATCGAAGTTAGAATGGTGTATTCAGATCCTGAAGAAATCACAGGGATTCTGAATATCATAAACGGACTTGAAGATCTGTCAAATACTACTGATGGCTTGAAACTCGTTCGTCACCTCAACGGAGTGCTTGTTCAACCAGAAACTCATGAAGATGTTCTAAACGCTTTGGACACAATCGAATCTATCGGTGAGATTATAGGATAATCCTCACACGTCTGATACCCCGTGGAGGGATTAGAATTACTGACATAATTAGTGAAATAGCAGAGACAACAGGAAAAACAGAAGCAGAAGTGGAAAAGGACTTCAAGGAATTCGTAGCGAATTCATACCCGGATGCTTGGAAGGATGCAAAGAAGAAACTGTCTGGACTAGATAGTGACGACTTGGACTTCTTCGCTGAAGCATTTAGGGTGAAGAGGGTTAGGAGAAGATCATCAGCAGGGAAGGGTGACTCGTGGGTCGGCATGATTGTCGGTCATGTCTCTCTCCGGGACTTGATGTCCAAGCAGAGGGACTTAGCCATCGAACAGGCGGAGATAGACTTGAACAACGTGCTTAGGCATGGCATCAGACCATACAACAATGACAACACGGTCAGCATCGGTCGGGCGCACTATGCGGAAGGCGCATGGAAGGTGTCCAATGCCAATGATCAAGTCATACACACGGAAAATGGTGAGGAATCAGACATACCCGCATGGGCAATTGCCGTCCCCAACAAGTCATACTACATCGCACTCATGGGTGCAAAGGGGCCAAAGAGAGCAACCTCATTGAAGAGAGAGTGGCTATTCGTTGGAAACACAGAGGAGAAATTCCTAGCAGAAGGCCCACTACCTCCGATGAGACTGGAATGCTCTTTCGATGCGGCTGATGCTCATTTGCAGATGAACAAGCCAATCTCGTTCAAGGCAGAATTGGGTGAGTCATACTTCAACCCGGATGAGGCTATTCTAAAGGCCAACAACATCGAACCATCCTATGGTTTCGATTGGGTTCCAGAGAATCAAAGAGACACAGCAGAATCTATGTTCTCTCCCGATCAGTATCTGTCTCAATTCATGGGCTACGTTTCTGACCTATCTCGTGTCATGGACTACTACGATGACAACAAGGAATACTCTGAGAAGACCGGGAGGACATACGGGCCTCTCTTTTGCATCAGAGGGGTCGTGGACTACATAGACCATGAGGGCGAGGCTAATCGCTACTCTGATGGTGGATACAGGCATTCCTTGACTCTGAGCAGCGCAGCCCTCAGAAGGGATGGAGAGAACAACCTATGGATCAACGTCAGCAGATACCTAGTGAATGAGCATCACGCATTCCAAGGACTTGATGGAGACACATGGCGTGACTTCACCGGGGGGACACAGGTGTTCATCACCGTGCGCTCTAGCACATGGGAGTCTGACATGGGCGAGACACGCCTCAACCTAGATGCGCTCAACGTATGGCCCGTCCCTAGAAGGATATTGTGGGGTCAGGATGCGGACGACGACGATCTAAGCGGCCTAGAGGGATTCAGGAGTGACTGAGATGGGAAAGGATGACAAGAATCCCAAGGAGAAGGATCAACATCGGCCATATCGTCCGATGGAATACAATTCACGACACACACCACGACCATACGGTTGGGGTGAGTTAAGGAATTGGAACACCAACGATTCACAGAAACTCGTCAAATCCACATTCCTAGACTTCGTTGCATGGCTTAGAGCAGGTAAGAAAGAATACCAAGTCGCTGATGACAATGGATCAGGGGGTTCCTCTAGGATAGGACACCTAGATGTGGATTACGACAATCTCCATATCGTAGCCGCCATGCTGACGCAGACTTCGCTTGAACACTACGATAGGAACAGCGATGTCAAGACCAGAAGGCCATTGGAGGATTCAGAATGACCGGGTTCATGGACAAGTGGGAGAAGAAGGACACGTCTGAGGACGCAACCCCGGCTCCGAAGGAGGAGAAGCAGATATTCATCAAAGAGGGAGAATACGATCCCAACCTATCAATCGAGGAACAGGAATTGAGGGACATCGAAGCAGCAGAGGAGATGACTGGATATTCCGGTGAAGGAGCATCCACATACGAAGATGGGAAATTCAAAGTGAAGGAGGAGAAGAAAGTGACTAAGAAGGAACCTAAGAAGAAAGCACCAGCAACGCAATGGCTAGAGAAGTCCGCCAATCCCGCATGGGATCAGATAGAAGCGGCTAGAGCCAAGAATCTCATCAGCGAGAAGACATACTACGTCTTGATGGGTATTTGGGGGCCACCCAAGTCCGGGAAGACAGGTGCTGTCCTTGATAGCCTCACGCAAGAGGAGAAGGACAATGGTGCAGAGATTCATCACTATGACTTCGATCTAGGTGGAGAGACAACCAAGTCAGCACACCACGAAGGAGACACCAACATCCTCGTTCTCAACCCATGGGTGATGACTACGACAGCCGCCAGTCGTGTGCCATACGACTACCCTGCTACGTTCCAGAACACCATGGACTACCTAAGAGCAGCCGTCGAGATGGCTAAGGCTCAGTTATTGTATTACAACGAGCATGGAGAGATGCCTAAGCCGTATCTGAAGTCCGTCGTATTCGATGGTGCGGATCATTGGCTACACATCTGTGAGACTATCATGAAGGTGGATGACCTCAAATTGGGGCCGGACGGCATAGCCGTAGCCGGGAAGGACGCCACTACCAAGATAGGCCGATTCAATTGGAATATCAGAAAGAGCCGATACAATTCTGCTCTAACTGCGCTGCAAGAATTGTGCAGACTAGGTGTGCATTGCTACATCATCACGCACGGTAAGACCGCATACGATAGCGGTGGCAACGAGATCATAGGTGCTGAGACTCCGCATTGGCTCAAGGATACCGAGGGATGGCTACAACAGGTTGCCAAGTTTGAGGTGACTGAGGAGAGGGATGAGAAGGGTGAATTGACAGGAATATCAGAATCACACGCAATCATAACTCATAATCGAACAAGCCTAAAGTCCTCTGGGAGAGTCAAGATATTCCGTCGAGACTCTGAAGGAGGAGAGTGGTTCGGATGGAAAGGACTACGAGATGGGTCATTGGATCATCCCGATGACATTACCGAAGAATAGGGGGGGTATCCATAGGGGGAATGGATATTGTCACCTTTTAGTCCACCAAAGAGGTATCCTGTTCCGGGGCGTCCCGGCTTGTTCTCGTCATACCAATGGCATCCGGGCATGAAGGATGACGTGATACTGAGAGTATCGAAGTCATCATTGGGTGATTTCGGATTCTGTCAGCAACAGTCATTCATCAAGAGAGTCCTCGGCATCAAGTCTGAGGAAACTGATGCGATGATCCGTGGTTCAAATGTCCACGACTCTGTTGAGAGGTTCTATCAGAACATGAGTGTGTCCTATGCTGCTTCAATGAAGTCATATGGGCTTGAGAATGTTCTGAAGTATTTCATGGAGTTTGTCGATGAGGGCGATCCAAAGCGTGGCCCCTATGTATTGGATGAGGAACAACACTTGGAGAAATACATGAGGATAGAGGCAGAGAGATTCATGAATTGCGAGGACGTTCAATTCTTCCTGCCTCTTGGCAATGAGATAAGCCTTGATGCAGTAGTCACCATAGAGGGACAATTGGTTCATCTGACTGGCATTGTTGATAGGCTCTTTGCCGATGCCGAGGGAGTCCCTCATGTTCATGAATTGAAGACCGGCATATGGAAAGATCACAAGCCATCCAAATGGGCCAACATGAGAGAGGAGATGGCATACTATGTTTATCTGTTAGAGGAATGCGATCATGAGGTCGTTGGAGGACTCCGATGTGAAAGGTGGGGATGGGATCATACAGGGGGCTATGCGTCTAAGGAGGGCGAGGAATTAGATGCGATATGGCGTGGTGTCGAAGAAGTCCGCCAAAAGGACATAGACTCCATGAAGGATAAGTTAAGTTTGCTAGTCAAGACGTATAATCAATACAAGGGTGATTTAGATGGTAGGGCCTTTGCATTGATTGATTTCTGGAGAGCGCAAGAGGTCATCTGTGAACCTTGGTGCGATCTCAAGGGATATTGTCCTCGCTATGAGAAGATTCTTTGGCCCTACCCTTCAGAGGAGTAGGTATGTCGCATTTGTTCAATGACTTTCCCCGTGAAGTCAATATGCGAACGAGGAAGGTTGTTCATAACATCGTGGAATTACAGAGATACATCGACAGCATGAATGGTCGTGACAATCTCACTACGACTGTCTATGGGTTCCGGGCATTGAAGCCAAAGGGGAATCGTTGCGAGTATTCGACGGCAATCGTGCCGCATTTCGTGATTGACCTTGACAAGGGACGGGCGGAAGAGGTGTTGCCGGAGGGGTCTGAGGACGAGTGGGGGGAGAGATGCACCCGTGACACTCTGATCCTCACAGAGTATCTCAAGGAGAACGACATACGCCATGCGACTTGGTATTCGGGAGGAGGATACCACGTCTGGGTCATGTTGGAGGAGATTCACACCCTGCCACCCGAAGAATTGGCGAATCTCCTATTCTCAGGCAGAGTGATAATCAACAGATGGATCAAGGAGATGGATTTAGTCACCATAGATCCCGTTGTGTCATTCCGCCCGGATAGGCACATCAGAATTCCCAATTCATTCAATCACAAGCGAAAGAAGTGGTCTATACCCGTGACGACAGAGGATTTGGAGAGTGGGTGGAAGAGGGTCAGCGAGAAGGCAGAGAATCAATCAGGGGGGATGAGAGCCTATGGCAACAAAGGCTTGGAGATCGAGATTGTCAGCCATGACCCAAACATGACAGGACTGACAGGATTGTTTCAGAAATTCGACGCCGCCGAAATTGCAGTATCAGCGAGGAACATAAATGGAATTCCCATTCTGCCGTGTCTGGACGCCGCCTGTTGCGTCAAGGGTAGCAATCCACCCCACAAGCCTAGATCATACTTGATGATGTATCTCATGGACTACAAGAGGAAATTCGCACGGCCACCGACAGATAGCAAGGTTCCCAATGCAGAAGTGGTGCGCTGGACGCATGAGATGATAGCAGGTCTGGAATGGGCAGACTACAACCCCAAGATAACTCAGCAGATGTTAGTGCATGGTGCAGGTCGGTATTATCTAACGCCTTCCTGTGCGAGAATATATAGCGAAGGACTTTGCCTTGGTAAATGCCCGATGTTCGACGGCAAGGGGGTTGAATAAATGAGTGATGAATTAGAAAGGTGGAGTGAGAAGCACTTCGGTGAGTTAGCCTTCTGGAGAACCATAGCCGCAGGTGTGAACATCATTCTCTCCACAATAGTAATAGCAAAATTGTTTGGGTGGATATAATGACAGAGGACAAGGACATTGAACAGATAAGAAGAGAGAAGGCGGCAAAACTACTAGCCGCAATGGATAGTGACAACCCGGAAGAGGTCAAGGCCATACATGATGCAATGCCATGGGCAATAGCGGTTCACAAGGACAGGCCCGATACCTATGAAATAAGGCTAGAGGATTCCGTCATAGCATTGACTCAAAGTGAGGAGTGGGCGTTGATGGTTGTCGAGTTATTGAACAGGTTGATACTCGCTGAACACGCAGGGGTTGGTTGGCCGTGAAAGGGAGGATAACTGCTCTCTTGGACGCCAATGAAGATGGAGAAGTGGATATTAGGGATCTTCACATACTCATTAGACACGAATGGATGTTCATAGCCGGGGCCTTCATCCTCTTCGGTAGTATCGGCAACGTCATGGAGTGGTGGTCGATTAATTCAGACGCATTTTGGGCGGCGGCGGGGGCTGCTGCCATGTTGGAATACATCCATGATACTGTTCATCTAAAACGCTCAGGGAGGAGAGATGATGAGTAAAGTCCTCTATATTGACAACCGTGAGCGTTCCGGTCTTGAGGATCTAGTCAAGAAGTATTGTGATAAGAAAGGACTCTCCTATACTGTCAATCAGAACATGATTACTGACTACGCATTCGCAAGAATAGGCATTGAAGCAAAGAGTATTCATGACTACATGAGTAGTTTGTATTCGGGTCATCTTGAGAGGCAATTGCAGAATCTTGATGATAATTACGATCAGACTATACTTGTCATATGGGGTAAGCCCGAAGATTATGTCACGCAATCTCGTAAAGGGGGAAGGAGGGTGACATATCAACAAGTCTTTGGGACATTTACTGGTTCAATAGCAAGGTTTCTCAACGACTACGACATTACTATTCTAAACGTGAATGACCGTTCGACGGCTGCTCGTATCATCTGTAAGAGATTTGAGAAGCACGGCACTCTAGGATCATCGACTACCTATCGTCTGCTTCGTAAGACCGCATCAGAGGATAGGAGAATTGATCTCCTCCGGGCGGCAGGTTGTAGTGAAGCGATAGCCAAGCGGCTACTCGCTAAGTTTGGTTCAATCTCAGAAATCACGTCATGTTCTCCGAAGGAATTACAAACAGCAGAGGGTGTTGGCAAAGTCCGAGCCAACCGAATCTTACTTTGTCTCAATAGTGAGGAGCCAGTTGCCGACGAGAAAGTGAAGATGAAGAGGGCTTGACATGATAGAGAGAGGAGCGACTACGACGAGAAGAGAGTGGAATGATTACAGCGTAGTCAATTCACCCTTTGAAGGTAGCAATAGGCTTAGGCAGTATGTCGAGCGTTTCGATACTCTCTCCTTCTTCAACCAGTATGCAGGTCTGCTATCATACTTCTATATCCTCGGACAGATATGCGCTCCATACATACGCATTCCAATTCATGGTGCTTACATTGATTGCCGACTCCATGTATTCTGGATACAGGCTTCCCGATCCGGTAAGTCAATTGCGTATGAATTCACAGCGAAGATCCTGAAACTATGTGGAATAGAGAATGAGAAGTTTAGTGCTGGCTCTGATTCAAAACTAATTGGTTCGGTGATTGAAGTCCCGAAGGTGGATGAGGATGGCAAGAAAACAGGAGGGGTTGATTTTGAAGTCATCCCCGGCCTGTTGAATGGATACAAAACTCTTCTATTCGATGAGGGTAGCATACTACTAGATGATTCCAAGGCATACTTCAGTCAGAAGATACTATTCCTCCAACAAGCCATGGCTCCCATCGGTAGCGAAACCAACGTGCTTGTCAATCACTTGAAGGGTGCGTCGATATACACACCATCTGGGATTTCCCTATGGGCTACGACATTCCCTCCGAAAGACATCATGCACCACGTCCTTGAGAAAGGATTCTTCCAAAGAGTATTCCTTTACCAAAACGACATCAACCTTGAGACACGGCAAACGACTAGCGAGCATCGAATGTCCGGGGTCTATGTCCCTGTCCCGGAACAGGTTTGGTCTTACGAGGAGATTTCAAATTGGATAATGGGGATAAGGGATGAGATCAAGGGGCGTCTTTTCGATGTGGCAGGTATCGACCAAGAACAATGGGATTCCATGTCAGAGGACGACAGGGAGAAGATTACCGTCGAACATAGCCATATGCTATTCTCCATCGGCCCTAACTATCACGCAGCACTACTGAGTGCCGTTGATGACTACTACGATCTAGTCAAGACAGTCTCTGATGAGAACGTCCGGGAAACAGCCATCTCATTCCTCCCTAATGTGGAAAATTACACCATCATCTTTGGCAACATGATTGCAGCGACGATGGGATCATCAGTAATCACAGCAGAGCATATCGCCATGGCTTCAGAGATAATCTATGACAATCTCCACAACCTAATCATTTGGTTAGAACAGAAGAGGGACTACAAAGCATCAAGACAAAGACAAGCAGATGTTAGAGCATGGAAACAAGCATTCAATGGTTGCAGAAAGCAGGTTCACGATCGCACTAAGAAGGAGGTCGTTCGTAAAACAGAATTACAATCAAAGTATGCTGCTTTCAATGCCGTAAGCGAGAAAACGGCAGAGAGAAGGCTAGGCAAATTGATTGAGAGCAAACTCGTAATCATGGTGAAAGAAGGACGTAATGTATTCGTTTCGTTGGAGGTATGATTGTGTCGTTATACGATTGGATGAAGGCCAAGAAATTAATCGCATACCGGGTGTTCTCTTCGACCGATGCAAGTGATCTCCCACAAGGGTGGCAAACGCCAAAGGAATTCTCACTTGATGCGGCGGCTTTCTTTGACGGTCAGACAATGACAATATTCACCGATCTAACCGGGCGCATTCTAATCAAGAAGAAGACTACGAAAACATACCCGCTTAAGGAAATGCAAGAGTGGTTGAATAAGATGCTAGACAAGGAAACCAATCTAGTGGGCTATGGGAATCGAAAGTTTGATCACCCCCTATTGACACTCAAACATTGGACTCAAGCAGAGCCTATTGATCTCAGCGATATGGTAGCAGAGGCATCGAAGAAACACTATGGGGATTATGCTAGAAGGTATGACCTCCGACACCTATCCACCCTCAACCGCAAGAAGCAGACCGCCCTTCCTCATCTCTCGTTTATGCTCAAGCCCATTGCTCTCATCTCAGAGTGGCAGAGAGGAATGATTCGTAATGTATTGAGAGTCCTAGCGGCAGAGGTTGAATTGATTGCGGAATTATACAATCACATGATAGTGAACGAGGAACTAAGGATCGAGGATGAGATGACAGAAAGACCAGTCACTATCCCTTGTCATTTTGTGAGAGACAGAACCTTTGCGTTTGAGGAGGAGTGACATGACTTGGACTTGTGACAATCCGAGATGTGACAGGGTGATGAAGGGCTTCAGGAATGGTCGAACCCTATGTCATGTCTGTCGCAGAGTCCGTAAGAGACAAGAGGAAAAGAAGACGTGGAACGGCAAGCCTAACGCTTAGTCTCTGCTCTGCTTGCACCTGCGCCTAGCTGCCTCCTCATAGCAGGGCGGACATTGCCTCTTGCTTTGTTCCTGGCATATCTCTTACGAGTCCTACCACGCTTGACCTTGCGACTCTGATTCCAAGCCCTAGCTTTGCCCTGTCGCTCGGCCCTGCCACTAATGGTATTCTTCGAGTAGCCTCTGAACTTGCCCTTCTCTTCTGACTTCA
>MDSZ01074663.1_pt1 | contig 12259 bp, 12 predicted proteins | sample 811201 | NCBI WGS metagenome assembly MDSZ01 (sample SAMN05326647, study PRJNA326480) | marine metagenome | isolation source: seawater | place: Indian Ocean: North | collected 2010
AAGAAGATCTAATTTCCATTCCTCTGACGAGTTTCCTACATCACTCATTATTGTCTCTCATGTCATGCCGTTATTGACTTTGTCGGATTATGTCATGAATAAAATCAGATATTATCAATGAATTTAAATTTAGGGGAATGCCTCAGTGTATTGAAAACTATGGACGAAGTCATCTCAATTTGCTCGAATTGTGGATTTACAATTGGAATTTTTATCCCTGGAATGGAATGCCCTGAATGCGGGGAAATTATATTCCCCTAAAGAAACGGTAAATCATCTCTTTCAGATTTTACACCGTTATTCCAATTGTAGATGCCTTTGTTTGTTTTTTTACCTAAATCTCCCTTTTCTACTAATTTTTCTAATAATGGATGAGGGCGATAAGATTCATCAGAGAATGATTCTGCGAGATTATTAAGGATGTCTTTACGAACATCTAATCCAACTAAATCTGATAATTCAAGTGGACCCATTGGATGTTTATATCCAAGTTTCATTGCAGTATCAATATCACTTGCAGATGCAACACCATCTGCTAGCATTCTTATGGCCTCATTTCCAAGTACAACTCCTAAACGAGAGGTGGCAAAACCAGGGACATCTTTCACTAGTATTGTTGTTTTACCCATTATTTTGCCTGCTTCTTTTGCTAATAAGATAGTAGTATCAGAGCATAAATCATGTTTAACTAATTCAAGAAGATTCATTATTGGTACAGGATTAAAAAAATGCATGCCAATAACTCTTTCAGGTCGTCCTGATGCTGCAGCAATATCTGTAATTGAAAGAGAAGAAGTATTGGTACCTAAGATACAATCTTCTTTTGTCTCTTCACCAAGTACATGAAATATTTTTGTTTTTATTTCAAGGATTTCTGGAACTGCTTCGATTACCATATCAGCATCCTTTACAGCTGTAATTAGATCCATAGTAGGATGGATATTAGAAGCCCACTTTTCTTTTTGTTCTTGTGTTGTTTTACCCCTTGATATTCCTTTTTCCCAAAAGGAATCAATTGAATTCATACCTTTTTCTAAACCTTCAGGATAAGCATCAAATAAAGTTGTTTTCCAACCAGCCTGAGCACAAACTTGGGCAATACCAGCACCCATTGTTCCAGCACCGATTACGGCCACATTCTTTATCTCCATATGAATCCCATTCCGCTTTAATACAAGATTATTCCCTTTTTTGATTAAACCACACTGCTAACCCTAATTGTAGTAATCTTTGTCTTGGAAGTGCATATTCTGGTAATGCTCCCGCAGGTGCATATTCCTTTAATCCATCAATTACAGAAACATATTTTGAATAACAAGTTAAATCATTTGGTTTATATGGAACATTTAGATTCATTAGCTTTAATGCAGAACAAGCATCTTCATCATATATTGGGTGTATATTTTTGAGAAAATGTAACCAATTTGATAATAATACACAATCTACATTTTCTAGTGAAAGTAGGTTTTCAACCATTGAAACATCAGGATATTTGGTAATTTCCAAAGTTGAAATTATTTCTTGATTAATTTCATCCCCCCAATTTTGTTTTTTAAAACCAACATATTCATTTATTTTTTCAAGTTGTTCGAAACCATTTAATTCAAGAGTTTCATAGAGCATTTTTTCATATTCAGGATTATTAATATCAGAAAGTTCTAATAATTCAGGTAATTCTTTGAAAAATTCATTACATAATTTTGCATTAATTCCAAACAAGGATGTAGGAATCAATTAGATTCACCATTTATTGCAACTGCCCAATTCCAGATTCAATCATTCTTTTTGTTGGTGCTCTAAATTCAATCCATTCTTGTTTGAATAATTCTTTTAATGTCTCTTCATCTTGATCAGTTGGAAGCATTTTCTCACAATAGTCTTCATAACTTCCATCATTTTCATCCCATTCATCGCCTTCAACGGTATATTTTTTGTCAGAATATGTTCCAATATCTCTATTGAATTTTTCATCTGCAACATAAAATGGTATTTCATCTTCTGAAAGTAATTTGTTTAGTTTTTCTTCAACTTCACCTACAATTTCGTCATGGTAATGTCTTCGAGATTCTTCATTAAGATGTTCTTTGTTTACTTCTATACCACTTTCTTGCTTTTTTCTTTCGTCCCATCTTCCTTTTATTCCCCACACATATGCCCATTCAGCACTTGAAGAATTATCAGTTCCAAATAAATCATGAGCAGTAGAAACCCATTTATTCATGTAACGTTGTAATAAATCTCTAGGGATTACGTTTGCTTTGATTATTCTACGTAATCCATTTGCTCCTGTTCCTAGATGAAATGACTCCTCTTTTAACATAGGTCCCATACTAGCTGCTAAGGGTTTGAAACTTGAGGTTGATAACATTCCTAGTTGAAATTTCCCATCTCTGTCTACAAACATAGTATAACAAAAGAAATCTAACCAGTGTTCCATTGGTTCATTAAATGCACCAAGTAGCCTACTACCTGTTTGTGCATTTCTTTCGAGTAATTTTTGTGCTTCACGAGCCCCTTGCTTTCCAAAATATGTCATCAATAAATAACACATTTGCCATCCATGTCTTTGTTCTTCAACCATTATTCTTGCAGCAGCGTAGCGATCATAATCTGTGGGTGCGGATTCTAACAAATGTTTTTGTTGTTCCACGGATGCAAATTCAGTATCTCCTTGAACAGTAATCATTGATAGTAAAGAATCTCTGATATTCTGATGAGGTATTTGTAAAGATCTTTCCCATTTTGGCCTTCCAGCATAATCTCCAAATTCGATTACATCTCCAGCTCTTTCCCAGTCAAATAAGGGCTTTAATTCAAAATCACCAGCCCACTTAGCATCGAAACCAACATTTTCTCTCCATTGTTCAAAATTTGTAATCCATTCATCAAATGTGGTAGGCAGTTTCCCCATGTAAACAACGGAAACGGAAACGTTATTTGAGTTTGTTCAATTATTGAATAGAATAAAATTAATCATTCACCAGTGAAGTTTGCTACTTTTTTATTTACATATGCAGCAATACCTTCTTTTGCATCATTAGATTGGAAAAGATCTGATTGTAATTCACGTTCAAGAGCAAGATGATATTCAAGAGGTAATTCACTACCAGTTTGAACACTTCTTTTGATATTTCCAACTGCTTTAACAGCTTTATTTGGTAATGTAAATTGACCAGCCCAGTCTATCACATCTCTCCTAAACTCATCAGCATCACTTTCAAAGATTTGATTAATTAAATTCATATCATCACCATCTTCAAATGAAATTAATTCTCCAGTAACCATTAATTCCAATGCTTTTGCTTTTCCGATTAATCTTGTTAATCTTGCAGTACCTCCAGTTCCTGCTAATACTCCAAGATTTATTTCTGGTAATCCTAATTTGCCCGCATTTTTTCTTGCAATTCTTATGTCTGCTGCCATTGCAATTTCTAACCCACCACCAACTGTATGGCCATTTAATGCAGCAATAACTAATTTTGGTGTTTGTTCTAGACGTGACAAAGTTTCATTTGCATGTAAGCAAAAGAAATATTTGTAACGTGGTGTTAAACTATTAAGATAATTAATACTTGCACCAGCAGAGAAGAAATTATTCCCCTTTCCAGTTAATAGAATAACAGTTACTTTATCATCAAAACGAGCATTAAGAATTGCTTTATCGATATCTTCCCACATTTCCCTAGTATAGGTGTTTACTGGGGTTTTTCCTTCAGCTAATGGTTTACCATCAGAATCGGAACAAAGTTCGATGACAGCGATTCCATTTTCTGTCACTCCGTAATTTACTAAGTTGTTAGGCATTGCTTCTAGTTCAAGGCTCATATTCAGGCCCAATAGTAACCAGTTCTTCAATCACTCGCTTCTGAGGGATTTGGGATTGAATTAGAATCTGAGTCATTTGAGAAACTAATATTCCCTCCACTTTTTCTAATTTCTTTCCATTCTTGTCCGATTTCTATTGCTCTTTCACTTGGCTCCCAAACGTCTCTTTTCAGTGCTTTTCTAAATGGCATTCTTCTGATTGATCTTCCATCTTTAGTAACCGCCTTTTTGAGCATTCCTAGATTTGCAAAGAAATATATGATTCTCCTAAATATACCCCAATTGTATACCATTTCCATAAAAATCAACCCGTCTCCATGTTTTTTTTGATGCCTCATCCAATATTTTGCAACTTTTTTATATCCTCTGTCACCAACACGATTCATTAAGAATCTATTAACTACAGAAGTTTTTAATTTAGGTAATAATTTTGATTTAATTTCAGATTCATAATCGGATTCCCCGAGAATATCTTTTGCTGCTAAAACTCCACTGGTTATTGCATATCTCATACCAAAGCCCCACATGAAATCTTGAAGCCCGCCAGCTTCTCCAACATAGTATTTATTTTTCGATTTATATGATGAATGAATTGCAAAATCTCCCTTTCCCCCTACTCTTTTTATTGGAGTCCTATCTAATTCTGGATAGTTTTTTTCATACCAATTTATTGTTTCATTAAGATATCTGTTAGAATTTGATTGCTTTCGCCACAAGCAAGTACAAATTAATCCAATTCCGTCAATTACAATAAGATAAGAATATGCTCCTGGTGCTAATTTGTCATTCAATTGGAATGTGACATGATTTGGAAATGATGTTTTGAAAATTTCACCATAAGCTACTGCTGAAGTATCTTTTGGGCCTGCTGCAATAATATCACATTCATCTGGACTTATTTTCGATTTATATCTTATTTCAACACCTTCCTTTATTGCTAATCGTTTAAGACCTTGATCAATAGTATGTTCGTCTGAACCTCTTTCAACAACTCGAAATGCCACACGTGGACTCCATGGTTTTGTAATTTCATCATCAGGATGTGCTAAATCAATTTCATGAAAATCTGTAGATTTAAATTCATTAGGTTCAATGCCCCATTCTCTTAATTCATCAAAAAAGTCAGTGCCAGTAGTCCAATTTTCCAAACCTTGAAAATCACCATCAAAACGTTCACCAGAATCACTTCTAATATCGTGGATAACTACTTTTCTACCACCTTTTGCCAAAATAATAGATGCAGCAAGTCCAGAAAGACCAGCACCCATTATTACAATTGGCTTTGAATCATTTGGCATTGTGCATGCGAACCTTTCACTTCGTTTGAAATATTCGTTGATATTTACCACAGTTAATATATCATCAGTCAACTAGGAACTGATTAGGTGGAATTGTGAAGAACATCATTATCGAGATTTCCGAATCAAATCTTGATGCTGAAAAATTAAAGAAAAAGCTTAATTTTGAAGGGTGTGGGGCAATAGTATCTTTTGTAGGTATAACTAGAGATTTAGAAGATGGAGAACGGGTTTTACGATTAGAGTTTGATGCTTGGAGGGATCAATTAATACCAACTTTAGAAAAAATCGCTGAAAAATGTAAAAATGAGTTTGGCGTTAGTGGGATTGCAATAGCACATAGAGTTGGAATTGTAGCACCTCAAGAGAATATTGTGGCAATACATGTATGTTCTCCACATAGAAAAGAAGCATTTTTGGCTTGTAGTAATATTATAGATGAACTAAAAATTCAAGCACCTTTGTGGAAGAAAGAGGTAACAGAATCAGGCTCTATTTGGAAAGGAGGATTAGGATAATGACTAATGAAAAAAGAATTGAAGGGATAATAGATGTTGGCGGAAAACCAAATATTAGTAGAACAGCAGTAGCAACAGGAACAGTTAGATTACAAGAAAAAACAATCATGGCGATTAAAAATAATGAAATAAAGAAAGGAGATGTAATTGAAGCATCTACTATTGCAGTGATTCAAGCAGTCAAAGATACACCTAGAATAATACCACATTGCCATATTATTCCAATTGAAGGTTGTAATGTTGATTGGGCCTTTGAAGAACAAAATTTGAGATGTACAGTTGAAGTTAGTGCAAATTATCGTACAGGTGTAGAAATGGAAGCATTAGTTGGTGTTTCTGCAGGATTATTATGTGTTTATGATATGGTTAAATCTTATGAAAAAGATGATTTAGGACAATATCCAGAAACAAGAATAAATGACATAAAAGTACTTAGTAAAAAAAAACAGATTTAGGCGAGTTTTGAAATCCTTCACCTCTTGCGGTGTTCATGACGTCAGTTCGTGAACTGTCAAATTATTTTTTAGAGGCATGTGAAAAAGCAGCAATTGCCAGTTCTGATTGGAGAGGTAAAGGAGATGGGAAAGCAGCTGATGCAGCTGCGGTAGAAGCAATGAGGAACACTTTTGATAATGTGCCATTTAATGGTAGAGTTGCTATTGGAGAAGGGGAGCGTGATGAAGCACCTATGCTTTGGATTGGAGAACCACTTGGTTCTAGACAGGGAGATCCAAAAGCCATTGCAGTAGATATTGCAGTAGATCCTTTAGAATGTACAACAAATTGTGCAACAAATTCACCAAATTCTATTGCTGTTTTAGCTGCTGCTCCAAGAGGTACTTTATTACATGCTCCTGATTGTTATATGGATAAAATTGCAGCGGGTCCAGATTTAATTGGAGAGATATCATTAGAAGGAAGTGTTGCTTGGAATTTAGAACAGGCCGCTTTTAAATTAGAAAAACAAATATCAGAATTGAATATTGTTGCTTTAGATAGGGAAAGACATATTCAATTGTTTAAGGAAATAAATGAAGCAGGAGCAAAATTACATCTTATGCCAGATGGGGATATTTCAGCAGCACTTTGGGCTGCAGATCCAAATGGACCATATGACATGTTACTTGGAATTGGAGCCGCTCCAGAAGGTGTAATTACTGCAACAGCAATTCAGGGAGTAGGTGGTGTTTTTGAAGGCCGTTTACAATTCAAAGATTCTGAAGAAGAACAAAGAGCATCAAAAATGATTAATGATGATTTACATAAAGTATGGAAATCAACTGATCTATGTACAAGTAAAGATGCATTATTTGTTGCTACGGGAGTTTGTTCAGGATATTTAGATGGGGTTGAGAATACAGATAAAGGAATAAAAACTACATCACAAATAATTGATGTTTACAATAAAGACGTTAAGAAAATCATTAATTTTCATTCCTAATCATAATTGCATTTATTGAATAAGATTATTAAAACTAACAAAGACAAGGAAACAAGGGGATTCAATGGAACCAATAGAAGCATATATTCCAGCAGATGTGCCAGACGAATTAATTGAAGATTTTCTTGAAAATCTTAAAGCAGCAACCAGCGGCACAGGTAGAATGAATTTATTTGCATGTGATCAGAAAATAGAACATCTAAATGATGATTTTTTTGATGGAGGAAATAAAATACCACTTACTTCTAATGATCCCAGACATTTGTTTGAAATTGGTTCAAAAGCACATGAGGAAGGTACAATTGGAGTTTTAGCTGCACAATATGGACTCATTTCTCGTTATGCAAGAGATTACCCTGACATACCATATTTAGTAAAGATGAACAGTAAATCTCATCTTGTAAAAACGAAACAAAAAGAGCCAATTAGTTTATCTCTTTGTACTATGGATGATGTAAATAATTTAATACTAAATGATATTAATGTTGTTGGGATTGGTTATACAATATATCTTGGTAGTGAAAATGAATCTGAAATGTTATCAGAAGCATCAATGTTAATTTCCGAGGCCCATCAACATGGGCTAATTGCAGTAACATGGATTTATCCTCGCGGTTCAGCAGTTCCTGATGAATTTGATCCTCAATTAATTTCAGGGGCATCAGGACTGGCATGTTGTATTGGAGCAGATTTTACAAAAGTTAATTATCCAAAGGAAGGATTTGATGGTATGACAGTTCCTGAAAGTTTAGGTGTGGCTGTTCAGTCAGCAGGTAGAACAGGATTAATTTGTTCAGGTGGAGGAAGTTTACCACCTAAAGATTTCTTGAGTAGACTTTGGGATCAAGTTAACATTTCAGGTGCTAGAGGTGCTGCAACAGGAAGAAATATTCATCAAAAACCATTAGATGATGCAGTTAAAATGTGTGCTGCTTGTCATGCAATTATTTGTAATGGAGCATCTGTTGATGAAGCATTGGCAATTTACAATAGATAACTATTGTATTTAGAACTTAAAAGTGATCTTATGAGCGTTCTTAATGTAACATTTCTTGGCTCTGATGTATTAGCAAAGGAAATCGGTAAATCTGCAGATTCAAGAGATGTTGAATCATATGTATATAAGGAAAATAATGATTCTGGAGTTCAGATTTTATCTTTAGTTCGTCCTGTAACTTATCCTGAGAAATTGAAACCTTTAACTTCAGCATTAACATTAGGTGACTTTGTAGTATTAGAAGTAAAATCGATAGATGCGAAATTTGGAGAATTGTTAGTTGCTTGTAGTTGTTCTGGAATTTCTAATGGCGTTATTATTCCAAATCCAGATGAAGGTAGTTGGATTGATGAAAGCCAATTAGAAGGATTAGTAAAACAAGCAGGTTTAGAAAATTGGCCAATCAAAAAATTAGATGCATTAGAATTGAGGGAAATGTTATTAGATTTTTTGTCTAAAAAACAAAATGAATTAATGAATAGAATAAAAAATCCTCTAGTAGTTGCAGTTGATCAAATATTCAATGTTAAAGGTGTAGGATTAGTTGCAATAGGTGGCGTAAGATCTGGATTTGTAAACAAACATGATAATTTGAAGATTTTACCCTCTAATGGGTTAGGTATTGCAAGATCATTACAAGTGATGGATGATGATGTAGATCAAGCAAATGCAGGAGATCGAGTTGGAATAGCATTGAGAAATGCCGATGAAAACTCCTTGTCTCAAGGTTCTCTTATAGTTAAAGAAAATGAAGATAATCCTGTGGAAGTTCATAATAAAACAGAATTAAAATTTATTTCTTCAGCATTTGCTAGATATTCACCTTCTGTAGGAGGGGTACTTCATGTCGCTATAGATTTACAATTTATAGTTGGAAGGATTGAATTTGCAGAAAATGAAAAAATAATTGTTAAATGGGATTCTCCTTTGATGGTTAGAAAAGATGGTACACCACATTTGTTAATATGTCAATTAGATGCTAAACCTAGGATCATTGGTTATTCAGTTGAATATAATAAATTAGAATGACGGAGATTTAAAAAACATATTTAGAGTGGCATTTATTGTAAATAAATGTGTTAAACTTCATAACCTAAGAGTTTCCCTGACACTTTAGGATGCATTCGACTGAGCCAGAAAAGGCTCGGCCAGAAGGAGTAGAGGGTGAGGTATTCTCTACATTCAGTATGGCTGGGACTCGAGGAAATTTGAGGACTGTTATAACACCAGAAGATGTACTTTTAGAATCAAATAATGGGAATTTTTTACGATTATCTCATAATAAAGTAGAAGGTATGCGACATCACCAGTTCCATATTATTCCACATTGGTGTGGAGCAATAGCAATGTTGATGATTTATGCATCAATTAGAATATTAACAGGGCAAATGCAAATTTGGGTTGGTTTAATTGGTGCAGGAATTATAATTTCATGGTTAGGTTTTCGTAAATCTGCATTAACAATAGATAGTGGCGAAGGTGGAACATATACCTTGTTTGGAAATGATACAGAATTAATTAAATTTAGAGTAATTGCAGATCGTGTGAGAGACGGTATTCCTTTTGAAAATGCTATAGAAGGAGTGGAAGAGGTAATTATGTCAGAGTATCCTTCTTCTAGCGTATTTGATGAATTAGTTGAAACTATAGAAACAGAAACAAATGAAAAGCCAGATGCATTATCAATGGCTATGGCAGATTTGATAAATAAATCAAAAGATGATGAACAATTGGTTCAAAATACAAAAACAGAATCATCTCCAATTCCTATTGAAATTGAGGAACAAATTCCTGTAAATAGAGAACCATTACATCATGGATCGATTTCAAGAGCAAGAAGAATCCAAAGTGAGCTCAGAACTCCTCCTGCACATTCAGGATGGGCAAATGTGGCTAATAGGACAGAAATACTTCGTTCTGATGCTAATGAACAACCTTTTTCAAACGAGATTTCAAAACCTATTACAACTCAAACACAAGATGAATCGTTCAATCTTTTTGGATTTGGTTTTGATGAATCAGAACCTAAAGAAGAACCTTTCAATATGTTTGGTGATGCTTTTGAATCAACTATAATTCCAGAAGAAAATATTATGTCACAAGAACCAAGATCTTCTTTCTCTATGATGCCAGAAACAGAATTCAAACCTAATCCTCAGAATATTGTAGAACATAGAGAACCACCTAAATCCTTTATCAATAGTTTCCAACAAACGGGTTTTTCAAATCCAATAAATCAATTAGGTTCCACATTAAATTCATATGAACAAGTAACAACAACAGAATTCAAACAACCTAATTTACCTGGAATTGTATCTCAGGCCAAACAAGAAATTAAATCACCAAATGAAAAAGAATTAGTTAACAAAGATAATACAGAAGGTTTGAAAAGAATTAAACTCAATGAGGGAAAACGTCAATTCAAGAGATTAAAACCGCAAAACTCCAAAATGAAAAGATTGACTATGTGGGGAATGTTAAAATCATCTTTACCTTTTAAAACACCTGAATTTTTACGAAATAGGAATTTAGATGCAAATAAGGAATCAGAGCCTAATGGGTTTGTGATAGATAGAACAATGGATGCTTTGAAAATACAAGCTCATCAAACTCATGAAGCACAATTAGCAGATGCTTTGAGAAAGATACATGAAAATAATGATGAATCCTCTGATTATTTCCTTGAAGAAATTTCACCAGATTTAGTTGAACAAAAATTACCTTCATCATTTCAAGATCTAAAAGCCTCTAATGATGATAAGAAAAATATTCTTTCAACAACAGGAATTACAAGATTAGACTGATTATTTTTCAATTATATTTAGATATGCTGACAATCTATTTTCATATTCATTGTTGCTTAAATTTTCAATACCAATCACTCCCATTTCTTCTATAGTAAATGATGCAGTTACATTAGCATGAATAAGTGCATTAGTCAATATATTTTCATCTATTTTTGATTTTATAGATAGATGTGCAAGTAATGCACCAGCAAATGAATCTCCACACCCAGTAGGATCAATAATTTTAGAAGTGGGAAAAGCCGGAAGTTCAATTATACTTTCATTAAACAAAGCCAAAACACCATCTCCTCCTTTTTTTATAATTAGTATATTGGGGCCATTGCCTTCCTTTTCTCCTCCATATAGTACTTTTCCAGTTCGGATTAAATTACCCGCTTCTATTAAATTTTCACAATCTGCCAACATTTTTACTTCATCTGAATTTAATATTGCCATCTCAACACGTCTTAAGATCATAGATAATTCATTAGGTGTGTTATTTATCCACAAATTCATAGAATCAACTGCTGAAAATTTATGTGGTTTAGTTTGATCTAACACACTTGATTGAATTAATGGATGCATATTTGCACAAAAGGTAATTTCTGGTGTTTTGAAATCTTCAGGAACTTTTGGTAAAAATGTTTCAAAAACATTTAGATCTGTAGAATGCGTAATTGCTTGACTCATGTCCCCTGAATAACTTCCAGACCAACGAAATGTAAGGCCATCTTCCTTTTCAATACCTTTAATGCTTAATCCTTGTTTTGTTAATCTATCTAAATCAGATTTTAGAAAATCTGTGCCAACTACACCTACTATGCCAACATTATTGACGATATCTTTTGAAATATTATTCAGATGTTTTGCTGCAGAAATACCTGCATATATTGCAGAACCTCCTAATGTATGTTCAACACTATTTTGTTCTGTTTTTATTGAATCGTATGCTAAACTTCCTACAATTAATAATTTCATTTAATCACCTAATAGCTCTTGATGTTCATCTATATAGTGAATTGTAATATTTCTGGAATTGAAATCAATTTCATCAAGGATTCTAAGGTGTAATGGAATTAATGTTTCTACTCCCTCTAGTCTTGTTTCACTTAATGCAGAACGCATTCTTCTTATTGCTTCTTCTCTAGTACTTCCCCAAACAATAATTTTTGCTAATAGCGAATCAAAACATCTGGGCATATCATATCCGACATGTGCATGTGAATCAACTCTGATGCCATAACCACTAGGGAAGTGACAATCCCAAAGTCTTCCTGGAGATGGCACAAAATTTGCAGATTTTTCAGCATTTATCCTGCATTGTATGGCATGACCCTTAATTTCAATTTCATCCTGACTAATTGGTAATGATTCACCTTGAGCAATTCTAATGC
>MDSZ01174786.1_pt1 | contig 12259 bp, 11 predicted proteins | sample 811201 | NCBI WGS metagenome assembly MDSZ01 (sample SAMN05326647, study PRJNA326480) | marine metagenome | isolation source: seawater | place: Indian Ocean: North | collected 2010
CCATCCCGAACTCGAACGTGAAAGCTGTTAGCGCCGATGGTACTTTATCTTAAGATATGGAAGAGTAGGTCGTTGCCAGGATTTTTTAATAGAATTACATTAAAAGTTATGATTTAAATATAAATTATGCTTTCAAATAAATATAATTTATCAGATCAATTATTAGATTTTTTAGTAGCAAAAAAAGTAAAAACAGTTTTCCTACTTACAGGCGGAGCTATTGCTTTTGCTATTGATGCTTTTAGCAGAAACAAAAAAATTAATTTTATTTGTGTTCAACATGAACAAGCCGCAGCAATGATGGCAGATGCTTATTCGAGAGTAAAAGATAATTTTGCTGCTACAATGTCTACATCTGGTCCAGGTGCTACAAATCTTATAACAGGAATTGCTTGTTCTTATTTTGATTCAATCCCAAATATTCATATTACTGGACAAGTAAATATTCATGAGCAAAAAGGCATAATGCCTGGAACAAATAATTCTAGACAAATTGGTTTTCAAGAGACTGATATAGTATCAATTTCTTCTCCTCTCACTAAAAAATCAATTATGCTGAAGTCTGAAAAAAATTTTCCTCAATTATTAGAAAATTTATTTAAAATATCTCAAGAGGGAAGGCAAGGACCTGTATTGCTAGATATACCAATGAACTTTCAAAGATTAAGTGTAAAAAAATTCAAATTTAAAAAAAATAATAATTTTAATAGAAAAATCAATTCAAATTTAAATAGAAAAATAATTAAAATTTTCAGTTTAATTAACAAATCTTCAAGACCAATAATTATTACAGGTGGAGGAGTGAGGTATTCTAATAGTGTCAATGAACTTAACAAACTAATAGATGTATTTAAAATACCAGTGGTTTCAACTTGGAGTGGTATTGATACTATTGATTATAATAATCCATATTATGTTGGCCATATAGGTGTATATGGTTCTCGAGCAGGTAACTTTGCAATTCAAAATTCTGATTTAGTTATAAGCCTTGGCTCTAGATTAGATACAAGAGTAACTGGAGGTAGACCTGAAACATTTGCTAGAAATTCTAAAGTTGTAATGGTAGATATTGATAAAGGAGAACTTGAAAAAAGAAGAGGTTTAACTCCTTATTTAGAAGTCAAAGAAGATATATCTATTTTTATAAAAGAGGTTTTAAAAACAAAAAGTAAATTTAATAAGCGTTTGATATTTGATAAATGGAATGAGTATTGCCAATCTTTAAAAAATAAATACCCAACTTTTCAGAAAAATTTTTCCGAATCAACAAAGTTTGTAAATCCTTACTTTTTATGTCACGAGCTTTCTCAGCTTACATCTGCAAACGAAATTATTATTCCTGATGATGGCGCTCATTTAACATGGTTTATGCAATCTTACAAAAATAAACTTGGTCAAAGGATATTTTCTGCCTATGGAAATTCACCAATGGGATATTCCTTTCCTGCTTCTATTGGTGCCTCAATAGCATTAAACAAAAAAAGGGTAGTTTGTATTGATGGAGATGGAAGTTTTCAAATAAATATTCAGGAATTGCAAACAGTAGTTAATGAAAAACTTCCTATTAAAATTTTCATATTAAACAATAATGGATACGGAATAATAAAACAATTTCAAAACCTCTATCTTGATAATAGACTTTTAGCTACGGGAAAGGGTGTTTCAATTCCTAATTACAAAAAGATTGCTGATGCTTATAATATTAAATACCTTGAGATTAAAAATGATAAACAAGTTAAAACTCAAATAAAAAAATCTTTTACACATCGGGGTGCTTGTATAGTAAATGTAATGATTCATCCAAATCAAAAAATAATTCCAAAACTTACATTTGGAAGTCCAATTGAAGATTTATCTCCAAAAATAAATAGAAGAGATTTTAAAAAATATATGCAAATAGATACTGTAAAAAGTGACAAAAATGTTGTTGAATCAAATTAAATATAAAGAAAAAATTTAATGAAATATTTAGTTGCAGGTGCAGGTGGTTTTATTGGAGGGCATATAGTTAAAAAATTAGTAGAACAAGATCATGATGTAACATGTGTTGATATCAAACCACTTGAACTATGGTTTCAAAAAAATAAATCTTCAAAAAATTATTCATTAGATCTTAAAGATCTTAAAAATTGTGAAGAAGTCGTAAAAAATAATGATTTTGTAATTAATATGGCATGTAACATGGGTGGGATTGGGTTTATTGAGCTTAACAAAGCTGAATGTATGTTATCTGTTTTAATAAATACTAATCTTTTAATGTGTTGTAAAAAATTTAATATAAAAAAATATTTTTTTTCGTCTTCAGCATGTGCTTACAATAAAGATCTTCAGGAAAAAACGTTCATAAATGGTTTAAAAGAAGATGATGCATATCCTGCAAATCCTGAGGATGGTTATGGTTGGGAAAAGTTGTTTAGTGAAAGAATGTGTAGACATTTTTTGGAAGATTTCTCAATTGATACAAAAGTTGCAAGATATCATAATGTATATGGTCCATACGGAACTTATGATGGCGGTAGAGAAAAATCTCCTGCAGCAATGTGTAGAAAAATAATTTCAGCAAAAATTAATGGTACTAAAGATATTGAGGTTTGGGGTGATGGAGAACAAACACGTTCATATTTATTTGTAAATGATTGTGTTAATGCTACTTTAAAATTTTTTGATTCAAAGTTTAATGGTCCAGTTAATATTGGTAGCGAAGAACAAGTTTCAATCAATCAAATGATAGGTATAATTGAAGAAATAACTGAATATAAAGTAAATAAGATTTATGATTTAAGTAAGCCGCTTGGAGTAAGAGGTAGATCAAGTAACAATGATAAAATAAAAGAACAGTTATCTTGGGAGCCTCAATTTAAACTTAAGGAAGGATTGGAAATCACATGTAAATGGATTTATGATATGATGAAAAATAGAAGTAATTCTAAAAATGTTTTTACTTTACGATAAAAATTTTCTTTATGAATTCTTTCTCTATAATAATTCCTGTTTTAAATGAACAACATAATATACCCCTGTTATATAATGAAATCATTAAAAATAATGTTCATAATAAAATTAATCATATAATATTTGTAGATGATTTTAGTAATGATCTCAGTGTAAAGAATATAAAAGAATTAATTAATAAAGATAAAAAAGTTAAATTAATTCAGAATAATAAAAACTTTGGTCAGAGTTATTCAATCAGTAGAGGTGTAAATTTTTGTGAAGATAATACAGTTATTACTATTGATGCGGATTTACAAAACAATACAAAAGATATTTTAAAATTAATTGAACTGTATAATAAAAATAAAGATATTTTTTTAATTGGAGGATTGAGGTTAAATAGAAAAGATACATTCACTAAAAAAATTACTTCTAGGATTGCAAATAATATACGGCAGTATATTTTAAGTGATAATTGCTCAGATACTGGCTGTGCTTTAAAAGTTTTTGATAAAGATACTTTTTTAAAATTTCCCTATTTTGATGGAATACACAGATTTTTACCTGCTTTATTTAAGGGATATGGTAAAAAAACATTATTTATACCTGTTGATCATCGATTAAGAATACACGGATTTTCTAAATATGGTACTTTCAAAAGATTATTTAAAGGAATACTAGATTTATATAAAGTATATAATTTGATAAAAAATTCTAAAAAAAATGATTGATTATATAAATAGCCTTTCAAATATTGAAATTATTTTTCTTTGTATTGGTTTTATTGGCCAAGGATTGTTTGCTTCGAGATTTGTATTTCAATGGATTGCTTCTGAAAAAAAAGGTGAAAGTTTTATTCCAGTAATTTTTTGGTATTTAAGTATTTTTGGAGGAATTGGTTTATTGACATATGCAATTTTTAGAAAAGATCCTGTTATTATAGTTGGTCAAAGCTTTGGTATATTTATCTATTTAAGAAATTTAATTTTAATTTATAAGAAGTGAAATGAAAAAAGTTAATAATTTTATTGCGGGAGAGATAAAATGTTTTTCTCAAAACTATTTGCCTATATTTGATCCCTCAAAAGGAGAAAAAATTGGCGAAGTTGTTAATTCAAATGAAAAAGATTTTGCAGAGATTTTAAAAAGTGCAAAAAAAGGATTTAATGAATGGTCAGAATTCACACCGCTGAAAAGATCAAGAGTTTTGTCAAATTTTAAAAGTATTATTGAAAAAAATATTTCAACTTTAGCTCCAATTGTTTCAGAAGAGCATGGTAAGACAATTGAAGATGCTAAAGGGTCAATAATAAGAGGATTAGAGGTAGTTGAATTTGCATGTGGTATACCACATTTGCTTAAAGGTGAATTTTCCCAAAACGTTGGTACTAATATTGACTCGTGGTCTATTAGACAGCCATTAGGAATATGTGCTGGAATAACACCATTTAATTTTCCTGCAATGGTTCCAATGTGGATGTTCCCTATTTCTATAGCTTGTGGTAATTCATTTATTTTAAAACCTTCAGAAAAAAATCCCTCTTGCAGTATTAAACTAGCTGAAATGTTTCTAGATGCTGGCTTACCTGCTGGAGTATTTAATATTTTAAATGGAGATAAATCATCTGTCGATAGATTAATTGAAAACTCAGAAATATCATCTATTAGTTTTGTTGGTTCAACCCCAGTAGCAAAATACATTTATGAAAAATCTGCATCAACTGGAAAACGAGTTCAGGCTTTAGGTGGTGCTAAAAATCACTTAATTGTAATGCCTGATGCTAATTTACAACAAGCTGTTGATGGAATTATAGGTGCAGCATATGGTTCAGCTGGAGAAAGATGTATGGCTGTTTCGGTGGCTGTAGCTGTAGGAAGTATAGCTGATAAATTAGTAGATAAAATATCAAATCAAATACAATCTCTAAAGGTTGCTCCTTGGTTCGATAATAATTCAGAAATGGGCCCCCTAATATCTAAGGATCATAAAACTAAAGTGGAACAATATATAACTGACGGAGTTGAAGAAGGGGCAAAACTTGTTGTAGATGGAAGGAATTATCAAATACAAGGTTATGAGAATGGTTATTTTGTTGGCCCAACATTATTCGACAATGTAAAAGAAGAAATGAAAATTTACAAAGAAGAAATTTTTGGACCAGTTTTATCTGTAGTTAGAGCTGAAACTTATGAAAAAGCTCTAGAGCTTGTTAATAATCATAAATTTGGAAATGGAACAAGCATATATACTTCAGATGGGGAAATATCTAGACACTTTACTACCAACGCAAAAATAGGAATGGTTGGAGTTAATGTGCCAATTCCTGTACCTATGGCCTTCCATAGTTTTGGAGGATGGAAGGATTCATTGTTTGGATCAAATGCTATGCATGGAGTAGAAGGAGTGAATTTTTATACAAAACTAAAAACAGTTACAAGTAGGTGGCCAAAAAGCATCAATGATGGTCCTGAATTCATAATTCCAGTTAATTGATTAATGAAAATTTTATTAACTGGAAGTGCGGGCTTTATTGGCTTTCATTTAAGTTTATTACTTTTAAATAATAATAATGAAGTTCATGGAATTGATAACATGAACAATTACTACGATAAAAAATTAAAATTATCTAGAAACAAAATATTAAAAAAACATACTAAGTTTTATTTTTATAAAATAGATATTAATCAAAAAAAAAAAATTGATAACATTATTAAAAAATTTAAAATAAAATATATTGTACATTTAGCAGGACAAGCGGGTGTAAGAGACTCAGTAACAAAACCTGAACTTTATTTTAAATCAAATATTGAAGGGTTTTATAAAATTTTAGAAATTTGTCGTGATAACAGAATTAAACATTTAGTATTTGCTTCATCTAGTTCTGTTTATGGAAACAATAATAAAATTCCTTTTAAGGAAGATGATAATACTGACCAGCCACTATCTTTTTATGCTGCATCAAAAAAAACCAATGAAACTATGTCATACGCATTTTCAAATATATATAAGATTCCTATAACAGGACTAAGATTTTTTACAGTATATGGACCATATGGTAGACCAGATATGTCTTTGTATAAATTTAGTAAAAATATTTTACATGGTAAAAAAATTGACTTGTATAACAATGGCAATCACATAAGAGATTTTACTTATATTGAAGATGTTGTTAGCATAGTTCAAAAAATTATTAAAAAAATACCAAGTAAAAAAGTTCCTTTTTCTATTTATAATATTGGCAGCGGAAAGCCAAAAAAAATTAATGATTATATTAAAGAAATTCAAAAACAATTTAAAAAAAAAATAAAAGTAAATAATTTACCCTTGCAGCTTGGTGATGTTTTAAAAACTCACTCTTCTAATAATTTATTAAATAAAGAATTAAATTATAAACCAAAAAAAGATATTAATTATGGAATAAGCAGATTTATTAAATGGTTTAAAAAATATCATAAAATAAATTAAATCTGTTTTTCAATAATTTTTACTGTTTCTGCTGCTATTTTTAAAGTCTCATAATTTGATTTAGTATAAGTATTATGAATATTGTTATTAAATTCTTTTAGTAATGTGGAAAGTGGCGAAAAAGTGTTAGTGAATAAATGTTGATTTTTAAAATATATTTTATGATTTATTAGATCATTATAATAAATTTCTCCATTATTAAGATAAAATTTTATATATCTTATTTTTTTTTTAAAATTATTACCATTTAATATTTTAATATTAATTTTAGTTTCTAATTTAATATTGTATAAAATGTTAAATAAATTAGAATTTTTATAGTTTAGAATTTTATATTTTATTTTTTTTATTTTTTCATCAGATAACTTCAAAATAAAACTTATAGAATGTGTACTCCAATCTTGTATTGGATTCATATTATTCCTTATCGGTCCTTTTCCCCCTTCAATTATATTAATTTTTTTTATATTACTTTTATTTAGATCATAAAATTTTTTTGTCTCACTAAATGTTTCTGAATATATATTGGGTAAATTATTTAAAATAATATGTTTATTATTTTTGGCATTTTCTAAAAAAAATTTAGCCTCTTCATAATTATAACATAAAGGTTTTTCAAAAATTATTGGCATTTTTCTTTTACTTATAAATTTCATAACATCAAAATTTACTTTAGGATCAGCAGCGACATATAAACAATCAAGATTTTCACTCTCAATCATTTTTTTATAATTACTATAAATTTTTGTATTTTTTTTATTAAGATAATATTTATTTCTGCAAGTAATAGCTTTCAGATCAAAGTTTTTATTTTTTTCTATTTCTCTTTTGACATTATCTGACCATTTTCCGCATCCAATAATGCCTATTTTGTTCATCTTTTTTTTTCTTTATAATAAATTTCTGCCCAATTAATGTATTTTTTTATACCGTGACTTAATTTAATCTTTGGTTTGAAATTTAAATGTCTCTTTGCTTTTGAAATATTTGGACATCTTCTTGAGGGTTCATCTTCTGGATATGATTTTGGATATGGTGTTTTTTTTACTAATATTTTTTTACTATATAAATTCCTTATTACTTTAATAAGATTATCTACCGATATTTCAGGTTTTGTATTACCTATGTTATATACTTCACCTGGTTTACCCAACGCTAAGACTCTAATAAACCCATTTAACCCATCTGTAATATAACAATAAGTTCTAGTTTGTTTTCCATTACCATATATTTTTAGTTTTTTATTATTTATAATATTTGATACGAAATTTGGCATCACTCTATAATCTTTTTTATTCATTCCAGGTCCATAAATATTAAAAGGTCTTATTATATTGATATTAGTGTTATATTTTTTATTATAAATATAACACAATGTTTCTCCTAATCTTTTACTTTCATCATAACAAGCTCTAGGCCCCATAGAGCTTACATTTCCTCTATACGTTTCTTTTGTAGGGATATTTTTGGTATCTGGGTCTCCATAGATTTCACTAGAACTAAAAAATAAAAACTTTGAGTTATTTTTTTTAGCTAAATTTAAAAGATTTCGTGTACCCATTATAGATACATCAAGGGTTTCAAGTGGTTTTTTTCGATAATAATAAGGACTAGCTATGCCAGCAGCATGAATTATTATATCGATTTTATTATTTAATTTTAGAGGTTTAGTTGCATCAAATTTTTTAAATTTTATTTCCTTATTCTCTTTAAAATTATTTAATTTTGAGCTTGTTGCAAAATTATCTAAAATAATTATTTTTATTTTTTTCTTTGAATTTTGATTAAATCGCTTAAAAATTTCAGTAAAATATTTTCCTAGAAATCCATTACCACCTGTAATTAAAATTGTTTTCCCAATAAAATATTTTTTTATAGATTTTGTATCTTCAATAATCTTACTAATGTCATCTTCTAAATAAAACATATTATAATTTTTTAAATGGTATTGGTTTGAAAAATTTTATTTTTTTGACTTTAATATTTTTTTTCAAATATTTAAAGTATTCATATGCAAATACAATCACTATATCAATTTTTTTAAAGTTAATATTTTTTTTTGATCTAATAAATATATTTTGTCCAGGTGAATATCTATTTTGTTTTAAGGGATTATCATCAATAATAAATTCTATTAAATTATTATTAATTTTTGCAAAATTTGTTATTGTTGAAAGTCTCGCAGGTGCGCCATAAGCAATAACTTTTTTCTTTTCATTTTTGAATTTAATTAAATTGTTAACTAATTTTTTACTTTCTTGTGAAATTTTTAAATTAAAATTTTCGAAATATTTAAAATTTAATATTTTATTTTCTAAATTTAGTAATTTCTTACACTGTTTGGTTTTATTTGCATTCTTAACATTTTTTATAATGAATCTTAGAGATCCACCATGTACTCTAATATTTTCAACATGAATTAAACTCATTCCTACGGCATTTGCAAGTAAATCAATTGAACGTATTGAGTAATAGTAAGGTCTATCAAAATAAAATCTTTCATACTGTGTTTTTCTCAAGATATTCAACAAATATTCTATTTCTAGAATAAAGGTTCCATTATTTTCTAGTAATTTTTTGATATTATTCATAAATTCTTTAGGGTTGTTAGAATGAGTCATAACACTCGAAGCAACAATTGTATCTGGTTTGTTGAATTTTTTTAAAATTTTTTTAACTAATTTGAGGTTAAAAAAACCAATTAAGGTTTTCAATCCTTTTTTGTTTGCAATATCTCCTACATTTTTAGAAGGATCAACTCCCAGTGAATTAACTTTAAGTTTTTTCAAAGGTTTTAATAAGATTCCATCATTTGAGCCAATATCAATAACAAATTTTCTATTTTTTAATTTATGAGAAAGTTTTTTAAAATGATCAACTAAACCTTCATTTACTGAAGATAAGTAAAAATAATTTTCAAACATTAATTTTCTACTTATAATTTTATTTAGTTTTGCAGTCCTGCAATTTATACAAAAAAGAACTTTTAATAAGAATTTTTTTTCTTTTTTTATTTCTAATTTATTTTTTGGATATTTATTAGCTAAGGCTTGTTTATCAAGATTTATTACTTCTTTAAGAATGCCGTTACATATTTTACATTTCATTTTTTTAAATAGGTTTTTATTTTTGTTAAAAATATCCAATATAGAACGTCTATTACATGATAATATTTTATTTTTTTGCCCTCATCGTATTTTCTTGCATCATAACTAACTGCAATTTCATATATTTTTGAGGATTTATTTACAGCGTATGTCAAAATCTCTGCTTGCTGCCCCCATCCCTTGCTTTTCAAATTTTCTGTTTTAATAAGTTTACTATTTAATAAGCTATAACAGCAGTAAATATCTGAGAATGTGGTATTATTTAACATATTAAACACAAAACTTATAAATCGATTACCAATCATATGCCAAAAATTTAGAACACTTCTATCATTACCAATAAACCTACTACCCATTACTATATCAGCTTTATAATTAATTGCTTTTTTATATAAGGTTTCAATATCTTTAGGATTATATTCTAAATCTGCATCTTGAATTATTATATATGAGCCCTCACTAGATTTAATTCCTTCTATTACTGCATTACCTTTGCCTGAGTTTTTTTTAAAAAATAATGATTTAGTGTATAAGTCATCATTATTTTTGATAATTTTTTCTGTATTATCTCTAGAGCCATCATTTATAACGATGATCTCAAAATCATCAATTAAATTTATTTTATTAATTTTTTTAAGTATCTCTAAAATAGTATTTTCTTCATTGTAAACAGGGACAATGATGCTTAATTTTATATCAGACATATTATTATATATTTATTTAAATTGTTCTAAAGTTTCTATTAATTTTTCAGTGTCACTTTTATTGTTGTAATGCACAATACTTAATCTAACAACACCATCATCAACATCAATGTTAAGATGTTTTAAACACCTCCAAGCATAAAAATTATCATTTCTTGTAGCAATTTTATTATTAATTAGAAAATCACTAATTTCTTTTGATTTTTTATATTTCGAAAAAAAAGAAATTGTCGGAGCTCTGTTTTTATTTTTTATATTATTTTTACCTATTAAAACTAGGTCTTTTCTATTATTTATATAATTTAAGATTGGATTTCCAATAGCTTCTTCATGATCAGAAATTAATTTATTAATTTTATTAATCTTTCTAAGTATTGTTTCGTTGCTATCCCCATAATGCTGATGATATAAATTTTGGTAATATTCATAAATTCCAATTAAAGAAGCTAATTCTTCATGATTAGGCCCTCCTGGATTTATATTATAGGGGGATTTGTCATTAAGAAACTCGTGGTTTTGATTAGGTAGTTGTTTCAAAATTTCTTCTTTACCATAAAGTAAAGCAAGATGAGGTCCAAAAGTTTTATATAAACTAAAAGTATAAAAATCAACGCCAAGCTCCTTAACATTTGGAAAACCATGTGGAGCATATGAGACACCGTCACCTATAACAATTGTATTATATCTGTGAGCAATTTTAGATATTTTTTTTAAGTCATTTATCGAACCAACAATATTAGAACAATGTGTTACTGCTAATATTTTAGTTTTTTTATTTATAATTTTTTTTAGTTCATCGATTTCTAATTCATGAGTTTTTTTATTAAATTTCCATTCTACGATCTTAGCACCAACATCTTTAAGTCTTCTCCATGGACTTATATTGGCTTCATGATCTTGATTTGTTACAATTATTTCATCTCCGGGTTTTATAAAATGTTTTAGAGCATTAGATAAAACATATAAATTTATTGAAGTAGAGCCACCAATAAGTATTTCATTTTCTTTTGCATTAATCATATCTGCAAAAAGTTTAGATGCATGATCCATTTTTTCTCCAGCAATTTTTGACATTGGATAATCTGCATATGGCTGAACTTTTGTTGATGTCATAAATTCATTAAGTTTATCTATAACATTTTGAGGAACGTAACTGCCTCCAGCATTTTCAAAAAATGACCAGTCTTTAGACAGGGGATGTTTAAAAGCTGGAAATTGAGATCTTACAAAATCTATATCAAGTTTAATATTTTCTAGTGTCAAAGTTAACCCTTAATGTATAAGGAATATTGTATAATAAAAATAAATAAATGGCTAAATTTATTTTTTTTTAATACAAAATAAATGATTGATAAACGAAAATTTTATATAAATGGTAAATGGGTAAATCCTGTTTTAAACAACGATTTAGAGGTTATTAATCCTTCTAACGAAACTGCTTATGGCATTATATCATTAGGAAGCAAAGAAGATGTAAATTTAGCTGTCAATGCTGCTAAAAATGCTTTTTTAAGTTGGAGTCAAAAAGATAAAAAAATTAAAATTCAACTTTTAGAAAGTCTTCTAAATATTTATAAAAATAGATGGGATGAAATTACAAAAACAATTTCTGACGAAATGGGAGCTCCATTAGATTGGTCATCTTCTGCTCAAACTGCTTCAGGATATGATCATATAAATGATTTCATATTAAGATTAAAAAACTTTGAATTTGAAAAAAAATTTAATCAACAATCCAATAATTTTATAGTTTATGAACCTATAGGAGTCTGTGGTTTAATAACACCTTGGAATTGGCCCATTAATCAAATTACTTTAAAAGTTATTCCAGCACTTGCTGCTGGTTGTACAATGATTCTAAAGCCTTCCGAAATCGCACCACTATCAGGAGTGCTATTTGCTGAAATTATTCATGAAGCTGGATTTCCTGCGGGTGTTTTCAATTTAGTAAATGGAGATGGTATTGGCGTAGGCACTGATTTATCAACACATAGTGATATTGATATGATTTCTTTTACTGGGTCAACAAGAGCAGGAAAACTTATTTC
>MDSZ01228524.1_pt1 | contig 12259 bp, 30 predicted proteins | sample 811201 | NCBI WGS metagenome assembly MDSZ01 (sample SAMN05326647, study PRJNA326480) | marine metagenome | isolation source: seawater | place: Indian Ocean: North | collected 2010
AAGAGTAATAAAAGAAGCCGAAGAAAGATTAAGTGAAATATATAATATAGCAGATAATTTAGAATTATGAATATAACAAAAGAAATGATGGATGCAAAATTGCTACAAATAGCAGAATTTGAAGCAAAATGGGGCGAAAATACTCGAACTAGAGCAATGAAAAAGTATTGTACTAGTGAAAAGTATAGAAATAATGTACATGCTTTCAATAAAGCAAGTGCTAATTCAATGTTGGGATATGAAAAATATTAAAAAACCAACAAAAAAAGAAATTGATAACTATTTAATAACCAAGTATATGGGAGGTCCGGCTAATAATCCGCCTGCTAAAAATATTAAATTTGAATTAGAAAAAGGTTATGAATTTGGTTATAAAGAATTTTTTGGTAAAAAAGGAATAACAATTAAAAAAATAATAAGTGAAAATAATTAAATTAACTCAATCTGATTATAATAATATAACTAAAGCTTTTTTTTATTACCTTGAAAATGAAAAAAAATTAAATTTGACTCAAAAAGAAATTGACTCTATATTAAAAACTAATAATAAAATACAATAAAATGACAGTAACAGGGGCTACAACTGCCGGCAATCCAATGACTGGAGGCGGTGGTGTAATAATTAACCAAATAGAATTAAATATCGGTTTAGAAAACAATCCTTGGCCAGATTTAGATTCTATTAAATATTTTTGTGAAATGATGTTTGATAGAATTCATTCTGTTAATAGGCATGTTGGAGAATGGGCTGGAAAGAAAGAAGACACTGCAGTTATACTTGTTTTAGCTTCAACAACTCGTGAAAAAGATGAAATATTAGAAAATATTAAAAAATTATGTGTAATCTTTAAACAAGATGCTATTGCTACTCTTCTTAATAATAGTCAAGGGTATTTAGTATATCATCCTTTATTTAAAGAGGAAAAGTTAGAATTTAATAGAAAATATTTTATCGATACTTATAATAAAGAATACAACAAAAATTTTAAGTAATATGAAACCTTTAAAAAAATTTCAAAGACTTTATAATGTTAAAGTAGTAGATAAAAAACATAATTCATTAAAAGATGGGTTTGAAAAAATCTCTATTTATACAATGGAAACCGCTGATGGTTATTTAATTAATATTATTCAAAATTCTGTTAATCAAATACCTATTAGATGGGATCAAGTAGAGCCGGATTTAGATTTCTTTTATTATCAAATTCCATGGCAGGAAGTTCTACATAGAATTAAAGAAATAAGGTCTAATCCTTTATTTCATGAAGACGAAGAAATAATTATATATTGTGAGAATATTACAGAACAGTTCTCTGATTATAATTGTAATAGCTTAATAGAGGCACATACGGAGGCTTTTAATGAGCTTTAATACAAATCTAGTATATAATACTATAAAATAAATTAAATGAAGAATATAATAACTAAAACTAGTGCTACTATTAGATTTGATAGTGGATTCTGGTATAAAACGTCATGGACAGATAAACATAAATGGAAAGTTGTTTGTGCTACTGGAGATGGCAGGACTTTTACTTGGCTAGATGAAGAAGGCCATGTTGATGAATTTATAGAATACCATAAACATAATTATGAAGTGTCTAAATGGTGTACTAGTGAATTAAAAAAAGTTAGAAAATGAAACAAAAAGAAATAATAAAGTCTTTAGATGAATTAAAAAATATTAAAAAACCTCATTCTATAAAAGGTAAAGCATTAATTCATGCTAAAACTAAAATATTTTATATTAAAGAAGATATTCTTAAGCTAGAAAATTGGGATGGTGATTGGACAACTACTCAAGAATTAGTTAATATAAGAATTGATTCTTTACAAAGAGAATTAAAAATGTGGGAATACATAATATCTAAAATAGATACATAATATGACAGATGACGAAATAGAAAAACTAGCTGAGAAACTAATTAAGAAGCTAATGTCTCAGTTTGAAAAAGACCCATTACCTCCTCCACAGCCTAGATTTATTATACAAGATGAGCTTGGGGAGCATAAAAATATATCCGAACACGAATATTTATTAATGGAGTTAGATAGGCTGTATGACCTTGAGGGTAAGTACGTTGCGGAAGAAGAATATGAAAAAGCAGCAATTATACAAAATAAAATTAAGCAAATAAGATTAAAAATTAGTAAATTATGAGTAAATTTAATGTAATGCTAGCACATCCCGTTGGAAAAAAGGAATTTGACAAAGATTCTTTTATACAACCAAAGCTTGACGGTGTTAGATGCTATATAACCAAAGACGGCGCATTTAGCCGCAATCATAAAGAGTTTAAAACTTTAAGTCATATAAGACAAGCACTTAAACCTTTATTTAGAACCAATCCAGAACTTATATTAGACGGAGAATTATATAATCATCATTTAAAAGATAATTTTAACAAAATAATTTCTTTAGTAAAAAATCAAAGATCTAGTTTATCTAATAAAGATATTCAATTTCATTGGTATGATTACTATTCTGAAAATTCAAATTATCCTTTCAGATTAAGAAATGAAAATATTAAAAGTAAAATTAAAGATTTAAATTCACCTTATATTGTTGAAGTACCAACGCATGATGTTTCTATTTTAGAATCAGCTAAAGAATGGCATAAGTATTTTTTAAAGCAAGGGTATGAAGGCAGTATTATAAGATTAAATAAACCATATGAACAAAAAAGAAGTTATAATTTACAAAAATTCAAAGATTTCCAAGACGCTGAAGCAACGATTACCGGCTGGGTTGAGGGCCAAGGTAAAAGAATCGGTACTGTTGGGAAATTCTTTGTTAGGGATTCTGACGGCAATTCTTTTGGTTGCCCTGTTATGGAAGATTTCTCAACTATGAGAAAAATGTATGAGATTGCAGATTGGTATATAGGTAAAACTTGCACTTTTACTTATTTCCAAAGAACTCCTGCCGGCTCTTATAGACACCCTCAATTTAAAATAGTCAGAGATTATGAATAAACTATTTAAAGTCTTATTAGTAACAGCAACTATTTATCATGCTGATCCAGCTCAAACAGATGATACGCCTTTTATTACGGCTTCTGGGGCCCATATTAATCCAGACAATCCTATTAACCATTGTTGGATTGCAGTTTCGCGAGACCTTGAAAAAGAAGGATTTACAATGGGTAAAGAAGTTATAATAGAAGGCACAAAATCTTTAGACGGAGTTTGGACTATTCAAGACAGAATGAATAAAAGATGGACACGCCGAATAGATTTTCTTGTAAATAAAGAAATGAAAGGCGGTAAGTGGACAAATATTAAAATTAAATTAATTCAAAATGACACAAATTAAATTATATAAACATTTTATAAAAACTGACTATAGAGGTATACGAACTAAAATCAATAAATATGTTAAACCTATATCCAAGAAGCAGAAAAAGAAAGCACATTGACTTTATATATGAAGCTGTATATGATTTAAAATATAGCCTCTTAAACGATGCGCTTAAGCTAGACAATTTAACTGGCTTGAACTTAGACAATAAAGTAAAAACAATAAAACAGAAATCCAAACGGATGAAAAAATATCAAAGATATTTAAAACAAATAGAATTTTAATGAAATTTTTAGATAAAATTAAAAAAGATAAAGAAATAATATATGAATTACTAACTCCACAGGAGCTTTTAAAAGAGTCGCAAAATGAATGCGACAATAGTGAATTATAATATATTAATAGCAGGCTAATGTCATGCAAAGGAAATTAAATTATTTAATAAAAAACCGTATAATTTACAGACGAGATCCTATAGATGATACCCCGACTGAGATTTTTAGTTGGGGTAAATTTTATAAGAAGGGAACTTATAATTGTTATACCCTTTTTCAAAGTAAAGCTAAAATAACAACTTATAGATCATTAAAATGGCATGGTTTAGTATTATGGCATTTAAACCCTGAATTATCAATAAATAAATTTACTGAATTAATGTATTTTATTTGTAATAAGGATAATGGATTTATATCATTTAATATTAATAAATATAATATTAAAAAAATAATTAAAGAATTAGATAGAATAGATATAGATAAACCTCCTAAAAATAAATTAAGGAAAATAATATTTAATGATAATTGTGGATTAGACAAAATTGAAAAACTTAAAATTGTGGGCAGTTTAATTGGTAGAAATAAGAAAGCATCACCAGAATTAATATATGATGCTATGCTACATATTAATGATTTATCAGAAAAAATAACTATTACTAAAGTTGCCTCAATTTTAAATGTATCAACTAGGACTATTTACAGAAATATTAATAAAACAATTAACAAAGAAAAACTTACATTAAATGAAGAAATACAACATTGATAATTATATTAAATATAAAAATGATTTAAATATTGCTTTAGAAAAAGTAGATAAAAATTTCTATAGTAATAGAGATAATTTAATAATTAAATATACTCCGCTTGTTGAAAAAGTAGCTAGAAGATTTTCTACTAGACAAGAAGCTTCAGGTGTGTTGGGTATTGATGATTTTATTCAAGAAGGCACTATAGGCCTTATAAAAGGAGTAGATAAAATTGATTGGGAACTAGTCAATAAAGCACCAAACCCAGATGCATCTTTAGAATCTTTTTTAACTAAGAGAATAAAAGGGGCAATAAGAAGAGGTATAGATATTCATAGAGGTAATATGCGTATTCCAGAATATAAATTAAATGAGATACGTAAAAATACAAATCAAGATAAAAAAGTTGTTGAAATGTTTTTCAATAGCATATTTTTAAGTATAGACAATAATCTTCGAGAAGATAATCCAGTATTTGAAATACCAGATAAAAGCGAAGAATACAATACAGATATATTAAATAAATATATTTTAAGCATAATGGAAATTCATCTTAATATAAAAGAATTTGATATACTGAGAATGAGCTACGGACTTGACTGCGATAAGATGTCTGCTAAAGATATAGCAGAGAAATTAAATATGAAAGAAAAGTCAGCTCATGTACGTGTTTCCCAAATAAAAAAGGAAGCAATACAAAAACTTATAGATAATGTAGACGCTTCGCAAGTAGCTGATTATCTGTAAGTTATAAATTTAAATTTATTAATTCACGTGTAATATATATAGTATGACAGCACATCAAAAATTAAGTTTAATTCAACAGGAGTTTAAGACTAAGAAGTCTAGATATAACTCATTCGGTAAATATAACTTCAGATCTGCCGAAGATATACTTGAGGCTCTCAAGCCTATTAATAATAAGTATAAAGTTTATTTCATAGTTACAGAAAACCTAGAAAATCTAGAGACTGGACCGGTGATAAAATCTACTGCAACAATGTACGATACAGAGTCAAAAGATTCTATACCCGCTACTGCAATTGTAGGCGTTGATCTTAACCAAAAAGGAATGCAAACACCACAACAATATGGTAGTGCTTCTTCTTATGGAAAGAAATACGCGTTAGGTAATTTACTATTAATTGATGATACAGCAGACTCAGATGCAACCAACACGCATGGGCAAGTATCAAGATATAATGTTACAACTAAACCTAAATTAGATTCAACAAATTTAGATAAAGCTAAAAGTTTTTTATCTAATGGAGGCAATATGGCCACACTACAAAGCAAATATAATATTGAACCAAGTATTTTGAAACAACTAGAGGAAATAGTGTAAATGCAAAAAGAGGAGATTATCGAAAGACTTCGTAATGATGAAGATTATTACGGGGCTTTTGGTAGGAATTATTTAAGTAATTCTGATATTGCCGTATTAAAAAAAGATCCATTAAGGTTAAAAGAACCTAGTAAGCAAACAACTAATTTTTTAATTGGAAGTTATTTTCATACGTGTATTTTAGAACCTAATAAATTGAAAAAATATAAAATAATAGAATCAACTACTAGGAATACTAAAATATACAAAGAGCTTTCTAATGGAGAGTTATGCTTACTTCAACAAGAAGTTGATAGGATTGAATTAATGCGAGATAAAGTTATGAAAAATAAAATTTGTAAAGATTTTATTCAAAATGAAAACAATGAATTTGAAAAGCCGGGTATAGTAGAGCTAGAAGGCAATTTTTGGAAAGGAAAAGCAGATATAATTAATCATGATGAAAAATTAATTATAGATTTAAAAACTACAAGTGATGTAGATTCATTTAGATCGAGCGCTTTTAGATACAATTATGATAGCCAAGCTTACATTTATAGTAAAATATTCGGATATGAATTTCTATTTATTATAATAGACAAAAGTACGCATCGAATAAAGATAGCAGACTGCTCCCCAGATTTTTTAGAATCGGGCAAAGCAAAAGTAGAGGAAGCAACGGAAACTTATAATTTGTTTTATAAAACACCAGAGTTTGACGCTACACAATTTTTTTTAACACAAACACTTTAATTTAATTTATTATGGCACGAACAAAAACAAGAACATGCGATGTTACAGGAATTTCAACAACTACTAGAAACTTCTATTCAAATCAAAGTCACGTCAAAGCAGTTGATAACTTGCGCAGAACAACTGGCGCTTCTAAAACTCAGCTACGACGTCTTTTTAACCAATTAAACACTTATTAATATGGCAGTAATTTTAACAACCAGTATTAATTTGGACCAAATACCAAAGGACAGAATAATACAAGGAAAAAAAGGTAAGTATTTACCTATAACAGTAACTATTAACGACGAAGTTGACCAATTTGGAAATCACGGACCAGTTGTAGTCTCACAAACTAAAGAAGAAAGAGAAGCTAAAGAAGCAAAAACTTATTTAGGAAATGTTCAAATAGTTTGGACTAATGGGCAAATAGCTCAACCAGCTCCAAGAGACCAAAAGGCACAACCAGTAAAAACTGAATCACTACAAGAGCAAGAAGACGATTTACCATTTTAATTTAATATAATATGAACACTACGGAAATCAATGGGTTTAAAATTGACAAATTTAACCAGCATGATCTTCCAGCAGGCAAAGCAGAGGGGATTTGTCCCCTTTGTTCTATTAATAGGAGGCCTGAGAATAGGAAGAAAAAATGTGCTTCCTACGACTGGGAAAGAGGGTTAGGAACTTGTCATAATTGCAATACTACTTTTCAATTACATTCTTATGAAAGAAAAGGAAGTAGCGAGAAGGATTATATCCGTCCGGATTTTTCCACTAAAACCCATAAACCCGTAAGTTCTAAAGTAGTTAAATGGTTTGAAGGGAGAGGTATATCTCAGAAGACCCTTGAAGACTTAAATGTTTCCGAGGGTCCTGAGTTTATGCCACAAACAAGTAAAACAGAAAATACTATTAAGTTTAATTATATGATGGGTGATGAGCTCATTAATATAAAATATAGAGATGGAAAAAAGAATTTTAAATTATATAAAGGAGCAGAAAAAGTATTTTATAATATAAATAGTATTATTGGTTATGATACTTGTATTATTGTAGAAGGTGAAATTGATGTACTAAGTTTTCATGAGGCAGGGATACAAAATGTTATTTCTGTTCCAAATGGGGCTACTATTAATTCTAATAATTTAGATTATTTAGATAATTGTATAGATTATTTTGAAGATAAAAATAAAATAATTTTAGCAGTAGATAATGATTCTGCTGGGCAATCATTACAACAAGAATTAATAAGAAGATTAGGTGCAGAGGTATGTTATTTAGTTAATTTTGATGATTGTAAAGACGCAAATGAATATTTAATAAAATATGGAAAAGAAAAATTACAAGAAGCATTCTCCGCGGCATCACCCGTTCCTTTGGAAAACGTTACTACCTTTAATGACATCGAAAACGATATTACTGATTTTGTTAAAAATGGCTTTAAACCGGGTTATCAAATTGGATTATCTAATTTTGATAATATTTTTAGTACTTATACTAGTCAGTTTATAACGGTTACAGGTATACCATCTAGCGGAAAATCTGATTTTGTTGATCAAATGGTTGTAGGTTATAATAATTTATATAGTTGGAAAACAGCTTTTGCTTCACCTGAGAATGCACCAACATATTTACATGCACATAAACTATTAAGAAAAGTATGGGAAGGAATGCCCACAAGAAATGATATAGGGAATGATAAATGGAAAAAAATGGCAAGCCATGTAAATGATAACTTTTTCTTTATTGATATGGACCATTATTCATTAGATTCAGTTCTAAAAAAAGGTGCAGAATTAGTTAAAAGAAAAGGTATTAAATGTTTAGTTATAGATCCATTTAATAAAGTAAGAGATGATGGTGCTGGATCAAAAGATGTTAATGCCTATACATTAGAATATTTAACAAAAATTGAAATATTTGCAAAAAAATATGACGTTCTTGTTATAGTAGTAGCCCACCCAACTAAAATGTATAAAGATGGTAATGGAAAAATTGAAGAGCCTAATATGTATAATATAAAAGGTGGCGGAGAATGGTATGATGCGTCGTACCACGGATTATTAGTTCATAGAGATTATGAAAATAAAACCGTTAAAGCTAAAGTTTTAAAAGTAAAATTTCAAAATCTTGGAGAAAATGGAGCAGAAGCTCATTTTAAGTGGGAGCCTAAATCCGGTTGCTTTATACCTAATGAACAAATAGATGTAGCACAAGAAAAAATGCCTTGGGAATAATGGCGAAAAAAGTAATTAAAGGGTTAGGCACTTATACGCCATCTGCAGAAGAAACAAAATGGTATATATATTGTGTTGAAAATAATATAAGAATATCGCCAATAGCTAAAGAAAAGGGAATGGGTAATACAGAATGGTATATTGGAATTTCTTTTGGAAATAATTATAAAAAAATACATAAATCACCTTCTGTATATACAAGAGATAATATATGGGAAGAATTCTATTTAATGTGTAAATATTATTATGAGAAACATAGAAATTGAATATTTAGGTTTATTAGCCGGAGTATTATACGGCGGAAAAAATAAAGAAGATAGAACAGGGACAGGAACTAGATCAGTTTTTGGCAGAATGCTAAGACATGATATGGCTTTGGGATTCCCAGTAATAACAACAAAGAAAATATATGTTAAAAATGCTATTACAGAGCTTTTATGGATATTATCCGGTAGGACCGATCTCGCTTACCTTGTTGATAACGGGGTTAATTACTGGAATGACGATTACAATAGATCAAAAAGGAGAGATGGGACATTGGGTCCTGTATACGGTAAGCAGTGGAGGAATTTTGGTGGCGTTGATCAACTTAGAAATGCTGTCATGGAGATTAGAGATAACCCGACCTCTAGACGTATTATGGTTACATCTTGGAACCCGGTTGAGCTGCCTGATATGGTACTTCCTCCTTGCCATTACGGCTTTCAAATCTATTGTAGAGATGGCCAAATCGACTTAATGTGGCAACAAAGATCTGCAGATCTATTTTTAGGATTACCATATGATATAGTTATGTATGGCTTATTATTAGAGATGCTAGCAAAAGGAGCTGATATGAAGGCCGGTAAATTAATTTGTAGTTTAGGAGATTGTCATTTATATAATAATCATATTGAACAAGCAAAATTACAATTAAAGCGAGAGCCTTATCCATTGCCTTCCTTAGAATTAAAATGGGGCTTAAAGGCCATTGCCGGTGCGAATAATTTTTTATCCATACCATCTAAAAACGATATTAATATAAAAAACTATAGGTATCATGACCCAATTAAAGCAAAACTCTCAGTCGGACAATAAGCTTTGGTTTCAAAAAAGTAATTATCCCGGAGAGTGGTTAAGTGAAAAATCAAAACAAATTATTAATCAAATTAAAAAAAATAAATAATATATGAAAAATTTAATTTTACTTTTATTACTACTAACAAATGTATTATCAGCACAAGTTACAGAGGCTTTATATGTACAAAACTTAGCAAGAACAACAGTAAGTATTAAACCGTTAATGTTATCAGAAACACTATCATTAGAAGCTCAAATGTGGGCGGAATATATGGCTAAAAATGAAGTATTCACGGCTAATTTTGAAAATGAATATAGCGAAAATGTTTATTGGTTTAATAAAAACGGGAACGCTGTAGTTCCTCCAAATTATTATACAGATGCAAGTATGTATTGGATGTTACCATTAGATGCTGACTATAGCACAGTTAAACAAGTGTTGTGTACTGATTGTGAATATCTTGGGTTTGGAAAAGCTGAAAATGCCACGCATATCTTTGTTGTAGCTGTATATGACAAACATTTTAACAAATAATATGTATCATATTTATCATATACCCGGTAAAAAAATTGGTGTAACGCGTAATCTTAATAAACGTGTTACGTTAATTCAAGGCTATAAAGAAAATGAGTATGAAGTATTAGAATCTTCTAAAGATATAAACTATATATCTGAAAAAGAATTAGAATTACAAAAACTTTATGGTTATAAAGTAGATAGAAAATTATATAAAAATCTTTTTAAATCAAATAAAATGAGAATTAACCCAACAGAGCAAACATCAACATTCCCATGCCCTAGGGCTACTTTAGCAGATAATTTATTAGCTAATAAAGGTTTAAAATGGGAAACATCTTTAGGCGAATTTGAATTAACAGATGAGTCTATAAGGTGGATATTAGCTAATGCTAAAACATCAATGTATAATGAAGATAGAACATATGTTTATAATAAAGCTTTTTATGAAGCTAATAAACAAAGCGCATTAAAATTTCAGGCTAGTCCTGATAAAAGATTTGATGCTATTAGAGAATGGGCTGAAGCAAGGTCTATTTATGATAAAGGTGATATAAAAACACAATTAATTAAGTTATATGAAGAAACCGGAGAACTTGCCAAAGCGGTACTTGAAAATAATAAAAAAGATACTATTGATGCTATTGGTGATAGCGTTGTTGTTCTTACTAACCTTGCAAAATTTGCCGGTACCGATATTGAAACTTGTATTGATACTGCTTTCAATGAAATTTCTAATAGAACTGGCAGAATGATTAACGGAACATTTGTAAAAAATGATTAGAGATAAAATAATAGAACAAGTAATTAATAAAATTCAATCTCGCTCTAATGTTGGCTATAAAAAGTATGGAGTTACATTAGCTGAAGATGATCAGCCATTAGATATGTGGTTACAACATATTCAAGAAGAATTAATGGATGCTGTAAATTATCTTGAAAAAGCAAGAGCAGTATTAAGAGATGAAATTGAAGAATGTTATATAAGAGATGCGAAGAGGGAGAATTAGAAGAAAGAAAGGCCCGGTTGTATCTAAAAAAATTAAATACGACGGGATAAATTTTGCTTCAGGCCTTGAAAAACATATGCATATGTTATTAAAAAAGGCTAAAATAAAAGCAAAATATGAAGGCGAGACTTTTGTATTAATCAATGGTTTTCATTTTGAAAACGAAGTATATGAAAGACAAGCTAACTCAAAAGGCGATTTTCAAAATAGGGGAAGTAAAAGAATTTTACCTATTAAATATACGCCAGATTTTATTGGAAAAGGATTTATAATAGAATGTAAGGGGAGACCCAATGAATCTTTTCCTATAAGATGGAAATTATTTAAACAATTAGTTACAAAACAATTTCCTGGATATATTTTATTTAAACCTCAAAATCAAAAAGAATGCGAAAAAGTAATAGAGATATTGAAAGAGAAAAAAGAATAGCGAGGCATAAATATAAAGAACGCCAAATTGAGAAATGGATTAAATGGGCGATTGATAATAGGGGATATATAAAGTGGAAAGAATTAGTAGAAATACACGATAAATATAATATTAAAGTTTATGGCTAAAAGAAGATTAACAGCATTTACGCAAGTAGAAAAACCTAAAAAGAGACGCCCTGGAGTGCACGCGAAGACAAAAACATCTCGCGTTAAGCAAAGTAAAAATTATTGTAAACCTTATAAAGGACAAGGACGATGAAAAATTGGAACTGGGAATTATCTGTAGGCTTATATCCGGGCATATTAGTAGGCATACGCAGTTATAACGAATCCAACTTTAGTGAACATGTGCTATATCTACCTTTTGTAGATGTATGCTTAACAGTTTATAACGAATAATGGGACTTTTTGATGAAAGAATACCATACAAACCCTTTGAGTACCCGGACTATTATACAGAGGGTTGGCTTAAACAAGCTCAAGCTTTTTGGCTTCATACGGAGATTCCGATGTCAGGTGACGTCAAAGATTGGAATGAGAAGCTTACCAAAGCGGAGAAGAACTTGGTTGGAAATATACTTTTGGGATTTGCACAAACAGAATGTGCGGTATCTGATTAT
>MDSZ01027831.1_pt1 | contig 12258 bp, 3 predicted proteins | sample 811201 | NCBI WGS metagenome assembly MDSZ01 (sample SAMN05326647, study PRJNA326480) | marine metagenome | isolation source: seawater | place: Indian Ocean: North | collected 2010
AAGTATAATGATGGATGTAAAGACTTATGTAAAGATGGGGGCGGACACCAACCCCAAATTTGCCGTATCTCTATAACTAGATGTCTTGGCCGGTGCCAAATTAGCCAAAGGGGCCTATATACTCCTCTAGGACGTGACCGAGACGGGTAAGCGAAACGATTAGGTTTGGAAATTTTAGTCGCCTGCGAAGGTCGCGCCAGCCTGAGTGGCGTTTCGTGCCGCGTCAGGCGGCCTATCTGGCAGCCCACCGGGTACCCGGCCGCGCCTACGCATTCGCCCCACGTCATGTACCCGAGGGCCCCTGGGAGACCAAACTACCAGCATAGAAGCGAGTTTTGGTTTTTCAGTCCAGAGGATATCCAGAGCCTCTGAAATACCCGCACGTTAGGTCCCAGATGGGCAACTTCGCGACCGCGTCTCGCCGCGAAAGTGACCCCTTCCCCCAGCCCGGTCTCGGGGCGTACAAAGGGACTCTTTGGGACCCCGCAGCCAAAATCGCCCCTGGCCAAGTGGCTAGGAACTCGAATCTCAAATTTTGGGTCCGCCCTAGCACCCTAGCAATAAAACAGCCAATGCGCATTAAAACGCCAACAAAAGCTAATATCAACGCCGCGCCGCCGTCATCAACAGTGCGGGTCGTCCCATACCCGGTACGCGCGGTCAAGGCGCTGGGCCGGAGATATCTCTCGCGGGCAGCCTGCGAAAAAACCGCGGACGTGTGCGGGTCGCCCCGGCGTCGACTACGAGTTGTAGGAGGTATACTCCCCCGATGGTACCGTAGGTAGTGGCCCAGCTTGCAAGCGCTCGGGAGGTAGTGACACACGAACGCCCGGCGCACCGACGACAATGGCGGCAATCTGCCAAGGTTGCTTGTGTTTTCAGTGCGTGACGACGTGCTTGCAGAGTTGGGAACAGATAGTCGGTGCTAAAACCCGTAGAGATTTGCTACGCAGGTCGGAGATAGGCATTATCGAACGCTGCGGCAGATATGAACGGCTGGCGCCGCCCGGATTGCGATGTGTCTGTTGGCCGCTAGAGACAGTAGCAGGGCTCTGCGCGGAAATTGGATTCGATTCGATAGCCATAAACTTTGATTTCCGTGCAGGCGGGACGCATTAGCCGACGGATCCAGCAGTTGGACGTAGCCTGCGTGACTCGGCGTCCTGCGAGGGAGTTGCTGCGTCGACGCGCGCACTGTCGAGCACGTCTCATCGGCACGTCCTGCGCAGGCGAAACAAAGACAAGTGATAACGTATTTCTAAACGTGATCATATCCGTACAGTACAAAGTCAAAGAAGAATATGTATATGAGGCGTTCTACGTGCTCAATGATCCATCGGAGCAGATCAAGAGCTATGTGTATGATGTAGTGCGGTCGACCTTGCCCTTGTTGACGCTCGATAAAGCGTTTGAATCGAAGGAAATGGTGGCCCAATCCGTTAAGAGGGAATTATCAGGCACTTGCTGCATCGTCCTATGGCTCAAGGAACCTCGTCAAAATTGGCGTTGTGTAGGTGTTATGAGCGAGTACGGATTCGTCATACACAATGCCCTGGTAACTGATATTTCGCCCGACGGTCGGGTCAAGACTGCCATGAACGAAATTAATGCCTCGAAGCGCCTCAAGGAAGCTGCTTTCGAAAAAGCGGAGGGCGTGATATATCAGTGTGCAAAAAAACTCTTTAGGAAAAAGGCACCTTTTCTTTTACCGCTGATACTTCTAGGAGAAAATATTGCTGGTGAAATCCGCAGAGGCCCAAGCTGAAAGCAAATATCTATCTGGTCAGGCATGAGCCGCAATATTTTAGTTGACCCTGTGGGGCCTTGACTTTAATCTCCACCCTTAGGTGTCGGCGTAGCGCGCCAACGAAAAGCGATCGTCGATGGCCTGCGGGATTCGATATCGCAGTTCTCTGGTAATGTCAAAGGGTCGACACCAAAGGATGTGATCGATCTACTTCTCCTGACGCAGTACTTTGACATGTGAGTGTTCATTTGCCGTCCTCCTCAATGTAGTTCGCACGCGTAGGTTGAAAGAGGTGGGAACTCAGCGCGGTACACGTGCAGTCTTCCTCCCAAGAAAGAAGAAGTCCCAGGTTAGTGCTTTTCGCGACGGGTTGTTGCAGGCGCAGGCGGGGAGAAATTAGTACTGCGCCTAAGGGTGATGATCGGATAAAGGGCCGGACTGCCCGGACCCCACCATGGGTTTTCGCTCCATCGCGCCTGTACCTGGGAATTCGTTCGGGGGGACTCGTGGGGCCCTCTTGTGGGCCGCCTGGGCTCAGAGGGCCTTACAGTGCGGTGGGTTTTGACAGTGTCGGGGCTGATCGCCCCTTCTGCTTCCAAAAAGACCACCCCCCGTGGGGCTGATCGCCCCGTCTAGCCCCCCGAGTTTCCGGATTTAAGCTACGAAAGGGGGAACTTCGGAAAGTTCAAGTCACAGTTACTAGTAGCCCGGCGTGCCAGTGGACTCCGATCTCCACTCAGCCTCTGAGGCTTCAAGTTCGATTTTTTAAGTTTTCATTTGCCAGTGGTCCAATTTGGGGGTTCGGCCCTGATCTGACAATTTTAGTTACTTGTAAGTTCAAGTTGATTTTCAAGTTTTATAGTACCATTTGCACTAGGTTGCCATAACCCGAGGGGTTATTAACCCCTTGAGCCGCCGCCCGGGGTTATTAACCCGGCCGGTTTAGTACGGGTTGTTAACCCCAGGAGCTTGTAGAGGGGTAGGGGAGGGTTTTCCCGTGAGCCGCTGTGAGCGTCCGTTCTGATGTAAAAAAAACGCCGAAACTCATATACTGCGGGGGTGATGACCCTCCCCTCATCTCGCCACTTAGCTGTCTTCTCGCTGCGCCCCCGGCTTCCCAAGGGCGGAAAACTCCACGTAGTTGGCCAGGAAGCAAGAACAAACGGGCACCAATCGCTACTACTGCAAGGAAAAATGGTCCCTGAGAAGCACGGCAAGCTCGCCAAGGGTGCGGTCGGCGTCAGCGAAGTAAGCTAAAGGCGGGAGCTTTGGGCCAAGCTGAGTTGTGTCAGCCCGTATTTGCGCAAGATCTAGCGAGTCCAGGCCAAGTGCTTCAAGGGTCTGATCGGGAAGCCAATCCGATACTCTAGCCTCAAGGAAAAGTCGAACACCGTCAGGGGAGCTTGAGGCGGCAGACATAATTTGTGGAGTGTTACGTGCACGAGCAGGGACCAAATGTGTCGTGGCCGCTAGGAATCTCCAGGGTGACCAGGACCATTCCTCGACAGAAAAGATGGCGGGGCGGGCTGATCCCCGTCGGTGGGAAGTGAGGACCGCCCCAAGAGCCGCAAAAGCGACTTCAGTTGGAAGAGGCTGATCACCAGACTTGATGGCTGTGTCCCATGCCTTTGTTCCCTCTTGAGCCATCCCAGCGGCACCACCCCAAAGACCCCAGTGAATAGCAGCAACCTGTGGAATCAAGCATTGAGTCAGGTTTCAACAACGCGGTCGTTCTGCACTGACTATAACTGATGGGTGTCGTTCTCCGCGATTGTCATTATCATCGTCACCAAAATCAGCAGCAGCGTCAAGGATTGAATTGGCAGCTGCGTAGTTGGTCTGGCCGCCAAAGCCGTATAGGGAAGTTGTGCTTGAATACGCGACAAGGCTCCGCACAGGCCAGTTCGAATCAGAGCTGAGGCGTCGAAGTGAGATTAAGCCACCAGCCTTGGGTACAATTGGCTTTGAAAAAGATTCATACGTGAGCGAGGGCAGCATGGCATCCTTGAGGGTGCCAGCAAGGTGAAAAATAGTTGAGCAAGGGGGGAGTTTGGCAGCCTCGAGGTCATCGAGGCAGTGAAGGAGCTTGGCAACACGAATGCGCGGTCTTACATTCCAGCTATCAAAGCGTGATGCTGCGCGTCCGTTTCGGACTACAAGAATCAGTCGACTGGCAAAGATCTGTGCCATGTCAACTAGCCAGTCAATAAGGGCGACCCCAAGGCCGCCCGAAGCGCCCGTGATGAGGATATAGCTCGAGGTCCCCAGTACGGATTTTGCGTGCGCATAAAGCGAAGCATGGTTCTGCACCACCGACTCATGAGCACGCGCTCGCTGCCCGGTACAAGTCCATTTCATTGAAGTGAGAGTTCCATCGTCTGGTGTCAGGATTGTATCCGTCTCTCCAGCAGGGGCTGCGATAGCAAGGAAGGAGACAAGTCGGATGCGCGCCTGCTCGTCAAGGGCCCTCACGGCAGCCGAGGACACGCGGAGATAAACACGTCGGCAGTCCAGCTCAGGCACCTCAAAGCCCGCGCACTTCGCGGTTCCGGCCACTAGTGCACCGCGCATTGACGTACGACTGACTATGTACACAACGCATTTTTTCGCTCTCTCTGCGAGGGCTTTGAGGACCTGAACAAAGGAAAATGCAGCGGCCTCCTCGCGCATCAGCCATTCAGTGTCGCCATCTATTGGCCATGGTTCCAGACAGTCCAGAATTAAGTAGCCAGCATGTGTTGTGGCTGCCAAGACATGTTTTATAGCTTCTCTGTGGAGCGACCGAAGATTTACTACATGGGCAGTTGGTGGGTCTGCGTTGTAGTCGAGAAGATGAAGCTGATCCCAGCCTACGATGTAAGCTACGGTTGGTGGCAATGCGAGCGCGCGTCCCATCTTCAAGGCAGTCATAGGTCGCGTGTACTCGAGGAGCGTGACGACTTCGGCAAGGACGGCACCAATAGCGTGGAGGAGAAACCCATGACCACCGGGCATAACTATGAGCAAAGAGTCAGGGGAAGATGTAGAATCGCACCAGTTTACCGCAACGTCAAGGGAGAAAGACGAGTCGTGAGCACCACACAATACTAGCAGCGGCTTATCTAGGAGGAAGCCCACAGAATCCAGACGGCACGAGAGACGATATTCAGCTCGCGCGTCTCTTCCAAGATCAGCTTTGAGCCGTGGGAGTGCGATGCGTGCAAATGCGTCAGACACCATCATGTCCTGTGGCGCAAATGCGTACATGCGCTTTATCTCGTCCTCGCTGGGAATTAAAACTGTGGGTCCAGTCCAAGTATGGAGCGGCGCGCGACCGGCAAGAACAACTCGCATCAGTAACGGCCATGACTTTGAATTGATAAGCTCAAGACACAGGAGCGCACCCGCACTTAGACCCACAAAAACCCAGGGAAGTCCATCAGAGACGAGTGAATCAACAGAAATGCGTAGCGATGCAAGCTCAGACTCGTCGGTGGCATCATCTTCGGTAGAAGCCTCGTCGGCACGTGTGCCTCGACCAGCAAGCTCAATAACAATAATATCAAGCCAACGAGGAGCTAATACGCGCCATGTGTTAAACGTCGAGCTTGTCCCGCCTGCGTATGCTGCGCAGATAGCACGTGCAGTCCACGGTCCCGAGTTGGAACTCTTTCGCACAAGCGCCGAATGATTAGGCAGGCACGCAATCGCTCGTCCTGTTGGCAACTGACACAATTTTGAAGGTTTCGACGTCGATTTCCCCCCCTCCGCACACTGGCCGTCGACGGGCGCATAGCAGGATGCTTTGGGATTAGTCCAATGTGGAGTGGCAGCAAAGATATAGCCCGGGATGCCGGATATGATTTGCGGAGGCGAGCGCGCGCCGTCAGAACCGTGTGTTGCAACACGCATATTATTCCAATGAACGTCAACGCCGTGTACCCACGCTTGAGCAAGACAATTGGTGATGGCATAGGCGCCTCTTGTGCCAGCGGTTATGCACGCTGCAACTGGAGCGGTAAATTGGCGACCACGCATCTCGACCAAATTCAAAGCAACATCAGCATCTTTCTGGCGTACACAGTCAATGGCAACAACGAAGGCTGGCTGCCAGCTCAGGAGTTGTTCGAGATTTTTTGTCCAGGTCGAGCCGAGATTGCACGCATGATCCTGCTCCGCGTGGCGACGCCAGTAGGCCGGGTCCCTGGCATCAAGCAGACCGAGCCATCCGTCGCCACGAACACCATCTGCGATCGGAGCACGCTGGGGCGCGCGAATAAGCCCGGGCCGATCCTGAAAACGGAGGTTGAGCAAAGTTTCAAAAGTGTCATATTCTCCGAGGTGTAGGCCACGCTCTAGAGCAAGGAGGCACGCATCATCGAGTGCTATGGCGCCATCAAGCGCTAGAGCAACAAGCTGGCCGATGCCTTTGCCGGCAACAGCGGCAAAGAAGGGGCTCAAAGGAAAGGCCGGTGCATCGCCATGCCCAAAGGCCAGGCAGGATCCGAGCGCGTAAAGAAGGGCAAATGTCGCCGGCTCGGCAACAGCAGGCCGTGCAAGCCTGCGGGGTGCGTGTCAGTCATTAGAATATTGGACAGCGATGCGCAATGATGGCGAGGTACTTTCACGATAGATAAAATATGCCCGCATTCATCACAGGAGAGCGCGTCAGGTCGGCAGCAAGGACAGACGACTTGCCGTGGGTCGCAAGCGTCGAGCGAAGGCGTGCCGCTTCCGTGTAGCCTAGTGCGTCAAGGAGGGAGTCCGGGGCAAAGGTTCGTCCTTGGGGCGTGTCGTAGGGCGGAAGACTCCGCAGTGGCCCGTCCAGGATCGATGCACAAGCACGGATCCGGCTTCGAAATGCAGCATGGGTCTCATATAGATCAAAGGCCACGCCAAAAGGAATACAAGTCAGCGAATCCTGGCCACCTGTGAACCCACCGATGGCCACACAGAGTTCTCCATTTGTTGCTGATACTGGCGAAGCTGGGGCGACAAGCTCAGCTTTTGCAAAACCTTGCGCCGCTTCTGCAGCTGTCTTCGCAACAACAGCGACACGCCATTCGGGCCAGTGATTACGACCTTCCTGAAGCGTAAAAGAAACGTCCTCAAGACTGGACTCGGGCGGAAGTTCAGTCAAGAAGTCCCGAAGCTGCGCAACAAGCCCTCGAAGTGATGCCTCAGTCCGCGCTGACAAAAGGAGAACTTCGGGCGCCCGTGGATTTTCGGCCGCACCAACGCCATCAATTGACTCCGACCGCGCTGCAGTAGCGATTTGGCCACGGTTACAGCTACGCTGTGCAGGAGCCACGCATAAAGGTCGAGACGGGGCTAATGCGTGGTCAACCTTATCAGCCAAAATGGCAGCAGTCACCTTCGCGCTTGCAGTAAGCGGCCGACCAACAACAAGTGCTGCAGACGCCGCGGCTTTTGCTGCAGCATCGCGCATAGCAGCATAGGCGATTGCTGCAAGGAGACCATTCTCGCCATCCGGTGCAGAAGGAACTACATAATGGTCAGATTGATGGTAGTTGCAGTATGTGTCCCTATTATCAGCGCGAGACAAGCCATAGTGGCCAGCAGCGTGCACAGCCACATGTGGCGCTGCACACAGCACCACATGCGCATTTGTGCCACCAACACCGAACGAGCTGATGCCAAGATGGTCGATATCGTGATCCAGGTCAGAAGTAACGATTCGGGCGCCTGTTGGTACTCGTATCTTTGGATTTATGGCTTTAAAATGGGCTATAGGCGTAGCAGTATCGTGACCAAGCATCAGGCAGGCTTTTAGTAGGCCAGTTAAGCCGGCTGCACAGTTTGCGTGGCCAATATTGCCTTTGATGCAGGTAAGGCGTAGAGGCGCGTCGGTAGCCGCCTCGCGCACACCAAGTGCACGCGTAACTCCGCTGACCTCGATGGCATCACCGAGCTTGGTAGCTGTGGCGTGCAGCTCAACTGCGTCTACGTCGCGACCTGTTAGTCTGGCGCGGCGGGTAGACTGAGTGATGGCACGTGCCTGGGCAAGTGCTGATGGCGCTGAGTACCCGGCTTTGGCACGGCCATCATTAGTGACCGACGTCGCCACAAGCTGGCAGAGGATAGGCCGACCTGAATTGCCGTCGTCATCCACTTCGAGGCACAGCACACCGACGCTGTCGCCAAACAGCGTACCACTCGCAGCCACGTCAAGCGGCCTGACACGCCCATCTGCGCTGTGCACAAGACCGTCGACAAACTTGTAGCCTAGGTTTGGAAATGTGAGGCTCGCTCCACCGACAAGAGCCGCACGGCAATCACCGACAAAAATAGCTGTTGTAGCTAAAGCACATGCAACAAGAGACGAAGAGCACGCCGAACCCACAGATACACTCGGGCCTGTCAGGCCAAGCTGATACGAAACCCGTGTAGGGGCGTAGTCCTTTTCCGAGCCAGTCTCTCCGAGCCAGACGGCACCTGGATTCGCCATATCAAGCAATGGGGCACCACCAAGGTGATGAATCAAGTAACCATCAATGCCTGTTGACGCAAAAACACCAGCATCATCAAAAATTCCGGTAGCATCAACGAAGTTCGAACGCAGCCGCACACCCCGGCCTGCACGCTCTCGCGCGTGCCAGGCAACCTCAAGAAGCTTTCGATGCTGTGGATCCATGATTCGGGCCTCCCGCACGCTAATTCCCCAAAAGAAAGCATCGAAGCTAATAACAAGCGCTCCACGAATCATTTGAGCTACTGGTACAAAGTTTGAGTCGGCAATTAGGCTTGGTTGCACATCCCTTGATCGTAGATCTCCGGCTGTAAACACTGAAAGACTGTCGTAGCTTGATATCATATTGTGCCAGAGGGTGATCAAATCATCCGCACCAGGTAGGATTGCTGCAGCGCCAACAACGAAAAGTGATTGCTGCCACGGGCCTACATTTCCTGTTGCGGCTTTCACATTTGCAAAAGGGAACTGGTCGCTGTCCCCTGATCTACGTGTACTGGCCCTGCCGATCATATCGTGGCGTCTTCTAACCAAGAGACCAGTAAGCTCCACAATACTGGGTGCCTCGAAGAGGTCGACAACGGCAAGATCAACGCCAAGCGTCGTGTTGATCAACCCGACTGTCTTGGATGCACGAAGACTATGGCCGCCGAGCTCAAAAAAGTTGCTGTTAAGCGGCACAGTGCGCTCAAGCACGGTATTGAACGCATCTGATATAGCACCTGCAGCAACGCGGCCCCAACTGTCGTAGAGGGGGTCCTGAGTGTCCCCTGTAGCAGCATCAAGGGTTGAATGACGAAAGGCAATCTCTGCTGCAGTATCACGCTTTTCTGCGAGGCGGATCACATTTTCTGTGAGTCGGTCCGCACACGTCGGCGCCGGAAGCCGTGAGTAATCAACTTTGCCGCTGCCAGGCTTACTTGGAAACGCTTCAAGCAACACGATATGGGATGGAATAGCATATTCTGGGAGCACTTCTTTGAGGTGCTGCGTGATATGTTGCATACTGAAAGCTAATGTCGCAGTAACATACGCGACAAGGCCCTTGGGCTGCTGTGACTGGTCGATGACCGGACGCACAATGCATGCATGAATGCTCGGCGCTGCTGCGATATTACGTTCAACATAGTTGAGCGCAACCTTGAACCCGCGGATTTTAATCGTGGCATCGGCGCGGCCGAGTAGAAGGAGCGAACCGGTTTCGAGAGCAATTCCCCGGTCCCCCGTGTCATAGCAGCGCACCGCCGCATCTAGTAACCATGGGACTGCCAGAGTTGCCCTCGCGACACCATCATGCGACGAAGCAAGCATTGGCATAGGATTAGTAAAGAATCTCGTCGCTGTTTTCTCGGGGTCTCCTAGGTAGCCACGCCTGCGAAGGACCCAACAGTAAAGCACGCCCCCGCGTTTTTCACTAAGGAACTATCTAGCACCAACGCTGGGGATGCTTACGCTACAGACTTGGCAACGACGTGGATAGTGCCAGGGACACCACGCGGGACAATGTGGCCAAAGGCCTTGTCCCGAACAAGAAAACACACCCAGGGGAGAGGCCTCCCGACTGGAGCGAAAGCTGAACCAGGTGGGAGTGCACGAAGCCACATTTTGGTTCGATTCTTCCTTGCTGGATCAAAAAGCGTAGTGCATGCTACGTCGAGTGATTCCCAGGTGCTATAATAGTTGACGAGCGTAGTCCGGGACGTAGCAAACGCAGAAGTGAAGTCAGCGACGAGTGTTGTTGGCACCAGTTCCCCTTCGAGTAGAACATACCTTAGTTGTGAGCCAACAAAGCGGGCAAAATCCAACCTCGGTTGATCCAAAAGATTACGGAGCAACGAAGGTGTGACCATGAAGCGGGTAGCTCTGTAGTCGACAAGAAACCTGAGAAGTTGCTTCCCGTCAACGACAACATCATTTGGCACAACAAGTGTTGATCGGCCGTAGGTGGGCGCACGCAGGGCCTCCCACACGAAAAATACATTACATGCCTCGATGTCCACCGTTGGATTTGAGTCATATGGGCAGACTGCGTTCCGAGCCCGAATGTTGTGCATAAAGCTGTGATGCTCGACAAGAATAGCCTTGGGCGCTCCGGTTGTTCCGCTAGACATGCTACAGTATGCGAGTGACCGTGGGTCAACGCGCGAGTCAAGGAGCCTGGAAATGGCTCCTGCATTGAGTGCGGCACGCGCAACGAGAGCCCACAGCTTTGTCTCCCAGCTCGCGTCGAGTAGCACATGGGCCAGGCCCTCGGGGAGGTGTGCCGACAGTCGCTTTTGTGTCAGTACGCATAGAGTGCCTGATGCGGTAACCAAGTCTGCAATCAATTTTCGCGTGTAATTCACCTCGAAATAAACCATGGCTGCACGAGCCGCAAAAATGGCCAGATTTGCGATCACATACTCGACTGAAGCCGGAAGGTAAACAGCGCAGACAGTCTCGGGTAATAAGTAGAACGGCGACCCGACAAGAGCCGCAGCCAACACACAGACAAGATGGTATATTCTTGAGAAACTTGTTGTTGGCTCCCGTGTGCCTGGAGAAATAACCGCTGCCGCGTTTCGCCTCGAGGACGACGCTCCCGAAAGCAAACCAAGCTGCTCAATAACTAACGCGCTTGCGTCAGCACTCTCTGGTCCCTTCACGAGGCCATCAGACAATGCCAAGACACTCCTCTGCAGGGAGAGAAGGCAGCGCTCCTAGAATGATAAGTTTCAAATGGCAAGCACGCATGAGTGGAGCTCATGCCAAACCCAGATTGTATCGACACCGCTAGGCGCACGATGGAAGAACTGATCATTGCACGCATTAATTCCGCATGTGTCTCAATGTGAAAGTGCCCACCCCCACGCACAATTTTGACTTCAAACTCCGAATCGGACCACATACTCCAGGCATCTAGCTCCGCCTGCGATACACTTCCATCCAACTCGCCCCCAATTGCTGTGATAGGCATAGGCTTTGCTGTCGAACAACACTGATAAGTTTCTAGGAGCCGTAGGTCCACACGAAGAGGCGGTAGGCCATATTTTACCATAGCTGGGCCGCCAATCTCGCCTACTGCGGCGCTCAACCACCCCCGTCGTGCCAATGCGGTCAGTAATTGGGCGTCAGGCATTGCCGTCAGCGACAAACTCCATCGACGCATCAGCTGGGGGGGGGGCATCGAAGACGCGAAAACCCGCAGGGGAGTCAACCCATCTGCATCGAGACGCAACGCCACCTCAATGGCCACCAGAGCCCCAAACGAATGCCCCAGAAGGAACAAAGGTCGGTCTGCAATCATGCGAATTGCCGCGCAGCACTCCGTCGCCACAGCCTCCAGACTCTCACAAAATGCGTCACCAAGGCGAGAACCACGCCCAGGGTAAGCAACGCTGTGTACTTCCAGCCATCCTGGCAATGATTGACCCCAATCAGCGTAGGCATGTGCACCTCCGCCCGTGTGAGGGAAGCAGATCAAGCGCGCGTGCGACTCGCCACGTTGCTGAAAGCATGTTAGCGCAGGATGCTCCATCGGCGCTGCGTAGGGTTCATTCTTGCGGCCAATATTTTCGCCCGCCCACCGCCAGGCACGCCATCACTTTAACGGCATCACTCCGCGACAGACCAGTTGCTCAGACTGTCGGTCGTATGTACCTACCTACGGTACGGTACCTACGGTACCAGTACCACGGTACCATGGTACCGTATTCACTAGCCCTATTCTATCCGGGTATTTAACTAGGATAAATGAGACTAGGATAGTGAAGCTAAGATAAAATTTGGGAGATTTATAAGTGGAAAAAGGCCGTTGCCACAACGGGCGCCAACCCCAGGGCCCCCGGGCCCGGACCACGCGTCACGGTCCCCGCGCCAAAACAACCAAGGGAGGGTGGGAGGCCCAAAAGTTCTTGGGCCTTTGTCCTGCGCTCTCACAATCGGAGCGCTATTGGACAAGAGCAAGTATAAGAAAGTATCTTCGTAGCGAGCCACTAGGTGTCACGGTGACGATATTGCTACCATAGCTCGCCAACTTGAACTTGAACAGATCATATTAATC
>MDSZ01263203.1_pt1 | contig 12258 bp, 10 predicted proteins | sample 811201 | NCBI WGS metagenome assembly MDSZ01 (sample SAMN05326647, study PRJNA326480) | marine metagenome | isolation source: seawater | place: Indian Ocean: North | collected 2010
AAATCAAATTGTTCAGTTGGTCCTTGTCTAATTAAATAATCATTAACAACAAACATAGAATCTGATTTTTCATAAGAGGGAGATATAAAAAATAAATCTACAGCTGTCTCAGATGCTAAAGTAGGATCTATAAAATCTATATCTATTGATGTTACTTCTGTACTATACAGTCCTATAATCTTTCTAAATAATTGTCCTTGATTTCTTATTAATAATGTTAGTTGAAAAAATTCATAATCTTTATCTAACTCAGATATCTCTAAGTTTAAACCACATGCATCATCATTATGATTCCATAAAGTTTGTAGGTTAGATATACCTATGTAGTCTGTAACTCTTTGTTCATTCTCTACATAAGCTATAAATGCCTGATAACATCCGTCTGATAATAAACCTCCGTCTCTTGCTTTAGTAAGTTTTAAACAAGGAGTAGATACTAAAGGTGCAAGTCTAATCTTTTCACAATCTAATACCTTTGGTTCTTTATCTTCATATACTATACATGGATCTCCTGGAGCTGAAACTATTTCTTGAATATATGGTACATCATCTATATTTAAAGTACGTGAAGGATTTAGTCCATCATCCCAATATACCTGCCATGTACAATCAAAATTTTCTTTTGCTGCACCTGTAATCAAATGTTTCTTTTTGAAATTTAAACAAGGAGCATTTACAATAGTTTCATATTTACATTCACTATCATCAAAACGTCCTATCTCAGAACTAATGTCATCAGTAGAATATATTATCCACTCATCTCCATATCTATGTATAGCACCTATAATAGTGTAAGGTATCACACCACATTGTAGATTTGCTGGCTCATTACCTATTAGACCTACATCACCGTCAGCATCATAATTAGCTGCATTTCTTGCATGCCACCACTGAGTATTTAACTCAAGGGATTGAGCAATGTCTTTGTTCATCCCTTTGTTAAATGTATTAATTCTTACTGAAGAAGAACTAAAAGCTGGTCTTCCAGCCTTTCTTTTACCTTGTTGCGGTGTAGATTTAGACTTTTTTTTTGCCATAACTCTGAATAATTATTTATGTTGCTGTTGTAGTATCACATCCACTTGATGGTGCGGCTGCTTCTTGTACAACAGAATTTGGTCCACTAGTTACTACACCAGGCCCTTGTATTGTTGGTTGCATTGGAGCATAACTTAAGAACATATTGTAATAGTTATGATATTGAGCTCTTCTATTCATAGTCCAAACTTTTCTCATTTCTTGGAAGTTTGGTGTATTTACAAAACCTAATGCATTATTTCTAGCAGCTCTAAGTCTAACCTCTACTAATTGTAATTGTTGTGATACATTTTCTCCTTGCCATACCATATTTTCTAATATTCTTTGCTTTATAGCATATTCATAATACTCATTACAATATGGTTGATCTAGCACTAATAAGTCTCCTTCAGCACTTTCCATTTCACCTTGATAGCTTATATATACTTTACCTGTCTTAAAAGTAGTACACATAAAACCATCTTTAATTTCTGCTATATCTAAAGATTGTGCACCTAATGCAGGACAAAAACAAACAGGATCATTTACATTTTGTATTCTTAATTGTGACCAATTAGAAAATTGTCTATACTGATTTGGACCCACTCTTTGTATTAATTGATACTCTTTTTTATCATCACATGTTTTTATAACACATACATCTCTACACTCAGGATCCTCACAAGGTCCAGACTCACCTGGAGCTGGTACATAAGGAACATCATTAAATGTTTCTACATGTGTTCCTGAAGGCATTGTATTGTTTAATGTATAAGACCCACATCTAAAAGCATAATTAAGATATTTAAAATCCATAGGTAATTGTGCTTTACCATGTTCTATATCTAACACAGCTTCTTTTGTTCTATGTATTCTTAATCCTAAGTCATAGTTGACTCTTTGTGCAACCTTAATTAGTTGTTGTGGTTCAATCATCCCCTCTAACGCATATGTAGAAAAGTCTATGGATACATCTTCCATTAATTGACTGAATGTTCTATATTTTTGTGATACTCCCATTATTGTCTATTTATATTACGTTTATTGTCAGAATCCTCAGAAGGTATTTGCATAGTCCCTAACATAACTTGTAAGACTTGTGCTTCTATTTCTGCAAATAAAGCTTCAGGAATATATATTGGTTGTTCATATCTTGGTGTACAGTCATCTTCTGTATCACAATTCCATTTAGTTATATCAGAATTAAACACCCCTTCAACTTGTAATGCATCCCACTCTATGTTTGGAGAATATATATAACCATCTAACCACCAAAAATATAATGTCTTATTATATTTAAAAGATGTTGTTTTTGTCATTGATGTATATGTACCAGGTTGTGTTGCTTGTAATTCTTGAGATCCATCAATAGAACTTACTGTACGGATAAGAGGTCCCCAGTATCCTTCATACATTGAAGGAAGTCTATGCTTAGAACGTTTTATAGTACACCCACTTGTAATGCCTGAACACCCTGCTTCTACTTTATCTACATCTATCAGTTCAACGTATGGTAAATTTTTCCATACAGAATTAAACTTCATTAACTTATTAGCAAAGTCTTGCCTTCTCATTAATATCTGAGCAAACTTTTCTATAAGACTAAATATATATCTGTCAGTTATAAAAGCATCTTGAACTTCTGCTTTTGCTTGACCTCTAATTCTTGATACTACCTCAGCTATTGTTGACATATTATTTATGTTTCAAATTCATCATAATATTTTAATTGAGCTTTGGTTTCTTCAGGATTGGAATCATATAAATGTGCAACCCTATATTTATTTTTCATTACTACATATTGTGTCCACTTATTTGGATATTCTTTTGCAACAGATCTTTTAAAATCTCTACACGCTACAAAATGCCACAACTCTCTATTTTTAAATCTATACTTTGTTGACCAGTTAGTATAAAATATTTTTCCAATGTTTCCGTCTGTTTCCCAATTTCTATTTTGTAAGACCTTACCGTATTTTTGAGATAGTGCATAATTAGTATTTACCGTTTTAGAAGAAGGGCATGTACCTATAAATAAAAACCCTAATGAATCTGGTAATTCTACTCCATCTCTATTACTAATAACAGCCTTCCATAATTTAATATTATATAATTTTATTATTTGTTTTAACTTACTATTATCTATATTAGAATATAAAGGTTTTTTCTCTTTAAATTCTTTTATTGTTTCACTATTTAATAACCCCAATCTTTTCTCTCTATACCTTGGAGCATTTAAATTTGGTTTTTTAAAATTGTTGATCATATAGTTATATTTATAATTTACAAAAAAAACCCCACTTTATGAAATTTAAGTGAGGTCTTTATAATGCTTGATAAGTTAATTCACAGATGTTGCCCATTGTAGGATGTTGTATTTCTAATTTACCAGATCTTCTGTTACCTACATATTTATTACTATAATGATAATAATCAGTTTTACCTAGACTTGGTAAAGTCTTATGTATAAACCCCGTTGTCTCAGCGGTTGTCATGTATTCTACTTTTCTTTCAGTATGAAAATGTCCTGTAAATAATGTTCTGTTTGTTGTATTACCCCACTCTTTTGGATACTCTGTTGCATAAACAAGAGGGGTATTCTTAGTAGGTTTATCACCATGCTCAAATGCATTAAAATTATTATGCCATACATGTACCTTTCTTTCTTCATAAGATATATCCCAAACAATCTCATCACAATCTATTGACTTAGATAAAGCATGAACTAAATGGTATGAAGATAATCTATCATGATTACCTGGAACATATACTACCACAAGTTCTTTACAAAATGCTTTTAAATAATTTATAGCCCAGTGCATAGCATCAAATGCTTGTACATAAGCCTCTGTAGCATTCATACAATTATCTAAAGGTGTACCGCTGGTGGTAGTACCAGAAAATGTATCCATATTAATTAGATCACCTCCCACTACAAAATAAAGCTTTTCAATATAATTAACAGGAACAGCTCTGCTCATAAGATTTTTAACTGTATCCTCAAAATCTTTATCTATAGTTTCATTACCTTCTTTACCAAAATGTATATCTTGTAAAGACATAACACCACAAACAGGATTTAAAGATTTTAATTTTTTAGGATCTATTTTAGGTATTTTATTTTTTTTAGGTTTCCAGGTCTCTAGTAAATTTTTAAATAGATTCTCTTCTGGATCTTTTAACTTAGTTACTAATGCAGATACTCTCCAGTGATCTCCCATTTGTTTATTCCAATACTGGGATAGTTTCCATTTTTTTGTATCTATCTTTAGTAAGGATATTATTTCTTCTGCTGTCTTAGGCTCATAATCAAATGTACCTGATATTTTACCTTGTCCTTTATCTAAGTCTATTGACTCAACCAGCTGAGAATTATCAGCTGCTTTGCTAAAAAAATTAGCTTTCTTTCTTGCATTCTTTCTTTCTTGAAGAACTTCTTGTTTAATCTTTATGTACTCTTCTTCTGACATTCCAAGTCTTTGAGCACTAATTTTAGGATGTTTCTTCCATTTTAAGGAATCAATTACTTTTTGTTTTTTGTAATTCATTTGTTTATTTTTTTATAAAGATAGTAAAAAAAAAGAGACTGGCCTTTTTGAACCAGTCTCTCCAACGTTTGTAGTAGAAAACCAACAAACCACCACAGTTGTTTTTTCTATGAGGCAGCAATAGTTGAAACCAATAATTCTATTGGCTCACATCCGCTACCTATACCTGCATCTTGAACTTTGATTTTATATGCAGTGCTAGCAGTTAAGTTTGTAATAGTGTAACTTCTAATAGTTGTTGCTATTACACCTGATCCGTTACAAAGTGTCCATCCGCTAGGGTTTATCTGTGTATCTTTATACACATTAAATCCAGAGGTAGAACTCCAAACGCCATCCCATACAACTGTAATACTTGAACTTGTTACTGCTGTTGCATAAACATTATAAGGATTGTGTACTACATCATTAGATGTACATGCACCTAGTCCTTGTGATAAAATTGAAGCAAACTTCTGTATGATAGAATCAAGTCTTTCACCAGAAGTTATTTGAATCATTTGCCCTGTAGTACCTATTTGAAAAGATGTACCACAATAGCTTACACATGCTGCACATTGAATATCATCACATCTTTCACTACCTACACTACAATCTGTGTATGTACATGCGTTAGTAATGGCTGTGTCAGCACAGCTACATTTTTGACTACATTTTGTACAATTACATGCCATATCTTTTAATTTTTATTTATGAGCAACCATTAGTTATTAATGATGCTATTGTTGCTGGACTCTCAGATACATTCCAGTTTCCTCCTGTGTTTGTAGCAAGGTCTCTCCATGGGTAGTATGGATCTCCTCCAAGTGGAGTATATGTTCTACTTGTACCAGGACCACAAACAAATATCTTAATTCCTGCTGTTAATGCTGTTTGTTGTAAACTATTCAGTCTTGCAACATCTATTTGGTTAAATTCATCATCATCACCACTTGGTAATTGATCAGTTATAACTATAACATACTTAGCAGATGAACCAGTAAATGCTCCTAAGAAGGCACTAGATTCTATTATTAAACCTATTGCCATATCTGTTGGTTCAGCTATTCCATTACCAGATCCTAATGGTACACCTGATGTAGGTGCTCCTGAATTAAGTTTATTTAATTGAGTAGTAAATGATGCCTGGTTATTATTTTGGAACATCTCCCATGCAGTTATAAATTGGTAAGTACTTGTACCAGTATTTATAACTCTTTGTGATGATGGTAATGCTTGATAAGCAGTTGATGTATTATATGTAGGAGTACTGCTTGAACGTTCATCAGCAGTAACTAAACCTAATCTATATACATTAGATCCTACTTGTGAAGTAACTGAGTTTACAACTGTTGTAATACCAGCTTTAATAGCATCAACTGAAGTACCCATACTATTACTATAATCTACAACAAAGGCAACGTCCATTCCTGCACTACATGCTGCAGCAGCAGAATCTGTTGCAAATGCAACTAAATCACATACTTTGCTTGCTCCATTAAATGTAGTTGTTACTCTTACATTATATGAACTACCCGGTGTTAAACCAGTAAATGTATGAGTTACTGTACCAGCAGGACTATTTTGAGTATAAGTCTTAACAACCACGCCTGAAGTATTTAAAATATCTATTACATATACAGCATTTGTACCTAACAATTGAGTAAAGCCTACTGTTACATTTGTACTAGTAATACTTGTTGTGGTAATAGAAGCAGGACATGGTACTACACCTGTTATAGTTTGTGATATATTATCATCACAAACATTTGTTCCATTTGTAAATGAAAATTGTACTTGTGATGTCATATTTTGAGATGAATTAAATCCAGATGGTAAAGATAAAGTAACACCTGTTGCACTATTTTGTAATAAAGCAACACTAGCAGTAGTCTCTGCTTTTACACCATTAACATCTGTTATAATAAGTTTACTAAATCCTGATGCATCACTGAATGAATTTGGTACTACACTACTTTGGAAATTAAAGTTTACTGCATCAATTAATCCACTTGTTGCAAAAAGATTACTTGTTGTATATCCAAAAGTAATTCCATCACATCCACTTGGACAGCAGTTTGTTTGTACTTGTGATAATGCATTATATAAGTCATCAATAACAACCCATGCATTTTGTACACTCTGTGCTAAATTAGATACAGTACCATTCCATCCTGATAATGATCCATAAGAAGCATTATTACCTGCTACGCCATATAAAGATGAAGTAGAAGATTGTATAGTACTTTGATTCATAGCTAAGTTAATAGCTGCTGGTAATCCTACTGCTGTTTCTAAAGCACAGTAACGTACCTCTAATGCTAATAATAAAACTGATACATCAGTTAGTTGCCCTACATTTATAATACATGTTGGAACAACCTGTTTTTCTACAACTGTAGATGAGCATGGTAATACACACGCTTCTAATACATCTAACCTAGAACTATAACTTGTTAGAGTAGTATTAATTACTTGTATGCTAGCTAAATTTGTACATACTTGATTTGCTATCAATGTTGCAAATTCATCTAGACGTAAGCTTGTAACAGGATTGCCACTTGCATCATTATACTGCATACATGCAGGTAATGTCATCATTGGTAAGTCAGCTTGTACTTGTGACTGTGAAGAAAGGCTACTGTTAGAGTTTGGTACTTGATTAGATCCTGTATTAGCACATATTTGTTTTACCATTGCTTGTAAAACAGGAACTAACTCAGTTGGTGTAATTCCAGGAATATTTAAACATGTCAGATCTAAACCTGCTAGACTTGGATTTGCACTTACACCATTGGTAATAAGATCACATACCTTTGTAGCTAATTTATATGTAACATCACTTATTGTATCTCCTGTACATAAATTTATACAAGAAATGTCTGGTCCTTGCCATACTACACAATTAGAAGAAATGTTATCACATCCGTTTGTGCTACCGCTTGATATTGTTGGGATCATAAATATTTATTTTACTATAACGTACCGTGTTGTAAACTCTACAATTATAATATACAAAAATTTTTAAAAGCAAACAAGAAGTCAGCTCTTAAAAATTTTTTGCTAATATTTATGATTTTAGAATTTTACTTCTCCTCTGAACTCTCAATAGGAGAAAGACTGCCATCTTCAAGATTGACATTAACTTGACCATATTTTTTTTCTAGCTCAGCAGTCATAGCTTTCCATTCATTAGTTAAATCAGCATGCTGTTTTGCTATTGCCTGTTTAGCTAATTCTGCAGAACCTAAGTTTAATACTAAACTTTGAATTTTAGTCTGTAGTTCTTTTACATTTTCTAATTCTTCCTTTGATAGCTTTTTAGCTACTTTTGGTTTTGAAGGTTTTTTTGTTTTTGCCATTGTATAAATATTTATTTAAAACAAATATATAAAAATTATTTATTCCAAGAAAATTCTGTTACAGTTTTTTTAGCTGGTAAAAATTCTTTATTTATTATATCTATCATAGCTTCTAAATGCCTATCACTTATCTTTCTCTTTATATAATCTACTAATTGTTTTTTTGTAAATTGTTGGAAAGCTCCAGTGGAAAACTTATCATCTTTATTAAAGTCTACAGCTATTGCTCCTGATGTAGATCCAGTTTTCTTAATAGAACCTTTAGTCCAAGTTCCTGTTATCTCATATACTATTTGATTTATAAGATCTGTTCCATTCTCAGGATGATCATAAGTATCTATAGATATTATATCCCAAGTATATTTTATTACAGGTTTTACTTCTACAGGTTTCTTAACAACTGCTTTTTTAACAGCTGGTTTTTTTGCTACTGCTTTTTTGCTAGTAGTTTTTTTAATTACTTTTTTTTTCTTTTTCATTGTTAATTTATTTGTTGTGCATCTTTTGTATACTCTCTACCTTCTTTTGGTTGAAATAAACCAGACATATGAAATAAACCATTTTTTTTCCATTTACCATTCCACTGTTTACCATATTTAGTCCACCTATCATGTGCTTTAGCAAACTCCCAAACTTCTATACCATTGTCTTTACCTTTAAATATTTTATCATAAGTTTTAACCCAGTACATATCAAAAGGTCCCATAGCTCTAGCTTGTAACATCAACTCTCTAGTTCTATGATCTGCTTTACCAGTAACACATATATCTATATCTGTTGTTGGCCAACCTTCTAGTATACCACCAACTACATATAACTTATGATGTAACCAGTCTAGCTTTAATAATTCTTTTATATAACTTTTATATATAGGATCTTCTAATCCATGCATATAAGGTATAAACATAAAACTACCATTTACATTTTTAACTTGACCTTCTAAGTTATCTTCATACTCATTCCAAAAAGTTTTGAAATCCATATATTATTTTCCCTTACTAACACTGTTAAGTAAACCATCTTCAAAAGACCATGTTTCTTTTCCAACTGTTTTACTTCCAGTAAATCCACTAACTGAAGCGTCACTACCGTCCTTACCATCAGAACCAGCCGCACCTGTGTCTCCTTTATCTCCTTTTGGCCCTTGAGCACCAGTATCTCCTTTGTCACCTTTTGCACCAGTAGATCCAGTATCTCCTTTTGGTCCTTGTGGTCCTGTAGATCCGGTGTCACCTTTAGGACCTTGTGAACCAGTATCACCTTTAGCTCCTTGTGAAGCTGCAGATGAAGAGTCTTTTCCAAAAGCATCTTTTATAAATGCATGTAATTCCTCTACATCTTCTCTTAAGTCTTCTATTTGTTTTATTAAAAATCTATTATACTGATATAAACCATCATCATTAAATAGATCACTCATATCTGTCAAACTAGCTAAATCACTAGCTACTTCACTAGATACAGTTATTTCACCATCACTACCTTTAACTGCTCTTTGTTTAGAACTGCCTGATTTAAATAGTTTCTTACCTCTTATGTTATCATTTATATTTGCCATTATACTTTTGTAAATTCTATAATTATTGATGCACTTACTCCTCTAAGATATTTACCAGTAGCACTTTTTCTATAAGCAATTTGTATTTCATCACCTTTTGAAAAAGTAAGATTAGGATTATATTCTACTACACCACCTGATGCAACACTTATTGAGCCTGAAGATTGTGTTGGTGTACCACTAGCACTTCTCCATATATCAAATATAATTGTAAAACCAGTACTTGCTGATCCACTAGTATTATTTAATCTAATTCTTTTTATAGTACCGTTTGCTGGACAATCAAAATGATTATAATATTGATTTGATGTTGTTTCATTTAAACTATTAAAAGGTATCCTTAATCCAGAAGTTGTACTTGTATCATCTGAAAAATTACAAAACAATATAGTTTGAGTAGTAGTAGGAAAAGTAGCCCATTGTACACCATTACCACTTCCAAATGATTTTAAATATTGTCCAGTTGTACCAGGATCTCCATCTACCTCTATTGCTGTACCAGATCCTAATAATAAATTAGTAGCTTGTTCAAAGTTTATTTCAGTACCAGATACATTTAAATCTGATGTTACTTGTAAATCTCCTGTTACTTTTGTACCACTTGATTTAGTTTCAAATTTCTTAGAATTGTCATAATATAACTCAACATTTCCATCAGGATTAAATGCAGCTATAGTTTCTGATGTATCTTTTCGTATGAGCATTTTAGACACCAATCTTATTTGCGTATCTCCCTGCCTAGAACTAATAACATTTACTGAACCATCATGAAATATCTCAAAATCTTGACCTGTACCAAATAAGGCTTTTGCATTATCCTCATATGTTACACTGCCAGTCATTGTACCACCAGCAAGTTCTAAATATCTTCCGTCTAAATCTACAGTTAATGCACTTAGACCACTTCTATTTAATGTAAGAACACCTGTTCCGGTAGCAAATGATACAGAACTAACATAGTTATTTGTTGAACTTGTACCAGCACCAATTAAACTCCTAATCTCAGCAGCAGATATTCCCGTATTTAAACTTGGACTTGAACCATCAGATAATATAGCAGGTGTACCGGTGTCATTAACAACACCTAAATTAGTTCTAGCTTGTGAAGCTGTACTAGCTCCTGTACCACCATTAGCTATTGATAAATCAGTACCATCCCAATCTGAGTTACTTATAGATAGAGACCCACCAAGAGATAAAGTAACAGAACCACTTGTTCCAGTTCCAGTTAATGATATTCCATTTACTGTTCCTTCACCAGATACTTCTGTTATAGTACCAGAATTATTACTAAACGGTAAGTCACTTATAAGAGCTCTATGAACATTATTATCAGAATCTACAAATGCAATAGCATCTGATCCAACAGGAGTTTCAGCACCATAAGGTGTTGCTAATATATAATTATCACTTCCTGCATAATCTACAGCAAGAGTAGCTATACCTGATGTTGCTCCCCCTTGCAAACCTGCTCCTGATGCAACGGCTGTAATTGTACCATCACCTGAACCAGTACCCGCACCAATCAAGCTTCTCACCTCTGCTCCTGTAATACCACTAGCTAAAGATGGTGTAGATCCATTTGTTGTTATAGCTGGTAAAGGACCATTATAATTTAATGTAATACTTTCATCACCTGTATCTATTACTGATTGAATATTTGTACCTCCAACTATACTTACTGTTTCTCCATTAGTAATAGTAAATGAAGAACCACCAACAGCAGCTGCTACTCCAAAACCTGTCATTGTACCACTTCCAGTACCTGCTCCTATTAAAGATCTTATCTCAGCTGCTGTTACACCAGTTGCTAAAGTGGGTGTACCACCCCCAGAAAATATTCCTGGCTCTGCAAAAGTTGTATAACCTGAGTCATTAGTCCACTGTGATATATTACCAGATTTGTTTGTAAATGTTTGTGTATTACTTGGTGTAGTTGTTCCTTGTGGATTACTAAATGATGTAGTTAAAGTACCACCATCTTGTTGTGTAAGAGTTAGTGTTATTGTAGAAGAACCTGAATCACTAAATCCAGTAATCATATTGTCATAAGCACTATTAGATTCAGTAGAGCTACCACCTGACCAGGAAATATTTCCTGATATCTCCATATTATTACTTGCGGTATTATATGTTAAACCACTATCTGAAGTTAAATTTGAAGAACTATTCCATATTGGTATTCTTGCAGAAGCTCCTGAACCTGTTACATTACCAACTTGGGTATTATCTATCTTCTGCCAAGCATCTGTTGCTAAATCAGAAAATACTGCCCAATCTCCTACGGCCCAATCTTCTATGCCATCTAGGTTAGTGTTTCCTGCAGTTCCTACAATATAATAATGTCCGGGTGTACCTGATCCACTTGTTAATGTTGGTGAGTTTGTATTTGCATTCCAGGTTCCTTGAAATGCTAAAACTCCTGTTACAGCTGTATCAATAGCTGTTTGAATTTGTGCTCCTGTTGCTAAGTTTGATGAACTACTACTTACAGCACCTGTATTGGCTGATATAGTTGGTGCTGTTGCTGCTCCACCTACAGTAATTGTATTTGCATTACCAGAGGATACAGATGTAACACTACCATCACCAGTACCTGCACCAATGTCACTTCTAATTTGTGCTTTAGTTCTATATTTTAGTAATCCACTTTCTGAAACAACAATACCTGTATATGTACTATTACTATCAGCACTAATTGAAGCTGATAAACTTCCACTAATGGTTGTATTACCAGTATCTAAAGCTATTGTAAGTGGAGTAATACTAGTTGTTGAAATAGTAAAATTAGTACCTG
>MDSZ01048649.1_pt1 | contig 12257 bp, 9 predicted proteins | sample 811201 | NCBI WGS metagenome assembly MDSZ01 (sample SAMN05326647, study PRJNA326480) | marine metagenome | isolation source: seawater | place: Indian Ocean: North | collected 2010
CTTCATCCGCTGCGCTGCCGGGGGTCTCGGCCTCCTGCGCCTGCGCCGAACTGAGGTGGCGAACTTCGGCGAGCAGGCGATCGATCATACGCTGCTGCTTCGCCACGACATCGCTGAGTTCATTGAGCGCGGCTTCCTGATGCTCGAGACGGATTTCGAGTTCGACAATGGCTTGGGTCATGCGGTCCTGCCCACGGTTGCAGAGGGTTCAGAAAGTTCAGGACCAGACTAAAGCCCAAGGCTGGCGGTCAGACCAGCCCTTCCTTGTTCACGGATCGAACTCGCCGGCCGATCATGACAATGCGTCAGTCGAGGATTAACGCAGCTTCGGCGATGACAACGTGGCCGCTTGTGTTCATCGTGACCACAAGTGAGCCAGTGGGTACGCCTTGAATTAGAAATTCCACGTTGTTGGAGGCATTCACTCGGTTCCACTACCACCCCTGGTTTGGGTGAAGGTTACATCGGCTGTATTGCTATAGAGCTGCAGCACGATGATGTCGCCGTCCATGGGGGTAAAATTGATAATGGTGAGAGTTGCACCGGAAGTGGCAAAGGATCCCTCAAAGGTGACAGTATCGATGGCGGATTCATCGGCAGGATCGAAATCAACTGTGGCCGTAGACGAAGCGCCGGTGCTGTGGGCAGCACGCTCAGCCGCCACTCAGGTGCGCGACCAGCAATTGATGGTTCTTGCTTTAACGGCGAGAGGAGAAAATGGCGGTGAGGGTGGGATTCGAACCCACGATAGAGTTTCCCCTATACCCGCGTTCCAGGCGAGCGCCTTAAGCCACTCGGCCACCTCACCGCGTGAACGTTTGGTTAGACAATTAACCCGCCTCGCGCAATGCCTCGTGGCCTGCATTACCCTTGCCAATGTTGTATAGCTCTTATCGCAGACAATAACGGAGCAACTATGCGACTCATCATCTGGACTTTGGGCAGTGTTTTTATGGCCATCGGCGTCGTGCAGCTGGTCATCGAGGGCATGTTTGCCGCCTTTGGCGGCTCGTGGACACGGCTGCTGACCCTGCGTGATCTGTCAGCCCTGCTGGCCGGATCCGGCTCGGGTGACTGGATGCCGGACGGGTTTGGGTCCATGCCGCCGTGGATCTTTGCCGGGCTGGTCGGTGCTGTTCTGCTCTATCTGGGTCGATACCAGCGACGGCGCCGGCCCTGAAGGCACGAAACCGAAGCCCGAAGGCAGAAATGAACTGGGCTGGGCTGGGTTCACGTCAGGCCGACTGATATCAGCCCAATGCGGTCAAGCCACGCTAGTCGTCACCCATCTTGAGGGCCGCGAGGAAGGCCGACTGCGGGATATCGACGTTGCCGATGTTGCGCATGCGCTTCTTCCCCGCCTTCTGCTTCTCCAACAGCTTGCGCTTCCGGGTGGCATCCCCGCCGTAGCACTTGGCGGTGACGTCCTTGCGCAGGGCTGACAGGGTCTCGCGGGCGATGATCTTGCCACCGATGGCAGCCTGAATCGCGATCTTGAACAGCTGGCGCGGAATCAGCTCCTTCAGGCGGACGCAGAGGTCGCGACCCCGGCTCTCGGCCTTGTCGCGGTGGACCATGATCGCCAGCGCATCGACCGGCTCACCGTTGATCAGGATCGAGACCTTGACCAGGTTGCCTTCCTCATAGCCATCGATCTGGTAGTCGAAGGAGGCGTAACCACGCGAAATCGACTTCAGCCGGTCGTAGAAGTCGAAGACGACTTCAGCCAGCGGCAGCTTGTAGACCACCACGGCGCGGTTGTTCATGTAGCTCATGTCCTGCTGCACGCCGCGGCGCTCCTCGCACAGCTTGAGCACGGGACCGAGGTGCTCGTCGGGTACGAGAATGGTCGCTTTGATCCACGGCTCTTCGATGTACTCGATCCGCTGCACGTCTGGCATATCGACCGGGTTGTGCATTTCCATTTCGGTGCCGTCGGTCAGGTGCAGCCGGTAGACCACCGATGGTGCAGTGGTGACGAGGTCGAGGTCGAACTCGCGGCTCAGTCTTTCCTGGACGATCTCAAGGTGCAGCAGACCCAGGAAGCCACAGCGGAAGCCGAAGCCCAGCGCGGCCGAGCTTTCGGTCTCGAACTGGAACGACGCATCGTTGAGCGCCAACTTCGCCAGCGATTCGCGCAGGTTGTCAAAGTCGGCTGCTTCGGACGGGTAGAGGCCACAGAACACGACGGGCACCGAAGGCTTGAAGCCCGGCAGCGGTTCGTTTGCCGGCTTGCGCTCTTCGGTGATGGTGTCGCCGACCTGGCAATCGCCAACGGCCTTCATGCCCGCGGTGATGAAGCCCAGCTCGCCCGGGCCGAGTACACCGGTTTCAGTTCTGTGCGGGGTGAAGACGCCAACGCGGTCGATGTCGTAGCTGGCGCCGGTCTCCATCAGCCGGATTTTCATACCCTTGCGGATGGTACCGTCGACCACGCGGACGAGGATGACCACGCCGAGGTAGACATCGTACCAACTGTCGACCAGCAGCGCCTTGAGCGGACCATCGGGGTTGGCGATCGGGGCCGGGATCTTGGCCACCAGCGCTTCGAGCACCTCGGGCACGCCCTCGCCAGTCTTGCCGGAGACGTGGATGGCGTCGGACGCGTCGAGGCCGATGACGTCCTCGATCTGCTGCTGCACGCGCTCAGGCTCGGCGGCTGGCAGATCGACCTTGTTCAGCACCGGGATGATTTCGTGGTCGTTTTCCAGCGCGAGGTAGACGTTAGCCAGCGTCTGGGCTTCCACCCCCTGGGAGGCATCGACGAGCAGCAGTGAGCCCTCACAGGCGGACAGCGAGCGCGACACTTCGTAGGCGAAATCGACGTGGCCTGGGGTGTCGATCAGGTTGAGCACGTAGTCTTTCCCATCCCGCGCCTGGTAGTTCAGCCGTACCGAGTTCGCCTTGATGGTGATGCCACGCTCGCGCTCCAGCTCCATGCTGTCGAGTACCTGCTCCTTCATCTCGCGGTCGGTCAGGCCGCCAGTGGTCTGGATCAGCCGGTCGGCGAGGGTCGACTTACCGTGGTCGATGTGGGCGATGATGGCGAAGTTGCGAATATTTTCGATGGCGGTCATTGACTGGAATGCGTCCTTGATTTCCTGCGAGTGGAAGTGCCCCGGGCGGGTCGTTCCGTCAAGGCGACGCTTTGTCAGAACTGGCGCGCGCGCAGGCATTTACCGTTAGATGTGGTAGAATTTTTAATCTATTAGATTGTAAATCTTTTGATATTTTCTTTATTTTGTACCTGCTTGTCCTGATCCTTGCCGCTTTCATTACCCTGATTGCAGGTACGGACAGGCCGCGTTACACGCGGCCTGAAGTCCTTTCGCATGTTCTATGAAAATGCACGACGCTTGGCTCCGTCGCGCTAAGCGCGCGGGACCCAAAACGCTGAACCCAGAACGCTGGACCCCCGCCATAAAATACTGAAGACTGCGGACCTCTGCCTTTAACGGTCCAGGAGTGGTCCCCTGTCATGCCCCGTCCCATCATCATCGACACCGATCCCGGCCAGGACGACGCATTGGCGATCCTGCTCGCCCTCTCCTCGCCCAAGCTGGACGTGCGCGGCATCACCTGCGTGGCTGGCAACGTGCCCCTTGGCCTGACCAGCCGCAACGCCCGGATCGTGTGCGAGCTGGCCGGCCGGACCGACGTCCCGGTCTATGCCGGTGCGAGCGCCCCGCTGGAGCGTGAACTGGTCACGGCGGAATACGTCCACGGCAAGACCGGCCTCGACGGCTATGACCTGCCCGAGCCCTCGATGCCGCTGGCCGAGGGCCACGCCGTGGACTTCATCATCGAAACAATCATGGACAGCGCGCCAGGCAGCCTGACCCTTTGCGCCCTGGGGCCGTTGACCAATCTGGGGCAGGCGCTGCGTCAGGTGCCGGAGATCGGCCCGCGCCTGCGCGAAATCGTGCTCATGGGCGGCGGCCTGTTCGAGGGCGGCAACACCACGCCAGCGGCCGAGTTTAATATCTACGTCGACCCTGAAGCCGCCGATCTAGTCATGCATTGCGGCGCGCCGGTGGTCATGATCCCGCTGGATCTGACACACCAGACCCTGACCAGCGACGCGATCATCGCCGATTTCCGTGCCATGCCCAATGCTACCGGCCCGGCGACGGCGGGCCTGCTGGACTTTTTCGAGCGCTTCGACGTGGAGAAATACGGCTCGCAGGGCGGGCCCCTGCACGACCCCAACGTCATCGCCTACCTGCTGCGACCTGACCTCTACGGCGGGCGTCACATCAATGTCGAAATCGAAACCGGCTCCGCCTTGACCCGTGGCATGACGGTGGCAGACTGGTGGCGGGTCACCGATCGCCCAGCTAACGTGCTCTATCTGCGCGACGTCGATGTCGCGGGTTACTGGCAGCTGCTCAAGAACCGGCTGTCACAGCTCCCCTGAGGCGCTTGCGCTCTGAAGTGAGGCGCTTGCGTTCTGAAACGCTGCATGGCCGGCACTGAACCATCGCGGCCATACCGGCCGTCAGCCACAAAAAAGGGCGCTGAAGCCGAGACTCCAGCGCCCTGATCTCTGCACCGACCCCGGAACCCCGGGGCCAGTGAAAACGACGATTTACATCATGCCGCCCATGTCGGGCATGCCGCCCGGCATACCGCCGCCTGGTGCGTCCTTGACAGGTGCGTCGGAGACCATGGCCTCGGTGGTGATCAGCAGCGCTGCCACCGAAGACGCATCGGTCAGAGCGGTACGGACGACCTTGGTAGGGTCGACGATACCGGTGGCAATCATGTCCACGTACTCTTCAGTCTGGGCGTTGAAGCCCTGGCTTTCGTTGCCGCCCTCAAGCAGCTTGCCGACGATGATCGAACCTTCGACACCAGCGTTCTCTGCGATCTGACGCAGCGGCGCCTGCAGCGCGCGCCGAACGATGGCGACACCTGCGGTCTGGTCGGCGTTCTCGCCTTCCATGCCGTCGAGCACCTGAGTGGCGTAGAGCAGGGCCGTGCCGCCGCCGGGCAGAATGCCCTCTTCGACTGCAGCGCGGGTTGCGTTCATCGCATCCTCAACGCGGTCCTTGCGTTCCTTCACCTCGACCTCGGTTGCACCGCCGACGCGGAGGACAGCCACACCGCCGGACAGCTTGGCCAGCCGCTCCTGCAGCTTCTCACGGTCGTAGTCGGAGGTGGTGACTTCGACCTGGGCATTGATCTGCGCGCAACGGCCCTCGATCGCATCCTTGTCGCCGGCACCGTCAACGATGGTGGTTTCTTCCTTGTTGATCACCACGCGCTTGGCCGTGCCGAGCATCTCGAGGGTCACGTTGTCGAGCTTGATGCCGACATCTTCGGAGATCACGGTCCCATTGGTCAGGATCGCGATGTCTTCGAGCATGGCCTTCCGGCGGTCGCCGAAGCCAGGCGCCTTAACAGCAGCGATCTTCAGGCCGCCCCGTAGCTTGTTGACCACCAGTGTCGCCAGCGCTTCGCCTTCGACATCTTCAGCGATGATTACCAGCGGACGGGAGGACTGGATCACAGCTTCGAGAATGCCGACCAGTGGCTGCAGCGAGGACAGCTTCTTTTCGTGGATCAGGATCAGTGGATCGTCAAATTCGGTGATCATCTTTTCGGTGTTGGTCACGAAGTACGGCGAGAGGTACCCGCGGTCGAACTGCATGCCTTCGACGACATCGAGCTCAGTCTCCAGCGACTTGGCTTCTTCGACGGTGATCACACCGTTGTTGCCGACGCGCTGCATGGCTTCCGCGATCATGGAGCCGATTTCGATTTCACCGTTCGCGGAGATGGTGCCGACCTGCGCCACTTCCTCGTTGGTGGAAATGTCCTTGGACATCGCATGGAGCTTGTCCACGACCTTGGAAACGGCGGAATCGATGCCGCGCTTGAGGTCCATAGGGTTCATGCCGGCGGCAACGGACTTGGCGCCCTCGTTGACGATGGCCTGAGCCAGAACCGTCGCCGTGGTGGTGCCGTCACCGGCCACGTCGTTGGTCTTGGAGGCAACTTCGCGCAGCATCTGCGCGCCCATGTTTTCGAACTTGTCCTCGAGTTCGATTTCCTTGGCAACGGATACACCGTCCTTGGTCACGCGTGGTGCGCCGAAGGCTTTGTCGAGAACAACGTTACGGCCTTTCGGGCCGAGGGTGACTTTCACAGCGTCGGCGAGGGTGTTCACGCCGTCCAGCATCTTGGACCGGGCGGAACCGCCGAACTTTACGATTTTTGCAGCCATGAGTGAGGCTCCTTCTTAATTCGATATCAGATTGAAGTGATCATCGGCGGCGAAGCTCAGACTTCGAGCACGCCCATGATTTCGCTTTCTTTCATGATCAGCAGGTCTTCACCGTCGATCTTGACCTCGGTGCCGTTCCACTTGCCGAACAGAACCTTGTCACCGGCCTTCAGGTCCGGCTTGATGCGGTCGCCATCGTCGTTGTAGGCGCCTTCGCCGACAGCGATGACTTCGCCTTCCATCGGCTTCTCTTTGGCAGTGTCGGGAATGATCAGGCCGCCAGCGGTCTTTTCTTCGCTGTCGAGCCGCTTGATCAGAACGCGGTCGTGCAATGGACGAAACTTCATCTGTCCCTCTCCATACTTGTGAAGTTGAAAAATAGTCCCGGATACGGGGCGGGGCGCGCCGGTTAGCACTCCTCGCTTACCACTGCTAATTAGGGACGCAGAGGGTGCGCTGCAACCGTCGGGGGTCTGCAACCTGTGCATCCGGCTATTGCAATAATCGAGGGACGACTCCGCTCACCCCTGAAAACGGGCATGATTCGGCGCCGGTGCGCCACCCAGTATGCCGGCAAGGTAGGCCCCAAGCCCCGCCACGACCCAGCGGCGTGAAGTTCGGTCTCTTCGCTCGCCCACACTCATGCGCTTACCCTCGTCCTTTCACCGCTTCGGCCTGGCACCGGTGCAGGCCAGCTGCCTGCGACGCTCAATCGCCTGTGACTTTCGCACGCGCAACTTATGTGTAACCAAACACGGCGTATAGGCCCACAGGCGGCAACGCCCGCACAAGGTCAAACCACAGGCACTCACGGCAATATGAGCTTCGCGACCCCCCCTTCCTCCTCCCCGGCTTCGGTAGGCGCTGCACCCGGCAACGCCACACAGCCTGCGCCCTCAACCGCAAGCCTCGCCGCAGTCCTGATATGGCTCTGGGGTTCCGCCGCGCTGGTCTTCGCCATGGCGCTGATCGGGGCCATCACCCGGCTGACGGAAAGCGGTCTGAGCATCATGGAATGGAACCTGCTCGCGGGCACCTTCCCACCGCTGTCTGAAGCCGAGTGGCTGCGTGTGTTCGACGAATACAAACTCACCGGCGAGTATCAGAAGCAGCATCTCGGCGCGCTGAGTATGGAGGGCTTCAAGCAGATTTTCTGGTGGGAATATATCCATCGGCTCTGGGGTCGCCTGATCGGCATGGCCTTCCTCGCCGGGCTGGCGGTCTTCGCCGTTGCCCGGTTCCGGGGCCGCTGGCCACAGCTGGCGTGGCTGATGCCGCACGCCGTGTTCGGCTTCGTGCTGATCTGCTTTCAGGGCTTTCTGGGCTGGTACATGGTCAGCAGTGGCTTCGACACCGACCTGATCGACGTGTCGGCCTACCGGCTCGCGGCGCATCTGTCGCTGGCGGTGATCATCCTGCTGTACTTCGTGGGTCTAGGGGTCCGGGCCCAGAGCGGCACCCTGCCGTTCAGCGCCGGTCACTGGCTCAACCTGCCAACCGCGCTGCTGGTGCTGGTGCTGGCGACGCTAGTCTCGGGGGCCTTTGTCGCCGGGCTGAATGCGGGGCTGGTCTATAACGAATTTCCGACCATGGGAGAGGGGTTGGTCCCACCAGATTATCGGTCATCGCTATCCCTTTTGCGGAATCCCTTCGAAAACCCGGTCGCTGCTCAGTTCCACCACCGAATTTTCGCCAGCGTCACCGTGCTGCTGGTCGCGATCTTCGCCGTGATCGTCGCCCGCCGGGCAGGGCCGGGGCCGGTCCGGTTCTGGGCGCTTGCAGCCCTGCTAGCCGTAGTCGGACAGTACCTTCTAGGGGTTGTAACTCTGCTCTATGCCGTGCCAATCCCGCTCGGCGCCGCGCACCAGGGTGGCGCGCTAATTCTGCTTATGAGCATAACGCTATGGCGGGCGCATAATAACGGATAGCGTTGCAGAAAGCGTCGTATGGGGGTGTTCCGTCCCTGCGCGTAATGTATCGAAATACGCGCATAACATGAAAAATCAGAACGAAGTGGGGCGGTTCGGTACCCAATCAACACAGCCACCCCCCTAATTTCAGAGAAAACGGCGGGTTTGGCCCGGGTGGCCGCGTATTTGTACCGGTGAACGCACCAAAGTCCCGCCGTTGCAATTTGCGTTGCGCGATTATTTCAAAGGGCTCTATTTTTGATGAGACACGCCATTATTCATGGTTTGGCGCAGGCTGCCTTTGTGATTGCAGCCTTCAGCGCCGTTCAGGCTGCCGGTGCACAGACGTTGATCCCAGTGCGGGGGGCTTCCGTGGTCGAGAGCTTTGCACCTGCCACCGGGATCCCCGGGGCCGTTCCCAACTACGCCTCTTACGGGCTGAACCCGGTTCAGGTCAGCAACGGCATTCCCATGGGCGGCGTCGCCGGGCCACTGGCTGACGCATCGAGAGACGCCCTGCCCTTCGCAAGCACGGTCGTGAGCCTCAGCAGCGCGCCCGAACGGGTGATCCTGACCAAGTCCTCCCTGACCCGGAGGACGGCAACCCCGCCTGCGACCATTGCCCAAAGCGGCGACAAGTCCGGCGCACAGGCTGATCCGGCGTCCTATACCGAAGGCGCCAAGACCTTCCTCGACGGAAGCGCTGGCTCCATTACCATCCCGGCGTCTGAAACCATCCTCATCGGCCCGACCGAAGTGGTCCGGCCAGGCTCGCCACGCGTGGCTGAAGCCGCCGTGCAGAGCGGACAGCCGCATTGCCAGGGTTTTGCCCTGACCAGCAGCGGCGCGCTGATCGCCACGGGCGGTTCTGGTTACGAAGGGATGATCCTAGGTGCGAACTGCGACACGCTGATCCGGGCGGCTCTGGAAGCCGGCCACGGGGTTATTTTCTCGGCATCGGTCCTGTTCAGCGGCAGCAGCGACGTTATTTCGGCCCAGGCTGGGCGTGCGTTGGAGATGACCGCCATCGCCATCAATGCCTCGACCGGACGCTATGACATTGTTGGTTATGCCTCCCAAGACGGATCAGATTATGTCAACAAGCAGCTAGCACTTAAACGTGCAAAAGCTGCCGCATACTTCCTGACCCAGCAGGGAGTGCAACGCGCCAAACTCGACACCAGCGGCCGGGGCGGAACCCGCATGTTCGGACTGGAACCCGCTGTGAACAGGCGTGTGGTTATCCGCAGGAAGGCATCCTGATGTTTTATCCACAGAACTTGGAAAGTCATCCACGGGTCGGACCAAATTGGGCAATTTCAGCCCGATTTAATTGGTTTTTGGCCCTTAGATTCGGGCCATTGGAGCAGCCCAAACTGGCTGAAACAGGGCTCAAACGCGGCAATTTCTACTGTTCGCGTAATTTTTCGTCGCTTTTTCGACTTTTTGCACTGCTTCAAGTGACGTTTGCGCCACGCTTTGACCGATTTTTGCACGTATAATAAAGAGATCGGGTCTAAGCTGGTGCTGGTTGATATTTTGGTTGCACAAGGCGGGATTGGGTGTGCAGTGGCCCATGAGCGCGGTTTTAACTTTCGGGTTTCGGACGATCCACCTCGGTGGTCAGTAACGGCGTCGGGATCACTGGAAGCAGAATTGAGTGTGACCTTGTTTTGTCATGAATGCCCCGGCCTTGCCGTGGGCTTGAATTGAAGGAAAAACAATGAAGCGTTGGATTATTGCAGCTTCAGCTCTGATCTTTTCCTTTGCGACTGCCGGGGTTTCGTCGGCAGAGTGTAAAGGCAATTGTCACAACTTTGTCACCACTGCTCTCTCCGGGACATGGGTACGCACCGCCAGTGGCGGCTTCGTGCACGATAATTCCGCCGTTTGCGACATCATGATCCACTTCGAGATCGCCTGTGCGGATCTGACCGAAGAGGGCGAGCAGGTGCTGCTGGATAACCTCGACATCATCATGCACTCCGGCGCGGTTGGTTTCGCCAACACCGGTTACGCATCGGTCGATGGCCCAGAGGACTACAACCAGACCCTGTCTGAAGAACGTGCCGCGACCGTCTATGAATTCCTCGTCTCCAACGGCGTCGACATGGATATGGTGACCCCGGTGTCCGGTGCGGGTGAAAGCGAAGCGTGGAGCGACACGCTCGAAGGCAACCGCGTGGTGGTTCTGTCGTTTAACGGCTAAGCCCCCGCCGCTCCGGTCGCCGACCCCAGAAATTGCAAGGCTGCGCAGGGCTCACCTGCGCAGCCTTTTCCATGCTTGGCAATCGCCCCCTGCCACTGTCTGATCCGGCCGCGAGGGAGGCATTTCATTTATGCCCGACAATCTAATGGCCGTCCTGTACGTCGTGCTCGCGGTCCTATTCTTCAACATCAACGACAGCCTGATGAAAGAGCTGTTCGTCAACGAACCGATCTACGTGGTGATCAGCATGCGCGCGCTGCTGGTGGTCGTCATCCTGACCGCCAGTATTCTTGCCATCCTGCGCACCAACCCGCTGCTCGGACTGCGCGACCGGGGGACGATGATCTTCGGCGTGGGCGAGTGCCTGATCGCCATGCCCTACCTGACCTCGCTGCTGTTCCTCTCGCTGGGGGTATCCGCGGCGCTGATCTTCACCGCGCCGATCATCACCACGGCGCTGGGGGCGATCGTGCTGCGGGAACAGGTCGGCCGCTACCGCTGGAGCGCGGTGGTTCTGGGCTTCGTCGGCGTGCTGCTGATCGCCTTTGCCGAACCGCTGCTGCGCGCGCTCCTGCCGGAGCTGGGGACGCGGCTCTACGGCGTGGCGGCGCCGAACGAGAGCAGCAGTCTGGCCAGCCAGCTGCGCTGGATCCTGCTCGCGCCCCTGTTTGCAGCCCTTGGCCTGTCCATCCGCGATATGCTGGCCCGCGCCATCCCTTCCAAGCTGCCCACGGCTTACAACGCCACTTACGCCGCCGTGTTCGTGCTGCTGTCGTCCGTGGTTTGCTTCATCGTGGTCACCCCCCTGTTCCCCGACGTGTTCCAGCAGACGATGCAGGGCCGCGATTATTTCACCGTGCTTGCAGACTTCCGCCCGGTTGTCTGGCTCAAGCTGGGGCTCTCAGCCCTGCTGATAAGTGTCGCCTACTACCTCTCTGCCCTTGCCCTGCGCACTGGAGAGCTGAGCGTGATCAGCCCGTTCCGCTATGTCGGCCTGCCCAGTGCCATGGTGCTGGATTTCATCATGTTCAGGGCGGTGCCGCAGTGGAACGAGTACACCGGCGCTATTCTGATCGTGCTCGCCGGGCTGGTGATCCTGTGGCGGGAAGCCAGCCTAGGGCAACTCCGGGCGCACCACCCGGCCAACCGGCGGGGCTGAGCCCGCTGGCGCTTTGGTCACAGCGGTCCCCGCTTGATTAGGCAGCAGGCTTCGCTATCTTCGCGCCTGATATCACCGACGCCCGGGAGGCGGTCCCATGACCTACCAGAGCCCAACACAAGACATCGTTTTTGCCCTGCAGACGCTGGCTGACCTCGACCGGCTGGGTGAGCTGCCCGGCCTCGAAGACACCAGCAGCGAACTTGTCGGACAACTGATTGAAGAGGGTGGCAAGTTTTTCTCCGAAGAGCTGGCGCCAACCAACTGGGACGCGGACCAGGCCGCCTGCACCCTCGAAAATGGCGTGGTTCGGACCTACGAAAAGTTCCCCGAGCTATACCGGAGCTACCGGGAAACCGGCTGGATCGGTGCGGCCTACGATGCCGAAATCGGCGGCATGGGCCTGCCCTGGGCGGTAAATGCCGCCGGGCAGGAAATGCTGTTCGCCGCCAACATGTCGTTCTCGCTGTGCCCGCTTCTGTCGCAGGGGGCAATCGAAACCATCGAGGCCCACGGCTCGCAGGAGCAGCGCGCCACCTTCCTCGAGCGCATGGTCTCCGGTGAGTGGACCGGCACCATGAACCTAACCGAGCCCCACGCCGGCTCCGATGTCGGCGCGCTCAAGTCCCGCGCAGAACCGCAGCCCGACGGCACCTACCGCATTTTCGGGCAGAAGATTTACATCACCTTCGGCGAGCACGACCTCGCCGAGAACATCGTGCATCTGGTGCTGGCCCGGACCCCGGGTGC
>MDSZ01148205.1_pt1 | contig 12257 bp, 9 predicted proteins | sample 811201 | NCBI WGS metagenome assembly MDSZ01 (sample SAMN05326647, study PRJNA326480) | marine metagenome | isolation source: seawater | place: Indian Ocean: North | collected 2010
AATAATATTAAATTTAAAGGACAGATGTTTTGGACCAACTTTAAATTTTTCTTTTATAGCCTTCAAAGAAAAAATTTAAAAATTTTTAGATATTTTGATCAAAGAAAAATCGGTTCAATTCCAAGAATATTTATTAGTAGTTTTTTTGTTATCTCTTTTTTTTATATAGCGCCTATAATGGTTAATTTCGGGAACGAGAATTTTTTTCATAAAAATGCATTTCAAAATAATTCAAAAAAAGTTTTAGCTTACACATTAAACAAAAAAAATGATGGTATAAGTGATAGCAAGGAAATTCTGGATGAAAAGGATTTACTTTTTGACATTTTTAGTTTGAATGATCTTGAAACTGATACAGTGAGATTAAATGCTTCTACTATAAAACAACTTTTTGATGATACAGATTATAAACTTGAGGATGTAAGAGAAACAAAATTAGTTAAGCCTGTCGCTTTAACACTATTACCTGAAGAAATAAAGATGATTGAAAATACTAAAGAAAGAAAAGAGTTTTTCATTCAAATTATATTACCTTTAATATTAGAAGAAAATAATAATATAAGACTAGATAGAAAAAGACTTTTTAGCATCATAAACAAAAGCAATAATACTAAACTAGAAAAAAAATGGCTTGAAAAAAAATACAAACAATATGGAGTTATATCTAAAGATTTGTCTATACTGAAAATTAGAATGGACGAAGTCCCAGTTTCTCTCGCTATTGCGCAAGCAGCAAAAGAAACTGGTTGGGGCACATCTAGATTTGCACAAGAAGGAAATGCACTTTTTGGCCAATGGACATGGTCAGGAGAAGGTTTGAAACCGAAGGAGGCAGATGAAAGCAAAGGTCATAAAGTTATGAAATTTAATGTTTTGCAAGCTTCAGTAAGAGCGTATCAAAGAAATCTGAATACACATAAATCTTACCAAAATTTTAGATTAGCTCGAGCAGAATTAAGAGATAGGGGTAAAGAATTAGATAGTATAATTTTGTCAAAATTTTTGGATAATTATGCAGAAACAGGAGAAAAATACGTAGAAGTTTTACAAAAAATTATAAAACAAAATAATTTAAAAGACTTCGATGACTCAAAATTATTACCTTCTAGTAAGGAACTTGAAAGTCTAATTTAATTTGGTCGTATTATAAATTGGACACCTAACCATCTCCATTTACCATCATCATTTAAAGAACAATTTATTCTTCCTCTTCTTGGTTTAAATGAGTCTCGAAAATTGATGGATAAAATATTATTTTTCATTTTTATGTTAGATTTTTCCCAATTGTCACCTTCATTTGAGTAGCAATTAATTTTTTCTAGATTTTTTTGATTTTCAAAAAACTCAATACTAAATTTCGGCGGATTATTATTATTATCTAATTTTTTTTCACTGGGTAAAAGTTTTTTATATTCTAAAGGGTATGAATTGATAATAGATCTAAATCTTTTTATTTCTCCATAATTCTCATTAATTGGAAATCTGGGTAATTCAAATTTTTCTTTATTTAAATCAATAACTCCTGAATGTTGACCAAAACCTAGTGAAAATTTTTTAGAAATAAAACTTTTCATAAACTCTGAGTATTCTCCAAAAGGATAAGAAAATAGAGTTGGAATATATCCAAGTTCTCTTTGAAATATATTACTTGCAAGTTCGATATCTGAAATAAATATTTCATTTGATTTATCAATTAAATAATCATGAGTGTGTGAGTGATGACCGATAGACACAAAATCGTATTTATCTATTTCTCTTATTTGATCCCATGTCATATATCCATTTTTCCCAACGGGTTGTGTTGAAACAAATAAAATAAAAGGTATTTTATTTTCTTTAAGAAATGGCCAGGCTTCTTCATAAAAGGACGAAAAAGCATCATCAATAGTAATTAAAATTTTCTTTTTTTTTTTAGGTTTGTCAAAATTTTTTTCAAATTCATTTGGATAATAAAAATCATATTTGGATTCTCTAATTATATTAATATGTTGTTTAAAAATATTCATTTGAATATTTGTAGAAGGATATTTTGACTCATTAAATCTGTGATACATTATCGATACGACCCCTTCGTCTTTTGAATAAAGTTTACTCTTTGTATCATCTGCGTTAGAATTAACTGAAATACATAACAAACATATGGATAAAAAATTAATTATTGATGCTGCAAATAAAAATATTTTTTTAATGATCATAAGTAATGACAATATTTATAATGTCACTCATGAGAATAGTAAAACTAATTATGAGAGATTAATTAATTTAATAAATGATTTTTTAAATTCAAAAAATCTAAGATTAAATGATATTTCCTTTATATATGTAAATAGGGGACCAGGTAGTTTTGCTGGCATAAGAAACTCACTCTCGTTAGTTAAAGCAATTAATTTGGCACTTAAAATTGATTATTATTGTTATAGCTTGCAAGATTTTGATTATCAGAGTAATTTTAAATATGAAAACATACCGGATTTGTGCAATAAATTTAGGATTAAAAAAAATTTTGTTAATCCAATATATGTTGGTTATAATTAGAAATGTCAGATACTATTGAAAAAAAATGTATAGCTAAAGGTGTTAAGCTCACAGAACAGAGAAGAATAATCGCTAAAGTCATGTCTGAGTCAACAGATCATCCTGATGTTGATGAGTTGTACAATAGAGTATCCAAAATAGACCAAAAAATAAGTATTGCTACTGTTTATAGAACGGTCAAACTTTTTGAAGAGTCAGGTATACTTGCAAAACATGAGTTTAAGGGTGGTAAGGCAAGATATGAGGAATTAAATGAAGGTCATCACGATCATTTGATTGATGTAAAATCGGGTGAGATTATTGAATTTGTAGATGAAGAAATTGAGAAACTTCAAAAAAAAGTTGCTGAAAAATATGGTTATAATTTAGTAGATCATAAATTAGAATTATATGGGGTTAAAAAAGACTCCAAGTAAATGAAACAAAAAATTTTTATTAAAACTTTTGGATGTCAAATGAATGAATATGATTCAAATCGTATATTTGACTCTATTAAGAAAATTGGTTTTGAAAAAACAAAAAATCTTAATGATGCTAATTGTTACTTATTAAATACATGCCATATAAGAGATAAAGCCAAGGAAAAAGTTTATCATGACATTGGTAGAGTAAAAAAAAATTTTAGGTCAAAAAAAAAACCTTTTGTAATAGTCTCTGGATGTGTTGCACAAGCTGAAAATGATGAAATGTTAAAAAGAGAACCTTATATTGATTTAGTCATCGGTCCTCAAGCTTATCACAAGATTAACGAAAAAATTAAGGAATACTTCGATAAACAAAAAAAATTAGAAGAAACAGATTTTGATGCAGAAGCAAAATTTGATTATTTAAATAAAATTCGAAATAGTTCTAATAAAGTTTCGTCCTTTTTAACTATTCAAGAGGGTTGTGATAAGTTCTGTCACTTTTGTGTGGTTCCATTTACTAGAGGGCCTGAATATTCTAGACCATTTAATGAAATTATAAGTGAAGCCAAAGATCTTGCTCAGAATGGTGCTCGAGAAATCATCCTTTTGGGTCAAAATGTAAATGCTTATCAAAACGAGAGCTTTAGATTATCGAATTTAATTATTGAAATAGAAAAAATTCCTGAAATTAAAAGAATAAGATACACAACATCCCATCCTACAGATATGACTAACGATCTTTTAGATTTATATGGTTATTCAAAAAAATTGATGCCTTTAGTACATTTACCAGTTCAAAGTGGATCTGATAAAATTCTAAAATCAATGAACCGTAAACACTTAATTAAAGATTATATCAATATTTATGAAAAATTAAAAAAAGTTAACTCTTCAATTGAATTTTCAAGTGACTTTATAATAGCTTATCCGGGAGAAACAGAAGAAGATTTTAACGCGACATTTGATTTAATCAAAAATATCAAATTTATTAATTCTTATTCTTTTGTTTTTAGTCCGAGACCTGGTACTGCAGCTTCAAATCTTAATCTTATTGACAAAAAAATTTCAGCACAAAGGTTAGAAAAAATACAAAAGCAATTATTTGAAAATCAAATTGAAATGAATAAATCATTAGAAAATAAAGAAATTGATGTGTTGGTTGAGAACAAAACATACAAAAATTCAAAGTTTTTTGGTAGATCTGAATACATGACTCCGGTAATATTTGATGGTAATGATAACGAAGTGGGCAACATGATAAAAGTTCGTATTAATAGTAGCAATCGAAATACATTATTTGGTGAAAGTATAAATAAAACGAAACAAAAAGTAGCATAAATTTGAGTAATTCAGCTAAAAAAGATATTCAGTCCTCTTTAAAGTTTGTTTATTCTGAAAATAATTCCTTAAGTGTAATATTTCATGACAATGAATTACTGATGGGTATTGTTGGTGAATTTAATAAAAATCTTAAAGAACTGGAGAGAATTACTGGTGCAAATCTTTACTCAAGGGGAAACTCAATATTAATAAAATCATCACCAGAAAAGAATGAAATAATTAAAAATGCAATCCATTTTTTAGTTAACCAATATATGAACAATGGTAGTATTGAAGATAAAGACATTCTGTCATCTGTTGATAATTTTATGATCAATGAAAAAGTAAAAAATACAAATGTTACTGATATTATTAAAACTCCCAAAAAGTCTATTATACCAAGATCTGAAAAGCAAAAAGAGTATGTTAGAGCTTTAAGACAGAGCAATATAATTATCTCTGCTGGACCAGCCGGAACAGGAAAAACTTTTTTAGCGGTGGCGGTCGGTCTAACAATGTTATTAGAAAAAAAAATAGAAAGAATCATTTTATCAAGACCGGCAGTTGAAGCAGGAGAAAGATTAGGATTTTTACCAGGAGATATGAAAGAAAAAGTCGATCCTTATCTTAGACCTCTATATGATTCACTTTATGACTTATTTCATTTTGAAAAAATTCAAAGAATGATAGAAATTGGAGATATTGAGATAGCACCATTAGCATTTATGAGAGGCAGAACGTTAAAGAACTCATTTGCAATTTTAGATGAAGCTCAAAATGCTACTGATACACAAATAAAGATGTTTCTTACACGAATTGGAGAGAATTCTAAAATAGTTGTTAATGGTGATCCATCACAAATAGATTTGCCAAATAAAAATATATCAGGTTTGGATAGATCAAAAAAGATATTATCAAATATAAATGAAATCACTATTGTAGATTTTGATGATACTGATGTTGTTAGGCATCCATTAGTATCAAAAATCGTTAAAGCATATAATAATAATGATAAAGGTTAATGTTTTATGTGAGGAAAAATCTTGGTCAAAGAAGATAAAAAAAAAAGAAAAATTATTTTATGATATCTGTAAAAATCTTTCAAAAAAGTTTAGGTTTAATAATAGAAGAGTATATTTAACATTATTGCTATCAAATAATAAAAATATTAAAAGATTAAATAAAAAATTTAGAAATAAAGACAAACATACAGATGTTCTCTCTTTTCCTTTCGATTACAAAAAAAAAAATTTAAAGGAAGTTTACTTAGGTGATATCATTATTAGCTTTAATCATATGAACAAACCAAGAAGTTTAAATACAAAAGAGTTTAAAGAAAAAACAATTAAAATTTTTATACACGGATTTCTACATTTATTAGGTTATGATCATATAAAAAATAAAGATTTTAATAAGATGTATAAAATTGAACAAAAAGTTTTCAATTCAGTCAAAAAATTAATTAAATTAAATTGAAAAAAAATTTTATAATTAATTTTTTATTTCTAATTACTTTGGGAGGTCTTACTTCTTTAAGTCTTCCTCCATTCAATTTTTTTATTATAAATTTTTTTTCTTTAAGCTTATTTTTTGGATTTTTATTTAAGAAATTATATAAGAAAAATGAAAAAAAAATTTTCTTTTTTTATGGTTGGTTTTTTGGTTTTGGATATTTTTTGACAAATTTATATTGGATTACAATATCTTTAACTTTTGATGAAAATTTAGGCTTTTTAATACCAATTGCATTAATTTTGATTCCTTCTTTTTTAGCAATCTTTTATGGTTTAATTACTTTAGCTTTTTACTTACTAAATCCAAAAAATGTTTTGAGTGCTTTTTTCGGATTTGCAGTTTTATTTGGAGTTATAGAATTTATTAGAGGTATAATTTTAACAGGTTTTCCTTGGAACTTAATAGTTTACAGTCTTTCAAAAAACTTAACTTTTTTAAGTATTTTATCTCTGTTAGGAACATATTCTGTAAATTTGATTGTAATCAGTTTTTTTATAGCACCAGCAATTTATATTTTAAGAAAATCAAAAAAAGAAATTGGGGTATGTTTAATTTTACTCCTTTTACCAATTATTTTTATTAGCTATGGAAATTTTCAAAAAAAAGAATTTCTAAAAGAAGAATTAAAAAAGCTACCATATACAATTCGAATTATTGGAACTAATATAAGTCTAAGTAGATTTTACGATGAAAATCAAACAGAAATTGTCGTTGATGAACTTATTGAAATAAGTTCACCTGTTAAAGATAAAAAAATATTCTTCTTATGGCCAGAAGGAATCATCCCAAATATATACCAAAATGAAATGTATATGCTAAAAGAGGTATTTATTAAAAATTTTGATGAAAACCATTTGATAGGATTAGGAATTATTAATAGAGAATTGGAAAATGGTTCATATAAATTTTTTAATTCTTTTTCGATATTTGATTATAAACTTGAACTAATTGATAATTACAATAAGAATAATTTGGTTCCTTTTGGTGAATTTATTCCATTTGAGAATTTTTTAAAACGAACTGGTTTTAAAACAATAACTAATAATTTCGGCTCATTTACAAAAGGTAATGAGAGAAAAGCAATTGTTATAAAAAAAAGTTCATTTCACCAATTAAAATTTTTACCTCTTATTTGTTATGAAATCATTTATAGTGGAAGTTTAACAAAAAATTACGATTTTGATTTTATATTTAATATTTCAGAAGATGGATGGTTTGGAAAATCTATAGGGCCCAAACAACATTTTGCACACAGTATATTTAGAGCTATTGAGACTGGTAAATATGTTATTAGATCTTCAAACAATGGTATTTCAGCAATAATCAATCCACTCGGTCAAATTGAAAAAAAGATTAATTTTGGGAATTCTGGTTATATTGATTTTGAAAATAGGAGAAATTTTAATGAAACTTTTTTTTCAACATATGGAAATATAATATTTTTAATATTAATTTTTGTGTATATTTTCCTAACAATTTCATTTAATAGGATCAGAAATGAGTAATTTAAAAAATTTTCTTTTTACTAGCGAGTCTGTTTCGGAAGGTCACCCAGATAAAGTTTCAGATAGAATTTCTGATATGGTAGTAGATACCTATCTTTCTGGTGATCCCTATTCAAGAGTTGCTTGTGAGACACTTACTACTACAAATAAAGTTGTGTTAGCAGGTGAAGTTCGAGGACCTGAAATAGATAAAGATGAACTAATTTCAAAAGTGAGAAAATGTATTAAAGATATTGGATATGACCAAGAGGGTTTTACTTGGAAAGAAGCTACGAAAATAGAAAGCCATTTGCACTCTCAATCTGCAGATATTGCAATTGGTGTAGATTCTTCTGGTAATAAAGATGAGGGAGCAGGAGATCAAGGAATTATGTTTGGTTATGCCTGCAGTGAAACAGACGTTTTGATGCCAGCACCTATTCATTATTCTCATAAAATTTTAAGATTAATGGCAGAGGATAGAAAATCAGGTAAATTAAAAAATATTGAGCCCGACTCAAAAAGCCAAGTTACATTTGAATATGTTGATGGAAAACCAGTAAATGTTAAATCGGTTGTTATTTCATCACAACATTCAACAGATGTGAGCCAAAAAGATGTTAGAGAGTTACTGAGACCTTATATGTTGAACTCAATACCAAAAAAATTTATGGAAGGTTTTAAAGAGGAAGAGTTTTATGTAAATCCAACAGGAAATTTTGTTATTGGTGGTCCAGATGGTGATTGTGGATTAACAGGAAGAAAAATAATAGTTGATACGTACGGTGGTGCAGCACCTCACGGCGGTGGTGCCTTTTCAGGAAAAGATCCAACAAAAGTTGATAGGTCTGCAGCGTATGCAGCAAGATATATTGCAAAAAATGTTGTTGCTTCTAAAATTTCTGAAAAATGTTTAATTCAACTTGCTTACGCCATAGGTGTATCGAAACCATTATCTATTTATGTTGATTTATTCGATAATGATATTGAAAAAAAAGAATTTGTAGTAAATAAGATAAACGATAACTTTGATTTAAGCCCTAGGGGAATAAGAGAGATGTTGGAATTAAATAAACCAATATATGAGAAAACAGCTGCCTATGGTCATTTTGGAAGAACTCCAGAGAAGGATGGAGCCTTTTCATGGGAAAAAACTGATAAAACAAGTGTTTTTTCAAAATAGTTTTTATTGATTAATTAAAAATCTTTATTATATTCCGCTTACATTGTTGAATTATCAAAATGGGCTTAAGCCCATTTTTTTTTGGAGCAAACAAAAACATGTTAAATAAAAGATCTGACAAACTGGAACTATTAAGGATTGCTGAAGCAGTTGCCTTAGAAAAATCTATTGATAAAGAATTAATTATTACTTCAATGGAAACTGGTATTGCTAAAGCTGCTAAATCAAAATTTGGTCAAGATAATGAAATAAAAGTTATAATCAACCGAGATAGCGGTGATATTGAAATCTTTCGAAAACTGATAATTTCTGAAAATCCTGAAAATTCTAATACAGAAATTAGGCTAGAAGATGCAAAGAATCTCAATGAGATTAATAAAGATAAAAAAATAGGCGATGAAGTACTTCAGCCTCTCCCATCGTTTGATTTTGGTAGAATAGCTGCTCAGACAGCGAAGCAGGTAATAAATTTCAATGTTAGGGAAGCTGAGAGAGAAAGACAATTTAATGATTTCATAGATAAAAAAGATTCTGTTTTAAGTGGTATTGTGAAAAGATTAGAGTTTGGAAATGTTATTGTTGATCTTGGAAGAACCGAGGCAATAATACAAAAAAATGAAATGATACCTAGAGAAAATATAAAAGCTGGAGATAGAATTAAAGCTTATTGTTATGATGTCAGAAGAGAACCAAGGGGTCAACAGATTTTTCTTTCTAGAGCTCATAATAAATTTATGGAGAAACTTTTTGTTCAAGAAGTTCCAGAAATATATGATGGATTAATTGAAATAAAATCTTCTGCAAGAGATCCAGGAAGTAGAGCTAAGATATGTGTAAAAGCTGTAGACACATCTTTAGATCCAGTTGGGGCATGTGTTGGAATGAGAGGTTCAAGAGTCCAAGCAGTAGTAAATGAATTACAAGGTGAAAAAATTGATATTGTAAATTGGTCAGAAGATCCTGCTATTTTAGTATCTAATGCTCTATCTCCAGCCGAAGTACAAAGAGTTAATGTCGATAATGATAGAAAAAAACTTGATGTTATCTTGACTGAAGAAAATCTTAGTAAAGCCATTGGAAGAAGAGGGCAAAATGTGAGATTGGCGACAAAACTTTTAAATTTTGAAATAAATATTATGACAGACCAAGAAGACTCGGAGCGAAGACAGTTAGAATTTAAAGAAAAAACTGAAAATTTTGTAAAAAATTTAGAATTGGATGAAACTTTAGGGCAATTATTGGTTGCTGAAGGTTTTTCTACTATTGACGACATAAAAGAAAGTTCCTTAGAAAATTTAACTAAGATTGAGGGTATTGAAGATGAAACAGCAAAAGCACTTATTGAAAGAGCTAAAGAATTTCATATTAAAGATCAAGAAGATATCTCCCAAAGAATTAAAGATCTTGGTTTAGAGGAGTCTTTGATAAATTTAAAAGGATTAACTCCAGGTATGTTAATGACATTAGGCGAACAAAAAATTCTTAAGTTAGAGGATTTCGCTGATTTAGCATCAGACGAATTGACTGGTGGATATGATATTGTTAAAGGTGAAAGAGTGAAAATTCATGGATATTTAGAAGATTTTGCACTTTCAAAAGAAGAGTCAGACGAGTTGATAATGTCAGCAAGAAATATTGTTTATAAAGATTGAGGTATGAGAAATGGAAAACAAAAAAACAAAACTTACTATTTCAGGAAACCCAAAAAAGTCTTTTAAAAATTTTGATCAATCAAAAATTCAAGGAAAAAAAACTGTTATAATAGATAAGCAGTCTAGTAAACAAAACTATAAAGGAAACTTTAATAAATCATCAGGTTTTAAATCATCTCAGTCAACTTTTAAAAAGAATACACCAGGCAAACCAAGCTTTGCTAATAAAATACCTTTAACTGCTACTAGTGATTTTGAAAAACGTAAATTAGCTGAACAAAGAGCTACTAAAAGATTAAAAGGAGACACAGAGTCAAAAGAAAAAAAATCAAAATTAGGTACCAAGAAAAGAGAAGTTAAACTAACAGTTTCAAGAGCTCTAAGTGATGAGATAGAGACAAGAGAAAGAAGCTTAGCGTCAGTTAAAAGAGCAAGACAAAAAGAATTAAAAAATTCTAATAAAGATGAAAATAAAGAAAATTTAAAACCTATCAAAAGAGATATTAATATTCCTGAAGCTATTACAGTTAGGGAGCTTGCAAACAGAATGGCTGAGCAATCAAGCAATGTAATAAAATATTTATTCGGCATGGGTGTAACAGTAACAATAAATCAAACATTAGCCGCAGATACAGCTGAATTTTTAGTAAAAGAATTTGGGCATAACCCAATTAGAGAAGAAAAAGCAGAGGAAATAATTCAAAAAATTAAAGAGTCTAGGTCAGAAAATCTTAAAAATAGACCTCCAATAGTAACTGTAATGGGTCATGTGGATCATGGAAAAACTTCAGTGCTAGATGTTTTAAGAAGCTCAAATGTTGTTTCTGGTGAGTTTGGGGGTATTACTCAGCACATTGGCGCTTATCAAATCGAGAGCAATTCTGGTAGATTGACTTTTATTGATACCCCAGGGCACGCAGCATTTACAGAAATGAGAGCAAGAGGATCAAAACTTACAGACGTAGTAGTTTTAGTAGTTGCAGCAGATGATGGAGTAAAACCTCAAACAGTAGAGTCTATTAAACATGCTAAAGCAGCAAAAGTTCCAATTGTAGTTGCAATTAATAAATGTGATCTACCAGATGCAGATCCTCAAAAAATAAAGAATCAACTGTTAGAACATGAATTAATTGCAGAGGATTTATCAGGTGAAACTTTGATGGTTGAAATTTCAGCAAAAACAAAATTAAATTTAGATAAATTGGTTGAAGCGATTGTGTTACAAGCGGAAATTTTAGATTTAAAAACTGATTTTGAATCTAAAGCAACCGGAGTAGTGTTAGAGTCTAAAATTGATATAGGAAGAGGACCGGTAGCAACAATAATTGTGACAACAGGAACTCTAAAAAAAGGTGATTTTTTTGTAAGTGGTTTAAAATGGGGCAAGGTTCGGGCAATTATTAATGATAAAGGTAAAAGTATAGAAGAAGCTTCACCTTCGACACCTGTTGAAATATTAGGTATTAATGGTGCAGCTAGAGCAGGGGATGATTTTATTGTTTTAGATAGTGAAAAAGAAGCAAAAATTTTAAGCGAAAGTAGAGCACAAGAGAGCAAAGAAGGAAAAAATCCATTAACTTTTGCTACCCAAGAGTCGGCATTTTCTGATAAGTCATCTGAGGAGTTAAATTTGATTATAAAATCAGATGTTCATGGGTCATCTGAAGCTATAAAAAATGCAATTAGTCAAATAAAACACGAAGAAGTTAAACCAAAGATTATTCTAGCAGACATAGGAATGGTGACTGAGACGGATGTTACATTGGCTAAAGCATCAAAAGCAGTGTTGATTGCCTTTAATGTAAAACCAAGTAAAGAAGCAAAAAAATTAGCAGAAAATGAAAATATCAAAATTTCATCATATAACATAATTTATGAAGTATTAGACTATATTAAAAAGAAAATGTCAGGTTTACTTACTCCAGATGTCCAAGAAACCATTATTGGATCTGCTCAAATTTTAGAAATATTTAAAGTTTCCGGCGCAGGAAAAGTGGCGGGTTCTAAAGTTATAGATGGTGAAATATTGAGTTCATCGAGTGTAAGAGTGATTAGAGATGGAACAGTTATTTATACGGGCAAAATAGCAAGTATATTCAGAGAAAAAAATCAGGTAAAACAAGTTAATAATGGTCAAGAGTGTGGTATCACATTGAAAGAT
>MDSZ01121087.1_pt1 | contig 12255 bp, 10 predicted proteins | sample 811201 | NCBI WGS metagenome assembly MDSZ01 (sample SAMN05326647, study PRJNA326480) | marine metagenome | isolation source: seawater | place: Indian Ocean: North | collected 2010
GCAATCTTTTCGATGATCAATCGAAACAAGCGCTCGATCGCGATAAATCTGAAACACCCGACGGGCCAGCAGTTGATCAGAAACCTCGCGATGACCTCCGATGTGGTCCTCCAGAATTATCGACCCGGTAAAATGGAAAAGTTGGGCTTGGGTTATGAGCCACTGCGCGAGATTAACCCTGACATTATTTACGCCTCGATCAGCGGTATGGGCGAAATTGGTCCCTATGCCGAACAGAAGGTATACGACTATGTGATACAAGGCATTTCGGGTGTGACCGATGCCCAGTCTGAGGGCGAGGGTCCCCGGATGGTCCGCAGCATTATTTATGACAAAGTGACGGCACTGACCGCGGCACAGGGCATTACGGCTGCGCTATTCGCGCGGTCAAATGGGGCGGGTGGTCAGCACATTCGGCTCGCGATGCTCGATGCTGGGGTCTATTTCAACTGGCCTGACCTTATGTGGAACTTCAGCTTTATTGGTGAAGGTGTTCAGTATGCAGGTGACCTCGCAGATATTTATGAAGTCAGTGAGGCGAGTGATGGCGCAATTGTCTCGCATAGGCTGGGAGGCGACGTTTCGGCCTATTCTACTGAAGAGTTGATTGAGCTGTTTGCGCAAAACGAGATCCCGGTATCGAAAGCCAATCGTAGAAATGAGGTGATCAGCGACCCCCAGATCGAGGCGATGGGCACACTGGAACAATTGCACCATCCACGTGGCGGGGAAATGATCCAGCCTCGTCCCCCTGTCCGTTTTGAAGGTACGCCTGCAGGCATTCGCACGCACTCACCGGAGGTCGGCCAGCATACTGTCGACATACTCTCCGAGCTTGGCCTTACACTGGATGAGATGCGAGCGATGGCGGAAGAAGGTGCTATCGCCTGACGTCCAGTAGTCGTGGCGTTATGGTTGTTAGCTGACATAGCTGCTCTGTGGCAGAATAGCGTTCAATCTAATCATTTGACTGGGAGATTGGTTTACTTCAGCATCGTGTGATCTAGACTCTTATTTGTAATTAGTTGAGCGACTGAAATGCGCGTCATGAGAACAAATCAAAACACCAGGAGACAAGTATGACGATACAAGCAGTGACTACTTGGGAAGGAAGCGTTAAAGGCCTAGAAATGTTGGTTGAGGGCGCGAAACAATCCGGTCCATACCACGAATCTTTAGGGGCAAAGAATCCGAGACTTTGGCGCGCTAGCGCTGGTGGGGATATCGAACGCGCCTATTATTCTATCGAATTTGAATCCCACGAAGCTTATGGGAAATTCACTGATCAGATGATGAAAGATGATTGGTGGAAGGGAACCGTCGATTGGATGGACCAAAACAAGGACGATATCGTCAATTGTGGCACAGTCGTATACTACAACGCTATATAGATAACAGCGAAATGTATTTCGGACTCGCCGATCGAAATAGCAGACTGGCTTGGCTTGTCGAAAGAATAGTATCTGGATCTTAGTTTGGTATCGGTGTTCCTTTTTTAGGATCAGAAATTTTTACATATACCCCTAGTATGCCCTTTGCTCCAGTGAGCCGAGTCATCAGCTACTTGAACATGGCCGCGCTATTTGTGTTCGGCGAGAACCTGCGTGTCGACTGGATGAGACAATTTTTATTAAAGGTGAGTTAAAGGGTCTGCATTTTTGGGGCTGCATGGTTAGTTTACCCAAATGAAAGACGCAAAAAAGAATATAGGGATATTCGTTGATGTGCAGAATATTTACTACACGACCCAGCAGGCTTATCAGCGTAAGTTCAATTACCGCGAACTATGGCGGCGGCTCGATCAGGAGTTCAATATCGTCACCGCCAATGCCTATGCGATCCATCGCGGAGATCAACAGCAGCTCAATTTTCAGGATGCGCTAAAAAAAATTGGTTTTAAGGTGAAGCTGAAACCCTATATTCAACGAAGAGACGGGTCAGCAAAAGGTGATTGGGATGTCGGCATTACCATTGACGTACTTGACGCCGCACGAAAACTGGACACCATTGTGTTGTTGTCTGGTGATGGTGATTTCGATCTATTGCTAGAAAAGGCGAAATCTGGATTCGGTGTTGTTGCGGAGGTCTATGGTGTCCCTAATTTGACGGCTAAGTCGTTGATTGATTCGGCAAGTTTTTTTCATCCGATCAAAGAAGATCTCCTCATATAGAACCTGTTTCCCTTTTAATCGAGGTTATCTTGCAAGTCGTTTATAGACCTAAAGTCCTTTCCAGGATAGGCTGTTTGAGAAAGGCAGGCTCTAATTAAAGTTTCTCGAGCGTGTTGCAGGGTTTGTTAGTTTTGTGTTGGAGATATACAGCTGTAATAGGAGCGCCGCTTAACCTCAATCTTACGAGGTGAATCGCATTTATCTTCGGTTTTTAGACTGCTTTGCTTTCTATCTCGTACAAGTTTGTCTTTAAATAAAGGTAGGCCAGAATTATGAGCATTCCTGACCCGGGGATTAATGCCGCAGTTTGCACACCCAAGTACTCAACCAATACTCCCAACAGAGCGGAACCGATAGGCATGCCCCCCATCATCCCTAATGTAAAAACGCTTAGAACCCTTGCTCGATGCGTGGCTGGAGAAGCTTCCTGTACTATTGCGCGTGAAAGAGACATTGAAATTCCTCCGCACATACCCCAAACAAAGATCACCAAATAAAAAGCAAGTTCGGAAAGATCAAAATACAAACAAGAGATGATTAGTGAGCTGAGAATTCCCGTTAATATCAACGTTCTGCCGGGCCTTTCTATAGTACCGTGGCGAATTAGTACAAAGATAATGGTGCAGGTCCCCATCATATTTGAGGCATAAGCGAGCGCAATTTCCCGGGCGCCACCACCAAAAATGTCACGTACCATTAGGGGCAGTATGACCATATAAGCACTGGCAAAGAAAAGACCAATACCAAAAATCATTATTATTGAAGGTTTTATTTTTTCGGATTGCCAAGCCACTGCTATGCCGGCGCTGATGTCGGCAAAAGGAGAATCTTTTTGTTGATCCTTTGAGATAACGGGCATGGGTGGAAGGCGGTGGGTTGAGAGCGCACAACAGGTCATGAAAAAAGACATCAAGCAAAGTATTATGACCGGACTTGTGGTGTCAGCGCTTGAACCTATAGCGAAACCGAGAATCTGAATTCCGAACTGCACGCCAATCGCCAAAGTTACTACTCGCTGGATATTCTCTCCTGCAACGCGGTTGAGCATGGCGTCGCGTGAAGGTTGAGCGAAAGCACCAATACACCCGACAACTACTGCCCAGCAAAGCAAAAGTCCGAATGTTACCTCGTTAACGTAAAAAAAAGCCGCGACAATTAGCGGCGGTACCGACAATAAAGATGCTAGAAATACGGATAGTCGTCGTTGATCAACACGATCACCGAGCCAGCCCCCAAACAATACTAAAAAAAGCATCGGCAGTGGTCCTGCCATTTGAGCGATGCCAACTCTTACAGCGCTTTCCTGCAAATAGACTGCAATGAGCCATGGGAAAAGGACCGCTTGAATACCTCCGGGCAACAAGAACAACGCGGTGCTTCCGAAATACCATCTTAAATCGTGGCTTGGTATGTTAATCACAATGGAGCTTTTTACTTATCATAAATTGACTAAAACCGAACTAAATTGTCCTGTTCCACCAGGTTCCTCTACTATTTTGTTAACGGTATTTTTGCGTGCAATACCTGACATCTATCAATAAAAAATTGGGAGTTTACTATGCTGAGAGTTCTGTTTTTCATTATTCCGTTTCTGGCTGGTTTAGATGCTTCCGCTAGTCAAAGTGGTGCTAGTGAAATGGCGGGCCTAGATCTTAATCGAGCGAACTCTCTGCAGATGCAGTTATGTTCCTTAAAGCCGGGTAAGAAGATGAAAGATTATGAAGATAGTTTCGATGACTATATTGCGTGGTCAAAAGCTGAGGATGTTGAAACATATTCGCTTCGGCTAACACCGATGTTTGTAACTCAACCCGCAAATTCGCCTGGCTTCGATTGGATTGAACTACTGGTCACTTCGTTTGAAAACAGTGGTGCAGCCTGGGATAAATGGTTAAAGACCGATGAGGGAGCGAAACTTAACGCAAATTGGCAATCAATAGCCGACTGCAGGGTAAGCGTGAATCCGGTTGTTACAATGCATTATGAAAATGCGCTCGCAATGTCTAAAGACAACACTCGCATCATCACAATGAATTGGTGCTCGCGTTTACCGGGCGTAACGTACGATCAACTCGAAGAAAAACACCAGAGTATGCTTGCTAATAGAGTTCCTGGTTCGCCTATTTCTGGCTGGAGTATAGTCTACAACGGCCTGGGAATGCGTAATGCTCCTGGCGAATACATGCACATGCTTAGCTTCGCGGACAACGCTGCTCTGCAGGCATATCTAAATAACTATTCGAATGGGGAAGGTTGGCGAAATAGAGTCGCGTATGAGACTTCTTATGCGACTTGCAGTGGCCAAAATGTTTACTTTGCAGAGGTTCTTAATAGGCCCGCAAATTAAAAGAAATGATTTCCAAGATCATTGACGGTTTTCCAGACCATCAATGATCCTGGTGTCTGGAGCTGGCTGCACTTTTAATATCGCTCTGGCTGCATAGAATCTCTTTAAAACTTAAGAGCCACACCACCCGTCGTCCAGTATTCTCGGCATTTTTTTATTGCTGCTTGCTAGCATTTGTGTTCATCTTGTTGGGAGATTAATAACAGGCCGGCACCGGTAAATATAAATCGCGCTCTAAAAGTTCGTCTTAGAGCCGAAATACAAAAGAACGAAGGCTGTTTCTCAGTTTTACCATATAAAAATTGCCGGTGGGTCTTTTCTTCAATCCAGCGAAAAAACATTTTCTTGTCCTTGTTTTGACAGGAAAGACAAAGTTAAGCGAGAGAGGTTTATGGACATCTCAAAACCGATTAGCCTCAGCAGTCCCGAATTCATTGCCGACAAATGGGCGATCTTTGAGCGCCTCCGCGAAGAACAGCCAATCAGTAAGATAAAAGTAAGCGTGCTAACTTTGTATGGTATCTCCCGTTTCGACGATTGCGATATGCTTCTTAACGACCCGCGCTTGGTGCGTAATCGCACCACTGCGACTGGGGGTGGTAGTCGTCTTCCGTTTCCGATACCAAAATCTGTGAGTGTATTGATGGAAAGCATGATCCAAGAGGACGACCCTAATCATCGTCGTCTTAGAGAACTGGTACGCAAGGCATTCCAACCGCAAGCGATCAAGACTTTAGAAGAGCGTATAGAAGGGTACTCGGACGAATTACTTGGGGGGCTGAATAAAAACTCTGGGTTCGAACTGCAGAATGACTATGCTAGACATATACCCGAGCGGATGATCGCTGACATGGTTGGTATCGGGCACGATCAGATGCCACAATTTCGCAGTCTTATGGGCTCGCTCTCAGAAGGTTTTAGCGGACTGCGCATTTTGCGAACGTTCATCTTAGACATGCCAAAACATTTGAGATTCGTTCGTGAAATTGTGCGCGAGAAAAAGACAAACCCAGGTGAAGATATCCTCACCCATCTTATTTTCGCAGAAGAAGACGGTGACCGACTGTCCGAGGACGAAGTTGTTGTGATGGTGTTTCTTCTGGTAATAGCAGGGTTTGAGACAACAGTGCATCTTATAACTAACGGTGTGCATACGCTGCTCCAACATCCGGACCAGCTTGAAATTTTACGTGCTGATCCGTCGTTGTGGGCTAGCGCGGTAGAAGAAATCCTTCGCCACCGAGGCCCTGTGCAAGGCACAAAGCCTGGCTGGGCGACTGAAGATATTGAGCTTCATGGCGTGACTATCCCAAAGGGTAAGCCGATCATGCCTTTGCTCGGGGCAGCGAATCATGATCCTCGCAAATTTGACAATCCGCTGAGCTTTGACATTACGCGTTCTCCCAATCACCACTTGGGTTTTAGTCATGGCATCCATTATTGTCTTGGGGCTCATCTTGCGCGCGCCGAAGCACGGATTGGACTTCGTAAGTTGTTCGAGCGTTTTCCAAATATCGACTTCGCCGTCGATCCCAATGAGCTTGAATTACAAAACCTACCTGCTTGGCATCGCTATAAGCAGATGCCTTTAAGCACAGGAGCCCTATCTTAGCGGCTGCGTCAAGCCTGTGCTTGTGAAAATAATAGGTAATCAACTAAGTTCTTTGATTGTTGAAATTAGTCCAATAGTAAAGTAGCAAGCTACGTTATGTACCGATGTTCCCTTTTGGCTTCCTGTAATTTATCCGGCCGAAGAAGCTTATTGCTGTGGTGGTTTCGCCGCTCAGTAAGTATTATTTTTAGAACTGATAACAAGGACTAGCCAGTATGTACGATCTTATCGTAAAAAATGGAACTGTCATTGATGGCACTGGACGTGAACGGTTCGATGCCGATGTAGCGATAGCGGATGGAAAGATCGCGAAGATTGGTAAGATAGCTGAATCAGCTGAGCAGGAAATTGATGCTTCAGGAAAGCTGGTTACACCGGGCTGGGTGGACATTCATACTCACTACGATGGCCAGGCGACATGGGATCCGCTGTTGGCACCCTCAAGCTGGCATGGTGTGACCACGGTCGTAATGGGGAATTGTGGGGTCGGCTTTGCGCCTGTTAAACCGGAGCATCAGAATTTTCTTATTGAACTTATGGAAGGCGTCGAAGACATTCCAGGCGCTGCCCTTTCTGAAGGTATTGACTGGCAATGGGAAAGTTTCCCTGAGTATCTGGACGCTCTGGATAGGGTGCCTCGCGCCATCGATGTGGCAACTCAGGTCCCTCATGGCGCTATACGCGCCTATGTGATGGGAGAGCGTTGTAATACAGACTACGCGCCTACTCAGGCTGAAGTGGACGAAATGGCCCGATTGGTCCGTGAGGGGGTGGAAGCGGGTGCTCTTGGCTTTTCGAGCTCAAAGACGCTTCTTCATAAAGACGTCCATGGCGAATATATGCCAGGCACCTTTTCAGGTAACGATGAGATGCTGGCATTGGGCCTGGGTATGAAAGGTCTCGAAAATTCCGTATTTGAGTTGGTGTCTGATCATTTGGGTGATGATAAAGAATGGGCATGGGTGAACGAATTTCAGAAACAAACTGGACTTACTGTAACGTTGATCGCAACCTCCGCCGCTGCTTATGAAAATGATAAAATGTATAAAATTGCGGAACAAGCGAGAAAAGAAGGTCGCGAGATACGTCCGCAAGCAGCAGGTCGTCCTACCGGTGTATTGCACGGTCTTCAGTCTAGCTTCCACGCTTTTGTAGGACATCCGACATGGCGTTCAGAACTTGCGCACTTGGATCACAAAGCATTGTTGGAACGTCTTCGAGATCCAGAAGTTAGAGCACAGTTGTTATCTGAGCGATCAGTTATAAAAGGTGGCCTGATGCAGGATCTGAACACGCTGATGGGCCAAGTTTTTCCTTTGGGCGAAAAACCGAACTACGAACCACAGCCTGAAGACAGCGTAGCAGGTCTCGCTAAAGCAGAAGGACGTGACGTAATGGAAGTCATGTATGACCTGCTAGTCACCAACGAAGGTAGGGAACTGTTCTACCAGCCGCTAGGTGGCTATCAGGAATTCTCCCTAGATTTTCAGAAAAAGCTGTTAGAACACCCGAACGTGCTCTTTGGGCTTAGCGATGGTGGGGCGCATTGTGGTGTCATTGCCGATGCCGGAATGCCTACTTTTATCATGACTCATTGGGGACGGGATCGTACTCGAGGCGAAAAAATGACACTGGAATTTATAGTCAAATCGCTCAGCGCTAACACGGCTCAAGCATTTGGCATGTACGATCGTGGGCAGATCGCTGAAGGACTGATTGCGGACCTCAATATCATCGACTTTGATGCTTTGCGTCTTCACAGACCTGAAGCTATTTTTGATTTGCCAGCTGGTGGTCGCCGCTTGGTCCAGAGAGCGGATGGCTACGATGCGACTATCAAGGCAGGTGAAGTCATTTTTAACAATGGCGTTCATAGCGGCGCGTTGCCCGGCAAACTCGTTAGACGTAGCGATGCTCATTCCCGTTGATAAAATAGGACAGCGCTAATTGCCGGAGATAGCTTTGGGTTCCTTTGATTATTCATTCACTATTATCAAGATCTTTTTGGTCGGATCATTCCAGAATGAAGGCAGCCGAAGCCGGTACCTGTTCTTCCTTTTTTGGTCGGTAAGAGATTAGGAGAGTTTGACGAGTTGAGTTCCGAAATTTTCGCCGGACAACACTCTCATAAGTGCGTCGGGAAGCTGTTCAACGCCTTCGAGTACATCTTCGTTGTATATAAGCTCTCCATTAGCAATGAGGTCTCCTAATCGCCGGTACGCATCTTTAAATCGGTGCGCATAGCTAAAGATATAAAACCCCTGCATCGTCGCTTCTTTGTAAACTAAATTGAAATAGTTAGCTGGCCCGTGCCAGTTCGCATCACCCTCATATTGTGATGTTGCTCCGCACAAAACAATTCTTGCACCTTGCGCTATTTGTCCCAACGCGGTGTCGAGAATGTCGCCGCCAACATTGTCAAAATAAATATCTATGCCGTTAGGACAGGCAGCCCGAAGGCGTTCTCCTACGTTCTCCGTTTTGTAATTGATAACCTCACTTAAGCCGAGGTCACTTCTCAGCCAACGACATTTTTTTTCATTACCGGCGATGCCTATTACTTGACAACCGGATAATTTGGCCATTTGGCACACCAAAGCACCAACACTGCCCGCAGCGGCAGAAACCACTATCACGTCTCCTACCTTAGGCTTTGCGATGTCATAGAGGCCGACATAGGCTGTTGCACCGCTGGCGCCCATAACATGAAGGTTGGCAGTAATTGGTTGGCCGGCGCGAGGGGATATTTTTTCCAATGGAAACGGTCGTTCGCCGTCAGTTATAGCATACTCCTGCCAACCAAAGGGGCCGGCTACAAGGTCTCCCGCCTTGAAATGGGGATTACGAGAATTCACGACGATGCCTTGCCCTGATCCTCTCATCAGGTCTCCTAATTTGACACGGTTTCCTGTAATCCCGCCTGTTCCAATCGCCATTCGAAGGGGTGGAGAAATAACCAAAGACGTAGCCTGAATTAGCACTTCGCCATCTCTAGGTTCAGAAATTTGTTCGTAAACCAGTTCAAAATTATCAGCGGTTACCTCATCTTTCGGATAGGAGCTCACTAACCACCTAGCATTTTTGATATTGGACATGTTAATACCTTGTTTGGTTAAGGCTTTCTCTTAAGCATACACCGTCTTACCGCTACTTTAAGTAAGGCGCCTTTGATTTTCAGAAAAATCGATATCCGCTAAGGATCCTTGTTTATTAGCGCATTTAGTTCGTAATCGCTTTGTATGTCGTTTGCCAGTGAAGCGTATATTTTTTCTTAATAATTAAAGAAATTAAAGATGCGTGATCAGGCTTGGAGAGGTGCCACAGTTATTGTCTGCCTCGAGAATTTCAAGCTAAATAATAATAAAGTGATAAGGGTTAAAAAAATGAATTGGGAAATTATTGGTGCATTAGGCGAGCTTTTGGGTTCGATTGCAGTGTTTATTACATTGTTTTTTCTTCTGGCGCAGTTAAAACATTCAAATTTGCTCGCCCGTTCTGCTTTTCAAAGTGAGTCAACTGCCGTAAGAATTGATCGGTTTATGAAAATTGCCGAAAGCGAGAGCCTAGCTCGCGTCTTAACAGTTGACTGGAGCTCTGACGAACTTGACGAAATAACAAAAACAAGGATTAGTTATTACATAGCGTCTGTAATATTCGAGGCTCAGAATAGCTATCAACAAGGTAAATTAGGTCTATTATCAAAACGGGAAGCTATTTCTGGTGTATACCAGCTGAATACAGGCATTATGAATAATCCGACTGCGCGCTCTATCTGGGCAATCAATAAACTTAATTCGGATAAGGAATTTATCGAACAGTTCGAATCAATAATCTACCCAGATGGTTTTGATACTAAACACGATGAGTCCCACCTTTGGAAAGAGCCTTCATGAATAGGGTCAGCTGCGCCATTCCAGATGCAAGGTCGAATTCGCTGACCACTCCTCAGTCATTGCGACTTATTTAGGAAATTTAGGCAAGACATCGCTATAACATTGTTAACGAAACGGGTAACTTTGTTTAACGAATAATTCGACATTGACAGATGAAAGACTTGATCCGCCAAAAGCCATTCATGCTCATAGCGCTAACCTTGCTGCCCACTTTCCCGTCATTAGCATTGGCAGACAAGATGCCCGTAGGCCACGAGCTCTCCGATGTAAAGGCGGCGAATGGTTCATACATTTCGTGGCGGGAACACATAATCGACAGTGCTGAAATTGCTGGCTTTAACCTCACTGGGAGTGATGGGTTGGTGATGGCGGACATCGATGGTGATGGTTATGAAGATATCGTCTCCGTGCATGAAGCCGATGATGATTATAATTCGGCGGCTTCGAATGAAGATGGATTTGTTCCGGATGCAGGCGGTCACATCCGGCTTGCCTTTGGTTCTGCAGATCCTGAGGTGTGGCACAACATCACCTTGACGGAAGCACCTGCACCGGAAGATGCAGCGATCGCGGACGTCAATGGAGATGGTTATCTGGATATTATGGTTGCAGTAGAACTTGCTTACCTGTTGTATCTGCAGAACCCTGGCCCAGGTGCACGTACTGAACTCTGGCCTCAGTTGATCTTACCGATAACGAAAGATCGCGGTTCCTTCATCAGAGTGTTTATGGCAGATCTAAATGGCGACAACAGGCCTGAGACCATCGCTGCGAACAAGGGCGCACAGCGCCCTGGTATAAAAGACTTCATGCGTTCTGATCCTGTATCGATTTACTCTGTAACCGGCGACCCACTCGATGGGGGTAACTGGCAGGAGACAATTCTAGGGAAGTACAGCGTCCCGCAGAACGCACAACCGGTAGATCTGGACCGTGATGGTGATCTTGATATCGTCATAGGCAGCCGCGGCGAGGAACGGATAGCGTGGTTCGAAAACATAGGGAATATGGCTTTTAAAGAGCACGCAATAGGCACGATTGGCAGGCATGCCCATGGATTCAACATGGACTATGCGGATATGAATGGTGACGGACGATTGGACATTGTCTCATTGACCCGACGAGGTGTAGCCTGGTTCCAGCAACCGAACAACATTGACGACGGTTGGATCGGTCATCCTATCGGCGCCTTTCCTCCCGATAATTTGATCGGCATTACTCTGGTCGATATAGATGGTGACGAAGATCAGGATCTTTTTGCAGGTGGCTACAGTGGGGGATCACGGCTTGATGAGAGTGAGACCCCCATTGATTCACCCTTGGGTCGTCTCGCATGGTTTGAGAACCCGGGTGCTGACTATCAGCCAGGTAAAGACTGGGCGCGTCACGAGGTATCACGGCGTAAGCGAGGCATGTTTGATAAGTTCATTGCCAGAGACTTGGATGGTGATGGTGATATGGATCTGCTCTCTACCCGGGGGAACAGCGCGCCCTATGACGGAGTTTTCTGGCTGGAACAGGTCAGGACCAGTAAGCCGATGCCTCGATTCAAGGCTGCGCGAGTTACGGAAAGTCAGGAAGTTGGATTACCCTGAATTCAGGAATTAGTTTCCTTTTCGGTTTTGACACACAGAACGAATCGTCAAAAACGTCAGAAATGGCGCCACAAATAAACCGAATAGATTTTTAGTATTTTCTCTATGCGAAAGAAGGGTCCGGGAGTATTAATTTGATTAGGATATGGGGGGGCGGAAGCACCCGCGCCATGCGTGCGCATTGGATGGCACACGAGCTAGATCTCGACTACGAATCTGTATTGATCGGTTCTCGCACTGGCGAGACACAAACTGACTCTTTTCGTGCGCTAAATCCAAAGGAAAAGATTCCTGTACTTGAAGACGATGATCTTATTCTCACGGAGAGTGTCGCTATTGTGACATACCTTGGGGACTCCTACGGGAGAGGCACAGGATTGGTTCCTTCCCCTTATTCGGTAGATCGAGCCATTTACAACGAATGGTGTGCATTCATTCAGATGGAGCTGGACGCGCATACGCTATATGTCTTGCGCAAGCATCGCGATCTTGCAGACTTATATGGTGAGGCACCTGCCGCAGTCACTACTGCTATTGAAGGTTTCCAAAAACAGGTCGCTGTAGCAGATTTAGCGTTGAGAGAAACGGATTATCTTGTTGGCAGTCGCTTTACTGCCGCCGACATCATTATGACGAC
>MDSZ01221753.1_pt1 | contig 12254 bp, 15 predicted proteins | sample 811201 | NCBI WGS metagenome assembly MDSZ01 (sample SAMN05326647, study PRJNA326480) | marine metagenome | isolation source: seawater | place: Indian Ocean: North | collected 2010
CAAATATAGCAAATCCTTTTTCTAAAAACTTGTTCTTAACTAATATAACAGAATGTGGATTCGGATAAACTTTTAAGGGTAAGATATTATTTGGAGTATTAATACTAAGCATTTTGCCAAATTCTTTTTCTGTATATATTTTTCCTCTTGTTATATTTTTCTCAGAAGTTCCTGCTAAAAACTTTTCTAGTTCAGGATTTTTTCTGTTACATGATTTCCATATATCAATTCTTTTCATTTACTTTTATATATTATATTTATCTTTTATTTACTTTTTTTATTTTCTGGTTTCTTTTCTTTTTTCTTTTCTGGTTTCTTTTCTGGTTTCTTTTCTGGTTTCTTTTCAGGTTTCTTTTCTGGTTTCTTTTCAGGTTTCTTCTTTGGTCTCTTTACTTTTTCCCAAGCTTCTGCTAATGATATTCCCTTTTTCCAACGTAATTTCATAACTTTAGCAGTTAATTCAGGGTCGGGCGCCATTTATTAAAATTAAATTTATTTTAATTTTTGAATTATTACACAAATTTAAAGACATATTTTATTAATAATTAATGGTAAAATATCATACTTATACAGACCGTACGGTTCGCTATGCATCTCGTTGTGATAAAAAGTTTAAAAATGAAACAAAATTAGAAATTAAAAAGAAAAATGAAGAAATTTCAAATTTAAGACGTGCCAATGTAGACTCTCTGAACAAGATTAAAAGAGCTCTCTATTCTTACAATTCTATCTACAATAATTATTCGGAAATTTATACTGGGTATAATCAATTGCTTTTACAATTTGAAGAACTTAAAAAAGAAAATAATTTGTTTAAAGAACAAAACACTACCCTGACGAATACAAATAATGAAATTTATAAAAAGAATCAGGAATTAACCGAGTTTATCGATGAATTAGATAAAAAGTACCTAAACCTTCTTGATGATTATCGTGATATTAAAAATAATAATTAAAGTTTTAAAATAAATGAATTTAAAGAAAAAAAAAATAAATATATTGAGTAATAGTATGCAGATATTTGTTAAAACATTAACTGGTAAAACTATTACCCTTGAAGTTGAACCCTCGGATACAATTGAAAATATTAAATCAAAGGTACAAGATAAAGAAGGTATTCCTCCGGATCAGCAAAGATTAATTTTTGCTGGTAAACAACTAGAAGATGGTAGAAATCTTTCTGATTATAATATTCAAAAAGAATCTACACTTCATCTAGTATTAAGACTTAGAGGTGGTAAGTAAGTAAATAAATAAATTTAATTTTAATAATTATATGGAGGCGTAGCTCAGTTGGTTAGAGCATAGGTCTTATGAGCCTGAGGTCGCCGGTTCGAGCCCGGCCGTCTCCATATAATTATTGCAATTTTTTAATCGACTTAGAAATAAACTTTATTAAAATATTAGTACAAACAATGGATTGTTCTATCTGCTGCGAAAAATTCAATAAGTCTAACCACTTGCAGGTATTCTGCAAAGGGTGCGATACTGAAGATTCTGCATGCAGAACTTGTTGCCAGACTTTTATATTAAGCGGAACACAAGATCCAATGTGTATGTTTTGTAAAAGTCCATGGGACAGAGACTTTATCAATAAATTTCTAACTAAAAAATTTGTAGAAAAAGATCTTAAAGAGTTTTCTGAAAATCTTTTCGTAGAACGTCAGATTTCTCTTTTACCTGACACGCAGAATGAAGCAATGAAACAAAAAAAGATAAAAGAACTTTCGCATAAAGTGTGTGAAGCAAATTCTGAATTAAACCGTATTAAAAAAATGCTATACGATCAAAAAGAAATAATAAAAGCTTTTAATTTAGAAATATTTAGACTTCGTTCTGGCACATCAACCTCCGAAACTATAGATAATTTTACTATAAAATGCCCTTCCCCTGATTGTAATGGTTTTCTAGATTCAAAATATTTTTGTACTCTATGTGAAACAAGATTTTGTAAAATGTGTATGGAGGTTAAAACAGAAGGTCATACATGCGACGAAGATACAAAAGCTACTATACAAGCTATTAAAAAAGAATCAAAACCTTGTCCGGGTTGCGGAGAAATGATTTCAAAAATAGATGGATGTGATCAAATGTGGTGTATTAAATGTCATATTCAGTTTTCTTGGAAAACAGGTGCTCAAATTATTGGTTATAATCATAACCCAGAATATTTTCGCTGGATGAGAGAAACAGGGCAGACTATAAACCCAAATCCATATCAAGTACAAGGGGAGATTATGTGCGGAGTAACAATAAACGACTATACTATAACCAGAATAGTATCCAATGTTTTTCATAATGATCAAAATATAATAACTTATTTTCAATGTTTATATCGATTTTATAGACACGTGCAGTACAAACTTATGCACATTGAAAATACAGAAAACAATGAACAATTACTTATAAATTTAAGAGTTAAATATCTTCTAGCAGAAATTACTAAAGATCAGTGGAAGCGTACTTTACAGCAACTTGATAAGAAAACTAAGAAAAATATAGCATACAATAATATATGGAGATTAATTCAAACTGTAATGACGAGTTATATGGAGCAAATTATAACATGTTCAAATGAAAACTCAAATAAAACAGAATATCTAAAAATAATTAAAGAATCACAAAACTTTAAGACGTACGCAAATAGTTCTTTTTGCAATACATGTTCCATATTTGGTTCTACATCATGTCCGGGAATAGATGATAGTTGGAGAGAAGTATACAATTATAAGAAATACATAACCAAGTGTAAAAATATACCACCAATTGTAGAAATACACAACTGAATGTAGAATATTAATACTTTTGAAAAATAAAGCTAAAATTCAAAAAGCTACACGCCAATTCTTCATCAGACAACGTTAATCCATTATAGATATTATTCCATTCGTGGAAGCCAAGTATACTTATTGGATACATGTTAAATTCCTTACATTTTTCTATTAAAAACTCCTTAAAAAGATAGTATTCGGTGGATTTTCCCTGATATTCAAAATAAGTCTCTCGAGATGTTTTTTTAGAAATTAGAGAAAATTCATACATTTCATCTGAGATGTACTTCAAACTAATCGCGCTTTTATTTATTTCTGGATTATTTTTAAGATTTTTTTTTATAAGATCGCCGTCTGCCGCAGTACCTATAAATACTCCTTTACTTTTTAGTTTTTTGGATATCATATTAAGAACTATATTTATGTCTTTAACAAAGTAATTGAATGAAAATTGACATGATACTACATCATAGACACAATTGTTGTCTTTTCCATTCAATAAGTTTAAAATAAACGGATCTGTAGCTGACATGTGCCAAAAATAACACTTGGGCATATTGGTCTGCGATTTAACTGTATTAAATCTTTTAATAGCTCCGTCAAATTCATTTTTTTCATAAATAGATTTAGCATCACAGTCAAATCCGGTTACATATTTAAATTTTGCCCTTGACCATTTAAATATATCTCCGCCTCTTCCAACTGAAATGTCTAATAATTTTGTGCCATCTGTCATTCTTTTAGACTCAAAAATCAATTGTTGCTTTATCCAGTTATGAAATTTTCTTAGAGGTTCGTCTGTAAGAAAATTAAACTCGATATTATTAAGAATTCCTTTATCTATAAAATCAAATACAGAATATGCGTTCTTTTGGTAACTCTGCATGATATTCAAATATATACTATGCAGTATTACCTATATATTATATTTTTATGTAATTTATTTAGTAAATTTAATTAAAACATACATATCTCGTCTTCATTCATACACATGATAGCCATAGCCGCATAATTATGAAGATCCATAAGAGTGTCTTTAAGAGTTTCATTTGATACAGAGATTTCAATTCCCTTTTTAGAAATATTAGTGAATCTAGACATTTTATCAGAAATTCTTACCAAAACCCCGATTGTACCATGTTTGGCAAATGCATCTCCATAATCATTATTTTTTCTAATAAAAATTTCTCTACATTCATTTTGGATTTTTTCAAATTGTTGAACTCTATTCATCTAAACTTAAATTACAACAAAACTTTAAGTTTATAAAAATTGCTATTTTTAATTGTTATTAAAATTTAATTTAATTAGTAATTAAATGTTATGCGATTGTGGCTACACGGCATTCAGGTGCTTGAAATTTCAAGACAATAAAAGATTCAATGTTTATAAATGCGGACATATAGAGACGGAAAAGAATAAAAATAAATGTGATATGAATATAACTGAATACATCTCCGATATTTTATCTTCTGACCCTACTGATAATTTGGCCAATTCAAAAGAATATACATCTTTAACATCGGAAGAAGAATATAAAAAAAATTTAAATAAATTTATTTATTTATGCGAAATAACCAGCGACTTTCCCAGACACTATCGAAAAAATTACTTATCCAATATTAACTTTTTACTTAAAAAATTAAATTTTAGATTGTATTTTGAAGATCACGAAACATTAGATAATTTAAAAAAAAGGATAACACATAATTTTATTCCAAAAACAAAAACACCTTCTATATATCCAATAAAACTTATATATTATCCAGAATATTTATCTGTAGAAAGATCTAAAATTAAAAAACCTGATATTAAATTATCAGAATTTGCTCCTCTTTATACGATTAGAAAAGAAAGAAAATCAAGTAGAAGTGAAACTAATGATTCCGACTCCGGTAGTAATGAAGAAGATAATGCTTTTGATATGGAAAATAATGATTCAGACAATTGCAGCTTTTTTTCTGGAGACGGGGGTTCATTTAGCGATTAAAAATATAAATAATATAATAATGGTATTAGAAAATTTACTAGACGACGAAGCTCAGGCAAAAATTAAGACAGCAATTAGTAATATAACATTTACTATAAAGTTTTATTGTATAATTATAACTATTTTATTGCTGTTAAATGTTTTTTATATGTATCTGATATATACTAAAATAGAACTACAAAATTTAAATTAATATAAAAAAATAATTAATTTGATTTAAAATGTTATGCGCGTCTGATGAAGAACTAAAATTTTTTAAAAACGATGTTAATAAATTTTCAGAAATAGAGTCCCAGATAAGAGAGCTCAAAAAAAAAATAAAACCTTATCAAGATAAGATAAAAGAATTAAATCAAATTAAACAGCAAAAACAAACTGAAGTGCTTAGCTTTATGGAAGCCAATGATCTAGACATGTGCAATGTAGATTCGGCGTCATACGAGTTAAAAAACAGAAGTACAACTAAACAGCTTACAAAAGGAGACGTTTATGATAGAATTTATAAATATTTTTCAGAAGATACTGATAAAACTAGAGGAATGGATGTACAGGAAAAGGCTAAATTTCTTCACGATTATATATATTTAGAAGGCAGGGAGAAAAAAAACTCCAAAACGTTAGTATCTAAGATTCAATAAGTAAACGGAGTTTTATCGTCGATGTAATCATTTGGATCTGAGTGATATTCATTTTCTTCTATATTTTTTTTTAAAATTTTAGTTGTATACATTTTATATGTTAAATTATTAATTTTATTATTGCTAATTTTTATTAATGCTACGTCAGAAGTGTATCTGTCGTCAGTGAAGTAAAAAACAGTTATATTTTCACTTTTTTCTATAACATTATATAAAATTATATAATTATCATATTTTTTATAATGTTTATATTCTGGAAATAATTTTATATCAAAAGTGGATACGTCTTTTATTTTTTTTTCTGTTATTTCTCCTTTTTTGTTAAAAACTAGATATACAAGTTCTCTCATATAAATACAATTTTATTATTTTTAATAATGTTTAACGTATATTTTACAAAAAATAATATTATATAAAAAAATATTTTATATTGAAATATATTAGCAGATGACTAATGTTGATTCTAATCGTCCATGGAGTAACAAAATAAAAGAAAAAGTTAAAAATGCAGATGAAGAAGATATTATTAAATATTTTGAAGAACTTTCTATTAAATGGACAATTAGAGATAAAAATAATTTATTAATTGATTCGTGTTTCAAATTAAATATAAAATGCATAGACGAAATAGATCTTTCTATTCTTCAAACTGAGTTAGAAAAAGCTATTTTTGAAGCCACTATAGTATATACTAAGTTTAAAGCATGTGTTTCTAAATCAGAGGAATATTCTAGTAAATGGGACAAAATATATGAAGTTATATTTTACAGCGAAAGATTAATAAGAGACGCTTATTTACTTTTTAAAACATTGGACAAAAATCACGATTCTTTATCCAATGAAGACCCAGATATATTATTTAAGTATTCGAGGTTTACAGACGACTCGAAAAAAACCCCATATCAGTCTCTTTTATTGTATTTTTTAGAATTGTTATCAGAGGAAGAGTTTACAAAGTGTAATGGAAATTTATATAAACCTCTCATAGTAAATGGCAATAATACTCATTCGTGGAAAAAACAATGTTCTATAAAAGAATATATATACCAAAAGACTGATCATAAAGTAAACTTTAATCAATGGAAAAACGCAACAGCCAGCGGAGGAAGTAATATAACAAATGCAGAAAAATATTTTAATGAGTTTGTAGGCCCAGAATTACCCACTTTAGTAAAAGATAGACATTTGTTCGCATTTAAAAACGGAAATTATATTACGAAATATAATGTTTCTCTCGAAGGAGAAACTCCTGTTTACAAAGATGTATTTGTTCCTTACGGAACCGCGCATCCATATATTACAAATTTATCAGTTGCGTGTAAATATCACGATGTAGATTTTGACAATTTTTTACAATACGAAAATAACGATTGGTTTAGAATAATAGATCACTGTCCTACATTTAAGAGTCTTTTAGATTATCAAGAATTTACGGAAGAAGTTCAAAGATGGCTGTGTACTTTTATGGGAAGAATGTGTTTTGATATAGGAGAATTAGATAACTGGCAAGTCTTGTTGTATCTTTTAGGCCAAGCGGGAGCCGGTAAAAGTACAATTCTTATGAAAATTTTACAGAAATTTTACGAAGAAGAAGACGTAGGTGTTATAGCAAACAATATAGATGCAAAGTTTGGTATTAAACCTCATGCAAATAAGTTTATGGTTCTCGCGCCAGAAATTGCAGAAAATTTTAAGATGGAACAAACAGACTGGCAGCTTATAGTGGAAGGGGGCAGAAATACATATTCGGAGAAATATAAAAGCGACGAAACTATAGATTGGAAAGTTCCCATGACAATGGGAGGAAATAAAATAATGAGATATAAAAATAATTCTGAAAGTGTATCTCGACGCACGGCAGTCGTAAATTTCTGGAAAAAAGTAATGAATACTGACACTGAAATAGATAAAAAACTTTTAAAAGAACTTCCATTTATAATGAAATTATGTGTAAAGGGTTATTATTTTGCCTTAAATACTCATGGAAAAAAAGGAATATGGAATATTTTGCCAAAATATTTCCATGAAAATAAAGAAGAAATGGAACAAACTACGAATTCTCTTCAAAATTTCTTGAAATCTGGAAAAGTAGTCTTTGATAAAAAACTGTATATTCCTATGAAAAATTTTTCTCAAGCTTTTAATGATCACTGTAGAGAAAATAATCTACCTAGAGAACAGTTTACAAAAGATTATTTTATGGCTATATTTACAAACAATAATATCAAAATAGTTCAACAAGGTACCAGAGAATATCCAATTAATTCTGGTATACTAATGAAAAGAACTACCTTTTTTACCGGAATTGATATAATCGGGGACAATGAAGATTTAGAAGATAACCCAGAATAAGCGCGTTTATGTTTTATAATTAAAACATTTACATATGTAAATATGTCCTCAAGCGAGACTTCAGAAACTAATTTAGTTTATCTAATAGTCGTTCTTTGTTTATTTTCTATATTAGCATTTTTCATATTTAAACTTTATAATAAATTAAAAATAATAAGTGATAAGATTGATAATCTTCAAGAAGAAGAAATAAAAGAACTCCCTCTTAAGGAAACTGAACCTGGCACTTCTAAAAAACTAGAAGAAATTGAGCCTTTAGATAATAAAGTTGAAATGTAGTTGTAAATGTAAATGTAAATGATGTAAATGTAAATGTAATTGTTAATATAGAAAATTATCATCTTCCAATAAATTAATAATTTTGTTCAATACAAAACTATAAGAATTAATATCGTTTCCCCCCGTTATTATAATGCTTCCGGGTCTAAATATAGCACATGTTATAAGACTTTCATTATATGGAGTTGCAAATTTAATATTTATCCCAGGATATTTACTGGGGTTAAATGAATAAGATTTTATATAATCTATATCTGAGCTATCTATAAAATCACATACAGAACTTTGTTTTATGTTTTTATTTATTTTAAAGTCAGAGTTAATCATACATATTCTTACATTTGAAATATAAGAATCTGAAATAAAAGCTTTTAGATTGTACAATCTTTTATAAATCTTTCTTATTGCATACGTAGCAGACATTACGTTAAGCAATCCAGCTAACTGTATGTTTCCATTAGAAAATATTTTAACAGATACCTTAGTTTTATTCTGATATTTAACTCCTGTATACGTATTTATACAATTATAAAACGCTTTTGTATAAATTTCCTGACAATATGTATTTATATATTCTTTAAGATTTATAGGGCTATTGAAACTACAACAAACAGTCATTGTTGAAATGCTCCAGTTTTTAATTAAATTAAATTTTCCAAATAAGCTAATATCGTGTAGATCATTGTATATGTTATAAAAACTACTAAATTTTTCATTACATATACAATCTTTATATTTGCACTTCGGGTCGCATATTTTACAAGATTCGCTCATTGATTCTTTATATTAATTTAAATCTTTTCTTTATATTTATTTTTTTTAGCAATTTATTAACTCCATTAGTTTAATATATTCAAGAATTATTTCATTTTTAATAGTTTCCCTAAGAGAACTTAAAATAATGGAGCAGTCTTCTTTGGAATGATTTTTAATAAGATAATTTATATAATAAACCACACGGGGAAGTATATTGTTGTAAATATCTGTCAAGCTTAAAATCTTATTATCAATTTCTTTTATTATATCATATAAACAATATATTAATATATTTAAATCTGCATTCTTAATCATGCTTTCAGATATAAGAATTTTATTTGATTTTTTTCCAAAATAATAAATTATTAATCTATTAATTTCATTTAATTTTACGTCGCTTATAACAGATCTAGTACAAGGGTCTCTAAAATCCCCGGTCTTATTTAAATAGTTTACAAATGTGTAAAAGTCGTAATTAAAAAATTTATTATTAACTTTTATAGATATCATTGGGTATTTTAAAATATCATGACTTATCGGGCAAAATTTGTCGGATATTATTTTAAATCTAATATGTTTTTGTATTTTACTGGCAGCTGTATAACTATTTATTAAAATGAGCAAATTATTTTTATTGTAATTGGAAACATATTTTATTCCTTTTATTTTGCATATTTTTCTTAATGTTTTAACTGTTAATTTACTATTATAACATATTAACATTCCATTTAATATGTTATAGATATATATTTTTATATTAAATAAATTTAAAAGAATAATAGTTTATACCTTATAAATGAGTTCATTTAAAATATCAAAAAAAAATGCACATGTTGATCCTAGAATGTCTATTATAGCTAAACATGATATTACTTTACAAGAAATAGAAGACGATAAAAAAAATATTGAAAAGTATAAATCCGAATTAAAATTATTATATAAACTAAAGAGCAATGTAAAATTTAATAGATATCTGGACGAAAAAATTTACAAATTAGAAGAAAAAATATATAATATCGACAATGATAAAGACATATCTGAATATTTATTTAAATCGATAGATTTTTTAAAAGAAATAGGTTCCGAAGAATCAAAGTCTCAGGTCTCAAATGGCGGCGAGATATTTAAATACATATCATTGAATTTTAAAAACAATAAAGAAGAACTATATAGATCATATATGGCAAAATGTTTTCCAAATGAATTAAATGAAACAAATGATTCTATATTTTTATCTAATAAAAGTAGTTATATTTGCCAAGACTGTAATGAGATTATGATAAACGATTCTTCTTCTGGTATATTAATCTGTTACAGTTGTGGTCTTACAAAAACATTTAATATATCAGATTTACCAGAGTGGAATCATTGCGAAAACCATGAATATATAAAGCCTTTTAGCTATAAAAGAACAAATCACTTTAAAGAATGGATTACTCAGATACAAGGCAGAGAAGGAACTAGCGTACCAAATGAAGTTATAGAACTTCTAATTATAGAAATTAAAAAAGAAAGAATTGTAAATAAAGATCTTATAAATTACTATAAAATAAAAGAATTTTTAAAAAAATTAAAATTAAATAAATACTACGAACATATTCCGAATATAATACATAAAATTACTGGAAATAAACAACTTATTATTTCTAAAGAATTAGAAGATAAGCTAATAGAAATGTTTAATAAAATACAGGAGCCTTTTGAAAAAAACTGTCCTAAAAATAGGAAAAATTTTTTAAGTTACTCTTATACATTATATAAATTTTTCCAATTACTTGATAAAAACGAATATTTAATTTATTTCCCTCTTTTAAAGAGTAGAGAAAAATTGTTTGAACAAGAAAATATATGGAGAGGAATATGCAAAGAATTAAGTTGGAAATTTATAAAATGTATTTAAATTAGAAAATGTATTTAAATTAGAAAATGTATTTAAATTAGAAAATATGTATTGTATTATTTATTTAAATTTAAATATTCTGTACAATACATTTAATACATTGCTAGAGATGCCGCCCCATCTTTAAATAAAGCAGTTGTTTCTCCTACGCATGTTACATTTATAAAATTTGAGGATTTCCCAGTAGGTGTATGAGTAAATTCTATAATTAATCTAATACTATCAAATCTATTTAGCGGAACGCATGAGCCGCTATACGCTGTCCCCGCGAGAGGAAATACATAATTACCGATACCCGTTTCATTTACCATCAATAAATATGGTGTTTTTTCGCCGGACGCGGGAATCATCGGACCCATCGTTTTCATAACTAAATTAGAAAATAATCCCATGCTATTAGCTGAAGAATCGGCTACTAAAATACCCGGGAGTTTCCCAGAAAATGAACTAGAATTTAATTTAAGTTCCATACTTTTTATTTTGGTAGACTTTCCAACGTCCCCGGTAACTATAAGATGAGAAGCGTAAAGAGAAAAATGGTCTAAATCAATCGTTTTAAATGTAGATGTTCCAACATCAGTAACATAAGCATTCTGCGTCATTTTAAGTCTTTTTGGTAGACCCATTGGCATAGATTTAATCTGCTCTCTTTCTTCGTTGCACATAATTTGCTGTTTTGCATAAAGATTACACTTGTCGATCGTCGTTCCAGAATATGTAAACTCATTGCTATCACTAGTTAATAGAGCAACCGTGGCTAATAAATCGGAGGCCTGCACGCCGGAGCCGCCAGCTGTTTCTTTAATTTCCATTTCCATTTTTTGGAAGAGAGGGTGTGAAACATCTATTACACACTTTTGTTGTGAGCCTTCAAGGGGGTAACCGGCGACGGGTGTACACGTCCCTTTGGTGCCGGGGATATCAATAATAGTGACTTTTACTTTAATTGTCTGATGAGGAGCTGCGGCAACCGGGTATCCGTGTTCTGTCTGTTCAGTAAATTTACTGAAAGCCGGGCCTAGAGTTTTTGTTAATGCAGGAATTACAACCCAGGTCTCAGTCTTATGTGCGCCATCTGCATATTGTGTTGTTGCCATCAGTGAGTTAGATAGAAATGCGTCTGGGCTAAGCTCTGTAGAGTTTACTACTCGAAGATCTTCTTTGTTAATTGTTTGCCAAATCTGCGTACCAACTTGAATTTCTATACTTTGTATTAGATCGAGGACGTTAAATGGATTAAACAAGGGTGTAATCGTGGCGTATTTAGTTGCTGACGTCGACGGGGCGCCGGCCCAAACTGAGATAGCTCGCGGATCGCCGGCTGGTTGAATCTCTTCACCGGTAAGGGTTCCAGGTGTAAAACCAAGTTGTAAGTATAAATCGCCTAAACAATCAATGTCGTTATTTATAGTAAACATTCTGGTAGAACCATAGGTTAAATTACTTGAACCGCTTGAAGGTATCTCAACAATAGAAGAACCGTAAAGTAACTGGCGAGTAGTATCATTTTTATTCCAGAATACGGACATAACATCTCCGTCGTCGTCATGAATCTTATTAGTTACAGC
>MDSZ01066832.1_pt1 | contig 12253 bp, 9 predicted proteins | sample 811201 | NCBI WGS metagenome assembly MDSZ01 (sample SAMN05326647, study PRJNA326480) | marine metagenome | isolation source: seawater | place: Indian Ocean: North | collected 2010
AAAAGTAAAACTACTAAGATACTCAATCCTAATAGATATTTATAAATATAAAGTGGTATATCCATTATAATAATATATAGATAATTTACTCATATAATTTTAAAATACTGTACTTACGTCCAGATTTTTCTCTTTTAATTACTTTATCTTGTTTGGTATTTACTTCTACTGAATCATCATAAAGTTTACTTGGGTCAATTGAGTTTAATGATCTTCTTACAGTTGAAAAGTTACTATTCGATCTTTCACATCTGAAAACATTATAAGCGAGAAAATACTTATTTAGTGTACTATCTTCTCTTAATTTATCAAGTGCGTTATTTTCATTTAAACCAGTTTTAGTTTTTAAAGGTGTCGGTTGATTCATAGTAAAAAAACTATATGAAGCGTTTATTGATACATCTGTATCATATCTATATTCATTAAATTGATTATCACTAGGACTAAATCTACTACCACCTGTAGTTGAGTATAGATTTTGAATAGGTCCTATATAATTTCCAGCTACAACATTATCCGGCACACAAACTATAATAGAAGTATTTGGTTTTTTGCACAGCGGATCATTACTAATTACATCTCCAAGTGCCACATAACCAGGAGGAGCAATCGGTCGCCAGACAGTAAACGAAAGACTATTTGCCTGAAATCCTTCAGTTCTTTTTCGACTATATATTTCTCTAAAATCAACCGGATGTTTAACATCTCCACTTACCAGTAAAGTTAAACGTGCTGGTCCACTAGTATTATTTTTATTTGGATAACTATTATAATTTTTTTTCAAAAACCTTGGGAAATGCTCGTGAATTGAGGATTTTCCTGCTGCGGCTTCATCACTAGTTACAATAACATCACCTACTGGTTTATAACTTCTAAAGTCTAAATTTTTTTCATTATTATCGTAAAAATCTTTGGCTCTGAAAATTTTTACTGGTAATGAACCTAATAATTGGTATGGTTTGTATGTTTTGTTATACCGTTTGTTTACATAATTGTAAGTTCCTATTGATTGACGCGCTTCATTTGAATCCCACATTTCCATGTAATCATTTGAAAATTTAATTTTAATTTTTCCTTTAAAATTTGTGTTCTGTATGTTAAATTCGCAACGGTTTAAAAATTTAGGTACTGTTAGTGGATTAGACCCCCAATACCAAGCATCATATTCTTGAATAATTTCAAAAGGTGATTTTATTTTAAGTTTTGCTTCAGCAATTTCGCTTATACTAGAAGAAGCGGTTATAGTATTATTATGTGCATCTGGTACACCCTTAGCAGTATAAAACTTAACGAAATCAGATTTATAAAAATTACGTTCTATTTTTTGTACCTCCTGTTCGCTGTCTGTTGTGTCTTGTGGATTTAAAATTTTTTTAATATTTTCTCCTGGATTGAATACCCATTCTCTTGAAAGGCGAGATTTTAGAATGTCGGAATCTGTAATCATATTATTAAAATCTTCATCCTTCATATTTTCGGAATCAAGGAAAAATTGACCCTTTTCATATTTTAGAATTGTGAGTATCCATTCATGCCACATTTGAAAAACAAAATCGTAAGCGCCACAATCCCTTTTTATATTACAGCATCTGTCTGATTCACTATCTATATTATTATTTATACATCTGTTTGGATCCATCGGATTATCTTGTATTAAAAGTTTATGAGACCCATGCAGTTGAATCATCGTGCTTAGTAGATCCGAATTACACATTTGTTGTACTTTATTTTTTATAAAAGCGTTATTTATGAATTTACCTGAACCCATGAGTGGACGTCTATTAGCTTTCAACCATAAATTATAAACATCAGTAATATGGTTCATAATTTTAAAATAACATGCGTTGTCGGAACATTTGATGCCACATTTTTTTGCCTTTCCCATGTCACCTCTATTACCTCTTCTTCCTTTATCTCCCATAGGAGGAAGGATATTTTTTGTAGTTGGTTGTATATTGTAACTTAAACCTACACCTAATATAGTTACAAGCGATACTACAATTAAATAAATAAGTAAAACGTTTACACTTTTGTCGTTTTCAATAAGTGGCATTTCAATTATAACTTTACATAGTGATCCTATTACAAGAATTACTATAAGAGCGTAAAAAAAAACTTTCGAAGCGTTAATCATTTCCTCTAATATATCAATAGAAAAATTATTTATACGTCCCCCCAATTCCAGGTATAATTACCATCCCTATTTTCTCTATTTAAATTATTTTCTTTATCTTCTTCTGGTGTAAAAGCGTCATTAATAATTTCTCTTATTTCTTTTTCTGTAACATTACAATATCTGTTTTTGTCATCATAATCGTTAAAATAATTATTAAATTCATCATGATTATCTTGTGATTCAGAACTATTTCCACTATTGTTTCTAGGTGGATCAGATAAAGAAGCACTTGTGGTAGGTCTAGGACAACAATCCGTATAATTACTTTGAGTGTCACAACCCCAATTAAATGATAAATATGTAAAATGACTGTGAGGATCAGGGCGTAGTCCTATTTCTTTATCAACTTTAAGGTAAAGCACTTCCCAGTCTCTTGGTATTTTCATTTCTTGACTAAGGTAAACAAGACCCTTTTTATACATACACATTCTGCGTACCCAGGCTGTAACATCTTGTTTTATTTTTGATATTATAAATGCCAAGAATCTATCTTTACTTCTACAATATTCTCTTTTAATTACCTCCCTTGATTTACATCGCAATTTACACCTCAACAGTTTCATAATTTCCGTTTTTAATTCTTCTGAATATGATATTCGTTTTAAGTGTTCCTTGAAATTAAAATTTTTAAGGTGTATTTCACCATCACTAAAAGGGATATTTCTTTCAAGTTTGATTTCTTCTAATATTTTTTCACAGTGAGCCAGTAATTGCTGATAACAAATTTCCCCAGGTGAGTTTAAAATAGGCGAAATAGCTCCTTGATGACCTCTGGGTCCGTCTTCGCCTCTATCACCTAATTTTCCTTCTTTTAATTTCATTTTTTTGTAAGCTTTACTAGCTATAATAATTCCAATAACAGTAATAGATGTTGCAGTAAACATTACCCAGAAAAACAGACTGAAATTAAGTGGATTCTGTTTTAGGGCGCCGGGTATACTTCCATTATTTGCCTCTATATTATTAGCGGATTCAATTAAGTTTACAGGATTTGCTTTGAAATAAAGAAACAAGACTGAACCTAATATAAGTACAATACTCATTACTGTAAACCATAAGTAATTATTAAATACTAGAAGTGTAACAAGCACGAAAATACTAGCAAAAAAATAGTAATTATATCCTAACCATAGATTATCGTTATTTGTAAATTTATATACAAATTTTCCACTTATATAACCTAAAAATCCTATTAAAAATAAATTTGTTATTACTTTTGCTATTAAATCATTTTTAATCATCCTATTAATATTATACTGGATAATTTAATTCAATTATATTCTTTTTAATTTAAATTTAAATAAATTATCTAGAGTAAGTTTTTCATTATTTTTACCATTATTGAAATAATACTGTTCGTAATAATACGGACTGTCTCCTTCAACACCGGAATTTCTAAGTCTTATAGGTAAATCAAATGCTAAGTCGTTGAATTCAAGTACAGGTCCAGTTTTATTTTCAATCACAAATAACGCTCTGTTATTTAAAGTGTCCATTTCATCTTCGACAATCTTACCATTAGGTGTTGCCACCTTACATAATGAGTATTCCTTTGTTTTCATATTTGGCGCTCTAATAAAATATAATGGAAATATTCCGTTTTCTATATCTACTGGTTTGTTACTGAAAGAGAGATAATATCTTTTTGGTTCTGTTGTCGGTGAATACTCATTTGATAAACTTTCAATTATAAGGTCTTTAGGGTATGTAAAGTATTGTTCTGCTGATTTTCCACTTGTAATTCTATTAGTATTTTCGTAATTTAAAACCCCCGGAACTGTATTTAATTTTATTGGTTTAATTTTTTTTCCATATAAGCACGCTCTGTTTAGTTTGTAAGCAAATTTAGGCGCCTTTTTGAGTGTAGTACATGCCATAAAAAGATTATGACCTGCATCATTATCTATTTTCAAACCAGGAATATTTAGTGCTTCCTCGTACGCTTTATCTGCACCGGCTGAAAAAATGTAAACAGGTGCGGTTGAAGTTACATCTGGAGTGATTGGGTCCCTTAACTTCTTTATGTCTCTTAGGGTCATATTTTTCATTTTAGTGTATCTTTCGCCATATTTTTCCTCTATATTTCTTGCCATCACCCTTATATTGTTTGTATACTTAAACAATTTAGACACGACAGCGTTATCCCAATCTCTTATTTCCTCAATTTTTGCTAAAGCTTGTAACTGATTTATCAAGAAATCTATATCTGCATAACAGTATTTAAATTTAGTATCCTTTTTAAGTCGCCTGAGTCTTGATCTCTCACTCTGGATAAATTGTGTATGTTTATTTATTATAAACGTTTTAGTTCTATTATTATTTTCATTTAAATAACAGTTTAACTCTAGTATAAATCTATCCGCAGGTGTAAATGTGTTAGGTCCAAAGTCTTTGGTAATCAATTTCTCGGAATCCCATATCTTAGGTCCTATAGGTATTTTTATAACACATGACTCGGGAACACACCATAAAGGTGGATTAATAAATAATGGCGCTTTAGTGTCATGTTGCGAAACTAGATGACCCATAACAACATAACCCTTAGGTGGTATTGGTTCCCAAATTGTAATTGAATCACCTTGCTGACAATCTGGACATCCCTCCTTAGAATTCCATATTTTGTTATATTCTATAGGAGGCATAAGGTTTCCACTTAAAAGTATGGTTTCCTTTTCTGGACCTTCTCCTGAGTGGCCCGACGCTTTATTATTAGATTTAGGTGAGAAATCGTTTCTATTTTTACGAGTACCGTCAATTCTAGCAGTCCACACACTACCGACAGGATAGTATAAAATACCATTGTCGTTTTGGAAATACGCTCTTTGAGAGTTTCCATCAGCATCAATAACATCATTTAATTTTGGATGATAAAGTGCTAGTGGTCGTGGTTTCATATACTGAAACTCCACCCATGACATATGTTCCCCTTTAAGATTTCTGTGCCCTAGACTATTAACTTTGTAGTAAATACAAAGTTTTTTATTTAGAGGATTTTTTCTATTTTTACCCATTTGATTGTAAGGACAATAAGTATCACAACTGTCTGGTTTGTATCCAACATAATAAATATCATCCTTTGTAGTTGTATTGTAAACTTGTGTGTAATTATTTATACTTTCCATATTCAACTCTGGTTCTACACCCTCAGGCAATTTATAATCAGCATTACAAGTTTCTATTAAAAGAGGAGAATTTATATAGTTCTCGCCCCATCTATAAATATCATACTTCTTTAATTCAAGTATGGGAGATTTAATTTGTATTATATCACCTGTGTCAGTTTGCTCTTTGTACAATTCAAAATAGTTTTCACTAGCAGTTCTGGTTAAAAGAAAATTTAATCCAGCATAGATAACTCTACTTTCTTCTCCCTCAGATAAACCGGCAACCTTTTTAACTCTAAATTGTATTAAGTAAACTATAATTTCCTCCATAATATCTTTTATGTATTCAATCAATTGCAGTTCGTTGATTTTATTTTTGTGTTTTCTTTCAAGAGTTTCTAAATATTCATTTGAATTACAAATTTTATTTATTTTTTTTACAATATACTCATTACGGATTTTAAATCGTCTATCCATTCCCGACATAAATTTTTTTATTTCTTCTTGCTCTGGTGTACTTACTTCACTAGCGGTAGTAGCTGACAGAGAAGAAGTAGTAGTTTCATCACCACACATTTCAATTACTAAGACATTCTCACTATTATTTGGATCAGCGCGTCTATCCCTTTCTTCATCACTTTCGTTTAAACAATTTGATAAGGCTCTTACATCATCTATCAAAAGTTCTGGTGTGTGCTGAACACCTTCTAAAGTGTAATTTAAAAATGTTGCATTTCTAGTATTACCTAAAAATGTTTTGTATAATTTGTCGCCTAGAGATTTACTCCCTGAAATTCTAACTTTTGTTTTTTCACCAAAAGGTGTAACAGTTACATAGTCTTGAGACATTCTTCCTTGATCGTCTCTTGGTATATCAGTATTACTGTACCTACTTTGTAATTTTTCTCTTACAAATTTACTTAATTCACCTTTATTAACATTCGCACCTAGTTTAAAGTTATACGAAATTTGTACGGTGCCTCTTAATTTTTGAATTTCATTATTAAGTACATTCTCTGCAAATGTTTTAACATCAACATAGCATATTTTTCTTCCACAACTTGGTTTACATAAACCTTTTTTACCTTTTTCACCCTTTTGTCCTTCAATTCCTGGGTCCCCTGGTGGTCCTATTTTGTCCTTTGTATGATGGTATGTAACGTAACTTATATAAAAATTTACTAAGACGATTATTATAATTACATATATAGCTATTCCTATAAATTTTTCAGCGCCACTTAATTTATCATTACTTGCTAGTAATAAACCATTAAAAAGTACCGCAAAAAGTATAACTAAGAATGTAATAAATTTTAGTGCGAACATTTATTATCTAATATATAAAAATAAAAATAAATCATCCTATTTGCTTTATTGTAATTTTACTTAACTGCGCTAATTTTTCAACTAGAGGATCATTATTGTAGTTTTCATTATAAAATATTGATTTTATACCAGATGCTATTAAAATTTTAAAACAATTAATACATGGAAAATGGGTAATATAAGCGGTTGCATCTTCACAGCAAACACCTCTTTTAGCGCAATCTGATATAGCGTTCTGTTCTGAGTGTACTGTTGCCATTTCGTGACCGTCCCTTACGAAACTTTTATGTTCTACTTTGGGAAGAAATCCGTTATAACCTACACTTATAATTCGGGTGTCTTTAACTAACACACACCCTACATGTAATCGTTCACAATTACTTCTTGAAGAAATTAAAAATGCGATTGACATAAAATATGTGTCCCAATCAATTCTTTCGTCTAATCCTACCGTTAATTTTTTTATTTCTTCGATCATAATTTAATCTTTAATTTAATCTTTAATTTAATCTAGCAATTTAATTTTTAAATGAATCTTCAATTAGTTTTTTCATTTCTTCAACTGTGTATCTTCCTGATTTACATTTAGGTTCAAGTATACTAATATAACCATTTACTTGTCTTAAAACTGAATTATCCTTAGAATCCAATTCACGTTTTTCTACATCACGTTTCTTAAGTACTGTCGCATATTCTGGCATAAGACGTTCAAGTTCTTCCTCAATAAGACTTCTACAATTTTGAATAGCACCACAACCTGTATTAATTTCACATACACCATTACTACCTACCTGTCCTCGTTCTCCCGGATCTCCACGTTCACCCTTAATTCCAGGTTCATTTCTCAATTTGATGTAGTAGTACATAGTCATATAAATATTTGAGACAGAAACAAAAAGAAGGAAAACTACTAACCAGTAAATATATTGAAGTTGTGGATCTATAATAAATTTATTGATAATTATTGATAGAAAAACTATTGTCAACGCAATTATAGTGAGAAGCATACTATATTATAATATACTATAAATATTTTATTCCAGTTTTTTAACTAATGCAAATTCAGATGGAAGTCGACTGTCACTAAAGTCCTTTACTTCCCATTTCTTGAATCTTTGATTGAATTCACAAGAAACCATACAGTCCTTATCAGAATTTTCAGAAAACCATTTTTTCAAAAGTTTACTTGTTTTCATTTTACCAATATAAGCAATACCATACTCTTTAATCTGTGATTCTTCCATACAGAATAAGTTATAGATGTCCGGTTTATCAGTTGTTTTAATTATAAATGATACGGTTGCTTTTACCTCCACATTATCAGAAACATCCCCATTTGAATCTTTTTTATCTTCTGAAGATACTTCTTTTACACCACGACGTTCCTTTGTATTGTTTGGATACATAAACAGGTGATTGCTTAATTTGGGATTTATTGAATTAAAGTAAAGTCCCTTGATTTCATATCCACATTTAGGAATGTACTGAAGCAACATTTTATCGTAATCATTATAAGTAAACAATTTCTTAACACGTAAGTAACAAATATCAAAGTGTGGATCCTCCTTGTAATATTTTGTAAGCAACTCATACAGTTTGTTGTAGCGATTTGCTAGATTCCCTGATACATTTTGACCCTTATAGGTTATTATATTTGAAAGAAGAAACATCCAGTTGTCCTGTTTGTCACGTACTAGTTCCCCATCAAGCACAGTTCCATCAAAGAGTTCATCACTAAACCGGAAATTTGTTGTAATGATTCTCGGAAGTGTGTATCCTTTCTTTGTTTTTCGATCTATAAAAAGGCATTTATTAACGCCATTAATTTTTGTTAAAAACAGGAAGTAATTAGCACCACCAGATTTCAGAGAAATAATGTGTGGTTGCTTTGAAAGATATGAAATACTTTTACTGTTGATAATATTTGCATAACGATAACCGTTATTTCCAAAAAAACTGTTTTCGGCAATCAAATCTTTGAAACTATCAATAATGATTTGTTTAGCGTCACCCAAAACAATATTTGTAGCCACCTTGCTACAGAAAGAAATATCCATCGTCCTCATTTTGTCCTCAGGAATGTCCACCATTTTTAATACCGTTAATACCTTTAATACGCACTTAGTATTTAAATAAAAATAAAAAAGAGAATCAATTTAATTAATTAATTTTAAATATTAATAATTACTTAAATTCATAACTAGGGAGTCTTTTTTCAGGAGGAACATATTTTAATCCTAAAAATGTAAATATATCCTTTTCAGAATTAATACCAGGAACTGCCTCACCTGTTTTTTTGTCTTTAATTGAGTACTCGTTTATAGAGTAACCTGTTTTATACTTTAGGGCAAACGATCTCATTTTCATATTAAATTCACCAGAACCAGTAAAATACAACTTAGCAAATGGAAGACTTTCTTTGTCTACAAAGCGAATATCAATTCGTCTAGCAGGATAATCGGGAACGTAACGACACACACCCATAAATTTTGTCTTATTTACATTAGGAGTCAAAGAATCTATAATGAAATTATCTAGAGTATATTGTTCTATAACTCTTTCAAAAAGTTCTTCATTTGTGGCGCCATCTTTACGCTTATTGGTATAAACTAGAACATCTATATCACCTGATGTCTCTTTACCACGTCTGTATGAACCACAAACTTGAATTCTTAATTTACTATCGACATTTTCAATCAATACTTCCTGCATATAAGTTTCCATATCTTGAATTTCTACACGGGGAATTTTCTTTTCTATATCATGGAAGTATTTTATTCCAATAAGAATATGGTGAGTGAAAAGCGATTCATCTAGATTACCCTTTTTGTATTCAGTAAGAATACGATCAAGTGTGTAACCTTTACTTGCTAGATCCTGCGCTCTTTTAGGTCCTACACCAGTAATTCTTGTTAAATCTTCGACTACTTTAATATTTGTATTTTGTTCGTCTTCCTCTACATTTTCCTCGGCTAGAATAGTGTCTATTTTTTCAAGAACTTTAGGTCCAATTCCTTTGATTCCTTTAAAACTCTCTGAACTTGTAATTTCTCCAGGATGTTCATTAATAAGTTTAATAACTTTATTGTATACTCTTACTTTAAATTGCCAACCACTAGTTTTTTCTTTCGACGCCTTATCTCTATGACGTTTAAATCCACGCACAAGTTTTGTTTTTGAATCCATAGTAATTGTAATATAGATATTTATCCATTTTCTCCTTTTTAAATATTTATCAATTTTTTTGAATAATTTTGTACTATATATTTAAAGCGACTATGTCAGATGAAAGAACACAAATAAGATTAGCTAACTCTTGTAATATTTTAAGTGATGTTTCACCGGAATTACCAAATACCATTCCTTGGTTAGATGCAAATGATGTTGATAAATGTCATAATTTGATCGGTAATGACACAGAGGAACTTTGCGAATTTGAGAAACAAACATTTGGTTTAGGAAGAAGAAATAATTCTAGAGAGTATCGTAAAAAAAAACAAGAATTTCAGAAATTATACAAAGATCAGAGAGAGCAGTTAAAAAAGTTTGAATTGGAATTACAAGTTTTAAAAGATGTTAGTCCAGCACCAACTGTAGATGAAATTGGTGTTTTGAGAAATGGACTTAATTCTATTTATGAAGGTGCTAGACAAATTATCTATACTATTAATGACGAAACAAAAAAATTAAAACAAAAAATTGTGGGAAATTACTCTATGGTTGAAAGTAGTCAATACAAGGATTTGCTGATTTATTATAAACGGATAAAGGAAAACTTAAATGAAATGGAAAAAGTAAAAAATAATATTCACTATTCACAGATGAAATTAAAAAATAAAACAGAAAAACTGGAAGCGTCTTCTAGTTTAAATGCTAGTATTCGCAACGCCGTAATAGTATTTTTTATTACAGGAATAGTTCTGGCATTAATGTTTAGGTTCCTTTAGTCATTTGTTCCTTTAATTAATTTCTATTTATAGTATATAGATAATGTCCTGCGTACAACCAACACATTCAGCGTCCCAATCAGAATTAAGAAGAAATATTCTTTCAAACGCTATATCACAGTATGATAATCTTATTAGGGAATTAGATAGTTCAACACAAAATGATCCAGCCATTAATCAAAGAATCATTGAACTGATGACAGAAATGCTTGAAAATAATATTAATAACGCTAATTTAATTACTGGTCAGAGAGATAGATTAGGAAGAGTTGAGAACTCTCTTACTTTTAACAGAAATTATTTACAGTCTTTGAGAGATAATATAGATAATAATGAAGACTCTAATTTAGTTATTGCCAATAAAATAAATACTAGTAAAGAAAGAACTGAAAATGTTAGTAAGCAATTTACAGTATATCTCGCAATTATTGTTTTATTATTTTTAGGAGAGATGGGAGTATTATTTTTTGTGTAATTATTTTATCTATTTATAATATAACGATATGGAATTTATAGGTTCTCCATCTTCATTAGGCAACGAAACAATTGAAGGTTTTCAAAATGTTAATACACCAAATAATGGTAATTTACTAAATAATTACAAAGAAATTTTAAGGCGTTTAAATCAAAATCAAGACTTATTAGATATTCAACAAATTGAATTAGACAAGTTACAGGTATTATCTGATCCAGTTGCTTTAAGAAACATTTTATGGTCTCTTATTACATCAGTTTACAGATATAACTCAGATATATTAGAAGCAAATATGGAGGAAATGGAAAGAGTAGAAAATTTAATTGAAGAACAAAAAGATCAGGCACAGAGAGATAAAACTTTAATGGATGAATTAAATGGATTAAATCTAACTCATAAAAGACAGATAAGCATAGAAAATTACACATTTCAAAAAACTATGTATCAATTAAACTTTCTTAAAAAGGTTTTAATTACTCTAGGCGTATTAATCTTGCTTCCTATATTAAGATTTACAGGTATTATAGGTAAGGGGTTAGCTTTGACTATTTTCTTCGTTGTCTTGACTGTTCTTTTATTATATGGTGTTTATGTACTCTACTACAAATCACTTAACAGAGATGAAAACGATTTTAATAAATTTAATTTTGGAAAACCAGATGATAATCAGGTTATGATGAGTAAAATAGGTAGTAAAATGTCTGAAGCAGACAAACAGAGATGTAGAAATATGGAAATGTTAGGTGATGAAGAGTTGAACCCTGAATCATTAGTAATTCCTCAACATAAAATAGATGAATATAAGAGTGATGTTTGTAGAGTACCCGGTAATGAAGAAGATGGTGATGAAAACACAAACAACATTCCGGTTGCTGCAAACTCAGTAACACAGTCTCCAGGTGCTGCTGCGGCTTCCGGTGGACAAGTAAATAACGCTCCAACACTTCCAGTTGTAACAAGAACTAGACCAGTTACAATACCCGCCGCAAATGAACCCGCAGTTACAGAAGCACCTGAAATTAACCCTAATACATTAGTGGGAACAGAACAAGCACAACCTGACATTACTATAGCCGCAACACCAACTGAACCAGTACCTGCTTCTGAAAACAATAATAGTTCATCACCAGCACCAGTTGTAACTTTAGCTAATTCAGCAGTAAATCCAGTTACTAATCCCGCCAATAATGCTACTAATCCCGCCAATAATGCTACTAATCCCGCC
>MDSZ01172894.1_pt1 | contig 12253 bp, 8 predicted proteins | sample 811201 | NCBI WGS metagenome assembly MDSZ01 (sample SAMN05326647, study PRJNA326480) | marine metagenome | isolation source: seawater | place: Indian Ocean: North | collected 2010
GAATGATGAAAATCCGTTTGTACGTCATGCTCACTAGCCGTGATCCCGAATTATTAGAAGATTGGTACCAGAGAGGACCAGAAATTGGTCTCGGAAATAACTTTCTTACTATCAGGGCAATCAAACTCAATTCTGATGGTGCCCTTGGTTCCAGGGGAGCGTGGCTTTTGGCTGATTACAGCGATCGCCCTGGCCATGCAGGAATGGCTACTCAACCTATGAGTTATGTTCATGAAGTGTCTGAAAAAGGCTTTTTAACAGGTTTTCAAGTAAATACACATTCTATCGGTGATAGGGCCGTCAGAGAGGTGCTAAATCAATATGAGTCAGTTTTTAAGCTCCATCCGGATGTTAATAACGACCACCGTTTCAGGATTGAACATGCCCAGCATATTGATCCTGCGGATATACCTCGATTCAAAGAAATGGGAGTTATAGCGTCCATTCAAGGTATTCATATGAGTTCAGATCGACCCTGGGCTATCAACCGATTGGGGGCAAAAAGAATTGAAGAAGGTGCTTATGTTTGGAGGAATTTACTTAAATCGGGCGCTGTGGTTATTAATGGCACAGACGTACCTGTGGAACCCATCAGTCCTATAGAATCGTTTTATGCTTCTGTTACCAGGAAAACTCTAAAGGGTGAACCAGCGGACGGTTATGAACCGTGGCAGAAAATGACCAGGAGTGAAGCATTGAAAAGTTATACTCTGTCAGCCGCGTATGGGGCTTTTGAAGAAAATTTTAAGGGTTCAGTTGAAGTAGGCAAAGTAGCGGACTTCACTGTCCTTTCCCATGACATCATGACCGTCCCTGATGATGTTATTCTTGACACCAAAATTATTTATACAATCGTTAACGGGAAGATCGAATACAGGGCAGAATAATGATTTAATTTTACAGTGTTGTCATTTCTTAATTCAACCGATGTGATGTTTCTGAAACTTTTAAACAGGAGTGTCGCTAATTCTCTTTTTGATATTGTTTTCCCGTTTATTACAAATTCATCTAACTGGTTCTTACCTCTAATTATCTTTTACATCTACCTGTTCCGTGATGACAGGAGACGGGCACTAAAGGCTTTCTTGATTGCAGTGGTATGCCTTGTTCTTACCGATGCGGTGGCGGCACAAATTATTAAACCAATGGTAGGGAGAATCAGACCGTCTCATGAAATGGCTGATATGGTTAGGCTCCTTGTAGGAAGAGGAGGAAAATACAGTTTTCCATCAAACCATGCTGCTAACAGTATGGCGTTTGCTATAGTTACAGGCTTTTTCTACCCGAAAATGAGACGATGGTTATTTATTATTCCAATCCTTGTGGGATTCAGCAGAGTTTACGTGGGCGTTCATTATCCGGGTGATGTAATAGCGGGTGCTTTCTTTGGTTTTATGGTTGCGAATTTCGTACTTCATATATTTTCACTTTTTGTTGTTAATTTCTCTATCATTAAGAAAATTCCAATGTTCAGTGGGGGCACTGATTCTAGTAACAATGAATAATATGGTTGAACTAACACGGGCAGCTATTATAAAGCTTAACGCAATACTACTAATCTCTATTCTCTCCCTGTTACATGCAGTTCCAGATGAGACTACTATTCAAAGATCTGAACTTATAGATAATCCGCAAAGAAAATCAGCTTTTACATATCAAGTCCATTCAGCATTAAAGTATTATAGATTGCCTTATTCAGATGAAAATACTTCTTTCCGCAAAGCGGAAAGCAACAACACAGTTTTTAGAATTTCTTTAACATCACGAAGAAACAATTTTGAGGAGGTTGTAATCTTGGGGTTCTCCTGTGTTGGTAAGGTAATGCAGCGTGAAATGTATAAAGAACAGAAATCTGATTATGTGGCACTACTTCCATCTATTGTTACAGTTCATTGCACCATTCCAGTTGGCCGGGACGGATCTCAGCTTACTGCTTCAACCAGTTCTGTGGTTTTGAGGAATTTTGTGGAAGGAACAATTACTGCAAGTGAATTCTGGGATGAAATAACAAATTCAGTTGAGTATGTTTCCGAAACCCAATATTTAAATAAATCACCAGCAATATTTGTTACTGATGTTGAATACGAAAATCTTATTGCGGCAAGAATTGCTCTAGAAAATCAAAATAACCCCCGGTCAGCTAATCTTATATCAATGGCATCCAAAGCTAAATATGTTTGGGGCCTCCAGGCTAAGGTCGAATCCTTGCTCATGGACCATATGAAAACAAAACATATGGATCTTATGGTTGCTGTTATGGGTAAAACGCCAAATGATGAAGAAATGCTACGACTTGGTAGATTGGTTTTTTTACATGTACAAAAGCCGCAGAATGAGTTAATAGAAACTCATACCGGTGATTCTCTCCGTTATGTCTGGGGTGGCGGGTCATATCCAAAGGCCATAGATCAATATTATGATGAATACTACGAGCGTACCAATTTGCCTAGGCCCAGAAGAAGAATTGACTGACGCTGCATTCCTTCGGGGCAATTTCCTTATCCTAATAGAACAATTGAAATGGTGCCATGACTTATTAACCAAGGGTTTTCCAAGTCTTTTTAGGCAAATGCATTTGAATGACGTCTATCTTAACACACCTCCATAACTGATAGCAATTTGATAATTCCTGCCATTAATAATCATTGGATTGCGGAAGTAGGTTCAGGACATGGTTTAAACACAGACCAGCATTGGGAAAATATGTTGCTGACCTGATCAATGAAAAGACTAAGCCTGATAAAAATTGGCTGTTAATGAACAGTCATATAATTCTAGTGGCTGGCTTCATCTTTACTTCCTTTTTCTATTTTTTCCCCCATTTTTGCCTAAATTAATCCTCCTTGGTAGTTTCATGGACTATGTGGGGTAGTTACCAAGATAATTCACATAAAGGAGTGAGCATGAAAACAACAAAATACCTTCTTTTTTCCATATTGACCGTAACGTTCCTATCAGCACAAAACCGAAGAACTCTTGAACCTGCACCTGATCGAAGTGAGGGTGATGGTCCACATAAAAGACTAATAATTAGAGGTGGCACGTTGATCGATGGTACAGGTGCACCTCCTCGTGGCCCAGTGGATATCGTGGTTGAAGGAAATAAAATTACCCGGGTTGCTAGCGTTGGAACACCTTTTATTGAAATCGATGAAGAAAGACGCCCCAAAGATTCTACTTATGAAATTGATGCCCATGGAATGTATATAATGCCAGGATTGATCGATTTACATGTTCATACAGGAGGAGTACCCAAGGCACCTGAAGCTGAATACGCTTATAAACTGTGGCTTGGTCATGGAATTACCACGGTCAGAGGCGTTCCTTTTACGAATTTTGATTTGTCTTTAAGTGAGAAAGAAAGGAGTGCAAAGAATGAAATTACTGCACCCAGGATGTTTTCCTATCATCGTCCAGGCTCAGGTTCAGATGATTGGAAAGAGGGATCAGTAAATGATCCTGAAACAGCGAAAAAATGGGTGAGATATATTTCTAGAAAGGGGGCCGATGGTATGAAACTAGGGTCCTATCCACCTAATATTATGGCTGCCCTACTTGATGAAGCTAAAAATCAAAATCTTGGGTCAACAGCCCACCTAGCTCAATCTGGCGTGGCTCAAATGAATGCTTTGGATGCTGCACGACTCGGTTTGGGCACGGTGACACATTTTTATGGTCTTTTTGAATCAATGTATGAAGCAAATGATGTTCAACCCTGGCCAGTTAATATGAATTACAATGACGAACAACATAGATTTGGCCAAGTAGCCAGACAATGGAATCTGGTAAAGCCAAGAGGAAAAAAATGGAACGCATTATTAAATGAATTCTTAACACTTGATTTAACCCTCGATCCTACAATGACGATTTATGCCGCAGGGCGTGATGTAATGCACGCCAGAAATGGGGATTGGCATAAAGAATATACCTTGCCATCAATGTGGGACTTTTACACCCCTAGCCGGGAAAGTCACGGCGCTTACTGGTTTTATTGGACAACTTGGGATGAAGTCGCCTGGCGTAATTTCTACCAAGTCTGGATGATGTTTCTCAATGATTACAAAAATATGGGGGGGAGGGTTACAACAGGATCAGATTCGGGATTTATCTATAAACTGTATGGATTTGGTACCATTGAAGAATTGGAACTTCTTCAGGAGGCTGGTTTTCATCCGTTAGAGGTAATACGCTCCGCTACAATGTACGGCGCCGAGACACTTTATAAACCGTTGGGGAAATCCATTGAGTTTGGAGTCATCCGCTCAGGAATGCTGGCGGATATGTTGATTGTTGATGAAAATCCCATTGCTAATCTTAAAGTTCTTTACGCTACCGGTGCTGTCAAACTTAATGATGATATCGGAGAGGTTGAACGAGTAGGCGGTGTGAAGTATACAATAAAAGATGGAATTGTTTATGACGCTCAAAAGCTTCTCGAAGACGTTAGGAAAATGGTTATAAAACAGAAAAGGGAACAGGGGGACAGAATCCTGCATTAGCAGTTGTCTTGTGAAGTATTCTTCACTTATTATTACCGGACTGCTTTATTCCAATCTATTCTTATACGCACAGGGATACACTTCCGGCGGAATACTTCATCCCAACCAAGCTTCCTATGATGTTACATATTATGATCTCAGTTTCCATATAGATCCGGAAAAAAAATTTCTTAAAGGAACAACAAAAGCATATATAAATATTCTTGAGAAAGTCGACAGTCTCAAGTTTGATCTGGTGAATGCATTTACGGTGCGAGACGTCAAGGCAAATGAACGACGAGTGTCGTTTAATCATAAAAATGACGTTCTTTGGGTAGATATACCTCCCTATATCAAGGGCAAATCATCTATAATCCAAGTAAAATATGATGGGCATCCTCCAACCGCCGTCAACCCTCCATGGGACGGCGGATTTACCTGGGAAAAAGATGGTGACGAAAATCCGTGGATAGGGATGTCCTGTGCTAACGAGGGAGGAAAAGTGTTCTTTCCATGTAAGGACCATCCATCCGATCGAGCAGACAGCATGGCTATTTCAGTTACTGTTCCAAAAGGATTGTCTGTTGCTTCCAACGGAATCTTATTAAATGTATTTGAAACTGATAATGGATCAACCTATAACTGGAAAACACGTTATCCCATCGCAAACTACAATATCAATTTTACTATTGGTGTTTTTGCAAAAGTGCAAAAGGAATTCACCTCTTTTTCCAAAAGAAAAATGCCCGTTATTTTCTACGTGCTTAAAGAAAATGAAAATAAGGCTTCAGCTCATCTGGATATGGCGATGAAGATGATCCGCTCTCATGAAAATTATTTTGGTGAGTATCCATTCATAAATGAAAAGTTCGGTCTTGTGGAAACACCATACCTTGGAATGGAACATCAAACCATTAACGCTTATGGAAATCAGTTTCGTTACACAGAACTAGGTGGGGAACCTGTTGATTGGCTTCTCCTGCATGAATTGGGGCATGAATGGTGGGGAAACAAGGTGAATGCTGCCGATTGGTCTGATTACTGGATTCACGAAGGAATATGTTCCTACGCCGACGCTCTCTATCATCGGGAACTGGCTGGGGAAGAGGGGTATCACAAAAAAATGGCCAATGCAAGACACGGCATCCAAAATGTGAAGCCGATTATTCCAAAACGAAATGCAAGCACTGATGAGGTCTATCAGGGAGACATCTACGGCAAGGGATCGTATATGATGCACTCATTGCGCTATATAATGGGGGACAGACGATTCTTTCGAGTATTGAAGGAATTCGTTACAAACAATAGATACACCTACAAAAATCTCGTGTTAGAAAAGGATTTTACCTCACATTTCAGTGACAACGCTAGTCAGGATCTGAGCCCATTCATCCATATGATGCTTTATACCACTGATCTTCCTACAGCTATAATTAACAAAGTGAAACAGAATCGTTACGCTTTGAGCGTTGAATCAGCCGGAATGAAACTGCCTGTTGAGGTAAAAATTGGGGATAGAATTCGAACTATTACTCTCAGTTCAGATCCGGTAATTGTAAGAGCATTAGAAAAGCCAGTTATTGATCCCAATCACTGGTATTTATGGAGGCGTGATTTCGATGAAAAAATTGACCATTAGCATTACTTTCCTTCTTCTTTTTTATGCCGGGTGTGTAGCACCTCCTCAGAGCGTCTCTACTGAAGTTACCTCTACTGAAGAAAGTATTTTCGCTTCCTCAAAATGGGATTATCCCGTAACAAGAAAAGTTGATGTTACTGATAATTATCACGGAAAAGTAGTGAGGGACGAATACCGCTGGCTTGAGGATGACAATTCTGAAGAGACGGCATCCTGGATTACAGCACAGAACGAAATGACTTTTGGTTATCTGGATAAAATTCCATTCAGGAATAGAATCAAAGATCGCTTAACCGAATTATGGGATTATCCCAAGTATGGCACCCCATTTAAGGAAGGAGGAAAGTATTATTTTTTCAAAAATGATGGTTTGCAGAACCAATCTGTACTCTATGAACAAGATGAACTAGATAGTAAAGCAAGATTGGTTATTGATCCTAACTCTTTCTCTGAAGATGGGACCATTGCCTTAAGTGGCCTTTCATTTTCTCATGACGGACGTTATGTTGCATATGGGAAAAGCTTTTCTGGCTCAGATTGGCGCCAATTCTTTGTTCGAGATTTAGAGACAGAAGAAGATTTATTTGATCATCTCAAATGGATAAAGTTTACTGGTATAGCATGGAGGGGGGATGGATTTTACTACAGTCGATACCCTGAACCAAAAGAGGGAGATGAGCTGAAGGGACTCAGCCAGGCTTCAGCTATTTATTTTCACAAACTGAAGACTGATCAATCTGAAGATATCCTCTTCTATGAAGAACCTGAGAATCCACTGATGTATAAAACTCTTTCGATCACCGAGGATGAACCTTATCTCATCTTGAGCAGATCAATGGGAACTCACGGAAATGCAATATCAGTGATGGATTTAACTGCTAACAACGAAAAATGGATGAGCGTTATATCAGACTTTGAGGGAGAGCATTCAGTAGTTGACAATATCGATAACAGATTACTGGTTCTGACAGACAGAAATGCTTCCATGAATCGACTTGTATTTATTGATCCGGTAAATCCAGATGAATCAAACTGGAAAGATATTGTACCAGAGAGTAATGACAAGCTTTCCAGTGCGACAGTTGTAAACGGTAATATAGTTGCAAGATACATGGTAGATGTTGCCAGTCAAATAAGAGTATATAATATTGAGGGAAAATACATCAGGAATATTGAGTTGCCCGCCATGGGATCGGCCGGCGGCATATCAGGGGAGAGGGATGATTCGGAAATGTTCTTCAGCTTCTCATCCTTTGCTTATCCACCTACAACTTTTCGATATGACATGGAGGACGATTCACTTTCAATCTTCCGAGAAACTATACTCATGTTTGAGCCCAATCAGTATACTACCGATCAGGTTTTTTACAGTAGCAAGGATGGCACAAAAATTCCCATGTTTCTAACATATAAAAAAGGATTGAAGAAAGACGGATCCAATCCAACATTACTTTATGCATACGGCGGTTTTAATATCAGTCGAACTCCCGGTTTCAGTTTAAGCAATATAGTACTTCTTGAGAACGGAGGGATCTATGCTTCGGCAAATATCCGGGGAGGTGGCGAATACGGCGATGCTTGGCATCGTGCAGGTATGCTAGCAAACAAACAGAATGTGTTTGATGACTTTATTTCAGCAGCTGAATATCTGATCAATAATAACTACACTTCTTCTAATCATCTAGCCATTAGAGGAGGATCAAATGGAGGTCTTCTTATTGGAGCTGTATTAAATCAACGGCCAGAACTCTATAAGGTAGCATTCCCTGCAGTTGGGGTTATGGATATGCTGAGGTACCACAAATTCACGGTCGGTTGGGGATGGGCCGTTGAATATGGAAGCAGCGATGACTCTGATCATTTTAATTTTCTTTATTCCTATTCACCCCTTCATAATATCCGTGCGAATGGTAATTATCCCGCTACCCTCGTAACTACAGCCGATCATGATGATCGCGTGGTTCCTGCTCACTCATTCAAATATGCAGCTACGCTACAGGAAAAAAACAGGGGAAATCCTGATCCTTTATTGATTCGAATTGAACATAAGGCTGGCCATGGGGGTGGCAAACCGACTGCGAAAAGGATCCAGGAGGCCGCCGATATATGGAGCTTCATGTTCTATAATATGGGTATAACTCCAAAGTAATATTTTTTTATTTAAGGATAAGCATACTTGGCTCGTTGTGTCCGTTTTTATGATTATTGTCTATCCTCAAACTAGTGGCCAGTATGGATAAGAAACTGTTCATTTTTTTCCCGTTTGCACTGTGGCTCATTTATGTCATCTTCCTAAGCGTTAATTATCCTGAAGTGAGGTGGGATTGGGAAAAGGAAGAAGCGAAAACCATGACTTTTCCGGACGGATTTGTCTGGGGGGTAGCAACGGCTGCACACCAAGTTGAAGGTGGATGTACAAACAATTGGTCGGCCTGGGAGAATTCCACCGATGAGAACAATAATCCTAGAATTCAAAATGATGAAAAATCCGGAATTGCCTGCGATCACTGGAACCGATACATAGATGATATTCAATTGATAAAGGACCTTGGAGTTACCTCCTACCGATTTTCGATTGAATGGAGCAAGGTTGAACCGGAAGAAGGTCACTTTGATGCCACCGCTATGGAACACTATAAAAATGTCTGTATTGCACTAAAGGAATCAGGGATTACACCTGTGGTGACATTACATCATTTCACACATCCAATATGGTTTGAGGAAAAGGGTGCTTTTGAGAAGAAAGAAAACCTTAGTTATTTCGTACGGTATTCAGAGCATGTTTTCGATGCATTGAATGAATATGTGGGATTGTGGTGTACTATTAATGAACCAGCCGTTTATACGTATCAGGGATATTTCAACGGTCTGTGGCCACCTGGGAAAACAGATCCACAATTAACGGGTGAGGTACTTAAAAACCTTATGGAAGGACATGTCCGTGTTTACAAAGCACTGAAAGCGAGGGCAGATGGTAACGCGGCGAATATCGGCATCGTAAAAAATATTTTTCCCTTCGATCCTTACAACCGTTGGAATCCCTTGGACTGGATGGTGACCCGGATACTGGACAATGTTTTTAACAATGTGGCTCTTGAGTTTTTGACATCAGGTATATACAATTATTCTATGCCTACCATGGCTAAGGTTATATATGAAAACCCAGATGCCGTCGGTACACTAGATTTTATCGGAATGAACAACTATTCACACCAGCGTATCAATTCGCATCTCAATCCGAATCAGTTTTTCACCATTGAGTTTTATCCTCATGAACCCATGACGGACATGAATTACCCAATATATCCGGAGGCCATTTACCGTTCCATAAAACGGGTTTCTGAACTGGGCGTGCCCATCTTCATCACTGAAAATGGGATCGCGGATGCAAAAGATGACAGAAGGGCCCTTTATATCGATCGTTATATACGTGCTGTTGCCCGTTCCATTCAAGAAGGGTTTGACGTGCGAGGCTACTTCTATTGGTCTCTCATGGATAATTTTGAGTGGTCTGAAGGATACGATATGAAATTTGGTTTGTACAAAGTGAACTTCCAGACACAAGAACGGAGACTCAGGGACGGTTCTCGCAGATTTATTGAAATCGTTAGTGCGTCAAAGAATGAATAGAACAACTCCCCTCCATAAAACTGTTTACATTCTGCTTATTTTTTCTTTTGTTCTTCTTTCTGCGGAGGAGCGAAAGAGGGCCCGAGATCTTGGAATAGAAATAGGGATCTTCCCAACGGGTGAATACAACAGTATTACGGATGTAACAGGCGTTAAAGTAGGGCACACCACCGTAATCCAGGGTGATAGCGTTCGGACGGGTGTTACAGTCATTTTGCCTCACGGGGGTGATCTGTTCAAAGAAAAAGTGCCGGCGGCCGTTTATGTCTCTAACGGTTTTGGCAAACTGGTAGGAACCACACAGATAGAAGAGTTGGGCACAATTGAAACCCCCATTGCCCTCACAAACACATTAAACACCTTCTTGGTAGCAAATGCTATTATCGATTACATGATTTCCGTATCAGGACCCCTTCGATCAGTGAATCCAGTGGTTGGAGAGACTAACGATTCGGGACTGAATGATATCCAAGGCCGGCATCTGAACAGTGAGCATCTGTTTGAAGCTATTAAGAATGCTACTGGGGGACCTGTAAAAGAAGGTTCCATTGGTGCGGGTACCGGTACCCGGGCACTGGGCTTCAAAGGTGGAATTGGCACAGCATCCAGGGTGTTGCCTAAATCTCTAGGAGGATATCGTATTGGAATACTGGTCCAATCCAATTTTGGTGGACTTCTTACCATAGATGGAGTACCTGTAGGAAAAGAAATGGGCAAGAAACCTTTTAAGAAAGAATTGACTATTGAGGATGAAGGATCATGCATGATTGTGGTTGCTACGGATGCACCACTTTCTCCAAGAAACCTGAAACGGATGGCAAAACGGACAGCACACGCTTTCGGAAGAGTGGGTGCATATTCATCTAATGGCAGTGGTGATTATGCAATCGCATTCTCTACCGCTCTGGACGTCCGTCGAATTGCACGAGATCGCGATCAGATAGAATTTGAACTGCGAGAAGTGTATAACCGGCACATGAGCCCCCTTTTCCAGGCAGTTGTTGAAGCGACGGAGGAAGCAATTGTAAATTCATTGTTCAAGGCCACTACTGTAAAAAGCCGATACGGCCGATCTGAGGAAATACCGATTGAGGAGACAATCAAAATTTTAAATAAATATGGTAGAATTCACCATTAAAACCTTATTATGAGGATGCACAAGAATATGAACACCAGATTATATAAATTAAGCATTGTTGCCTTTGTAGTTGCTACTGTTCTATTCTCATCTGGTTATGGATCAAATAATCAAAGTAACGAAAATAAAAATAATTCGATCAACGGGTTGAAAAAATCTAAAAAAGAGTGGAAGGCTTGTCTTTCCCCTGAAGAATATCAAATTCTCAGGGAGAAAGGGACAGAAATGGCTTTTACAGGAAAGTATTATAAACACCAAGAACAAGGTGTTTACAAATGCTCCGGCTGCGGGACTGAATTGTTCTCATCAGAAACTAAATATGATTCCGGTTCAGGGTGGCCCAGCTTCTGGAAACCGATTGCTAATGATAAGGTTTCCAGCAAGACCGATATGAGCCTGTCCATGGTGCGTACAGAGATTCTTTGCAGTGGCTGTGGCGGTCACTTGGGCCATGTTTTTAATGATGGGCCCAAACCTACAGGAATGCGCTACTGTGTCAATTCCGTTTCTCTTGAATTTGAAGCACGAAATCCAAAATTTTCTAAACAGGGTGAACAGAAAGAAAATGAATAATATTAATGAAGAATAGACTTAACACTTATATATATGTCGATAAGTCTGTTCTTAAGGCGCTGCCCTATACCGGCATCTGAGTTTGCGTCTTTTCCTGTCACTTCTCCTCTTTTTCAATCAACTTAGCGCTCAAAACTATCAGAACTATGTGAAGGCCATGGCACGGGTCCATGCCGGTGACATCCCCGTTCCTTCAAAAATGGTCATGAATGTGGGCTCCCAAGTTTCATCGAAAACAGTTGTCTATGGTGAGAAAGATGGGAAAAAGCTTTCTGGATATTTGGCAACCCCTGGAAAGGATTCTACGAACCTCCCTAGCCTCCTTGTTATTCACGAATGGTGGGGATTGAACGATAATATCCGCTCTATGGCTGATCAGCTTGCGGCGGAGGGATATGTTGCCTTGGCGGTGGATTTGTACGATGGATCAGTTGCTGAAACATCGGTAGAAGCACGTACAATGATGTCAGGTGTGGGTAAAGATTCGATGGCCGCCAGAAAAAATCTTCAATATGCCTTCGATTTTCTGAAAGAGACATCCAAGGCTCCGAAGGTGGGAGTTGTAGGTTGGTGTTTTGGTGGAGGGTGGGCACTCCAGACATCCATATTATTAGGTAATAGGCTTGATGCGTGTGTCATTTATTACGGCAGGATCATTTTAGACAAAAAGAAACTTAGCTTAGTTCATGCACCGGTGCTGGGCATTTTTGGTGCTGAGGATAGCGGAATCCCACTAGACGATGTTAAAGCGTTCGAAAAAGTGCTGAAGAGCCTTAAGAAGGATGTGACAATTCA
>MDSZ01017841.1_pt1 | contig 12252 bp, 10 predicted proteins | sample 811201 | NCBI WGS metagenome assembly MDSZ01 (sample SAMN05326647, study PRJNA326480) | marine metagenome | isolation source: seawater | place: Indian Ocean: North | collected 2010
CAATCTCCCATAGAAATCTCTCTAAGACACTTGGCAAAAGATGCAAAAATGATAAAAATACTCGAATTTTTCTTAATACAACAGCGAGATATTTATCATTAAAAAAACACAGTAATCAAATTGAATCTATTAATGCAATAGATAACTCTGGGAAAGAGCTTATCTTTAAATCCAATTTTTTTGTAATTGCATGCGGAACATTAGAGACAAACAGACTTTTATTACTTTCAAAAAATCATGAAGGAAAAAGTATTGGTAATGAAAATGATAATCTTGGAAAATTTTTTCATGATCACATTTCAATTAAAGCAGCTAAGATTTTGCCAAAAAATAGGAATGAATTCTTAAAAATTTGGTCGCCAAAATATATCAATTCAACTCGTCACACATTAAAAATAGAGACTTCAAAAAACTGGCAAATAGAGAAGAAAAATCTTAATACTATGGGACATTTTATTTACGAAGAGGATGAACTTTCTTTCATTAATTTTTTGCGAAACCTTTTTAAAGATATTCAAGAAAATAATTTAAAATTTAAAAAAATAAATACTAAATTGTTTTTAAGTTTGATATCAAATCTTTCTGACATTATTTATGTAGGTTTAATTTTATTAATAAAAAGAAAAAAATTACCCACAAAAAATGCAGGTATCTTTTTATATATTGATACTGAACAAGTTCCAAGAAGTAATAATAAATTATATCTCTCTAATCAAAAAGACATATATGGCATGAATAAATTATGTATTGATTGGAGCTTTAATAAAGAGGAAGTAATTGCCCTAAGGAACTATATGTCATTATTTGATAGACAATGGAAAAAATTGGGACAAGGAGGTATTAAATGGTTAACAGACTTTAAAGACATAAATATTCTTAGAGATATTTCAAAAGACACCTATCATCCAATGGGAGGTACAAGAATGTCCACTTCACCAGCCAAAGGAGTAGTGGATAAAAACTTAAAATTACATAATTATAAAAATCTATATATCGCAAGCTGTTCAGTTTTTCCTACCGGCGGGAGCTCTAATCCAACTATGACTCTAATAGCTTTATGTTTGCGGCTATCTGAACATATTAAAAGTTTCTTTAATAAGACATAAATGCAAAAATAAGCTAAATTAAAAAAAGTAATTTTAAAAGTTCATTGCAAAAAGGATTTCTAAGGCTACATTCTGGAGATATATCTCAACTAAATCAACTTACTGATATATTAATAGTTGCTGTAATTTTTATATTAACTAATGGAAGTTTTTTAATTATTCAAGTACCTAATATCCCCTCATGGTTAGTTGTTTTAATAATTACTTATTTAATTTTTACTAATATTAATTTATTCAAAAGCTTTAGAGAAAAAGGATTATTTTATATATTCAAAAAAATTATCTTTAGTTTATTAACAGTTGTTAGTTCTTTCATATTAATTTGCTTTTTGTTTAACAAGTTAGACATCTTATCAATAAAAAATATAGCCTCCTGGTTTTTTCTTACCCTAATTATTTTGTCAATAAAGCATCTTTACCTAAGAAAACTTTTAAGAAATTATAGAATAAAAGGAGGAAATAAAAGAAATATATTATTTTGGGGACCGAAAAATTCTATTGAAGGATTCTTAGATGAAATTACATCAAACTCTTGGATGGGATATGAAATAACATATTGGTTTTCACCTGTTAAAAATGAAAAAGGTTTAAGAATAAAAAATGGCATATCATGTCAAGGCAATATTAATGATCTTGACTCTTGGCTTAAAGAAAATGGAATTGACAATATTGTTTTTACTGACTATTTAAGTTCAGATGCCTTAGTAAATAAATTGATATATCTTTTTGGAAATACCTCAGCAAAAATATCATTCATGTCCAACTGGTTTAACAAAAGTATGAAACTATCGCCAAAACACTTTGGGAATCAATATTGTATTGATCTTTGGGGAAAAGATTCTAGTTTACTAGAAAGCTTTATAAAAAAATCTTGTGACTTATTTTTTTCACTTATGATTTTGATAATTTTAAGTCCTCTTTTTCTAGTGATAAGTCTGGCAATAAAATTAACAAGCGCAGGTCCTGTAATATTCAAACAAGAGAGATATGGTATTGATGGGCAAAAATTTAATATTTACAAATTTCGGAGCATGAAAAAACATAAGCAATCCAAGGATCATTTTCTCGAGCAAGCAAAGAAAAATGATTACAGGTTTACTAAAGTAGGTAAATTTTTAAGAAGTTGGAGCCTTGATGAACTTCCTCAATTTGTAAATATATTAAAAGGTGATATGAGTTTTGTTGGACCTAGACCCCATGCATCAAAGCATAATGAATTTTATAGAAAAAAAATTGTTGGTTATATGCAAAGACATTCATTTAAACCCGGCATAACTGGATTAGCACAAGTTGAAGGGCTAAGAGGAGAAACAGCAAAAATTTCTGATATGGAGAGAAGAATTGAAGCAGATCTTATTTATTTGAAAAACTGGAATATTTTTTTGGATTTAAAAATCTTACTTAAGACTTTTTTAAATATCAAAACAAATAATTCTTATTAATCTTAAATCTTTTTTTAAAGTTTTCTTACTTCTTCTAAAAAACTTTTCAATACAGTTTCTTTATAGAAATTTTCTTTTACAAATTTAAAAGCTTCCATTCCTTTAACTTCTCTTAAATTTTTATCCTTTAATAAAAGTCTTACAGCTTTTGCAAAATTTATTGAATCATCTGGATCAACTCTAATTCCAACTCTTTCTGCTATTTTACCCAGGTCACTATTCTTTGGAGAACTTACTACTACAGGTCTAGAACTTGCCATAATACCTAATAATTTTGAAGGCATTACATAATCAGCTATTTCCTTTTTCTGAGGTAACAAATGAACATCAGCTAAACACAAAAAATCATGTAATCTATTTTTTGGTTGTAGAGGTAGATTGATAATTCTTGCAAAATTTTTTGACATTCTTAAAATTAATTTTTTAGAAAATCCATCACCAGCAATAATCATATACAGATCGGGAATATCTTTTAAATATTCAAATACTTTAATAAGAATTTCTATTCCTTGTTTTTGATTCATTGACCCTGAATAAAGAATTATTTTGCTTTTACTAGGTATATTTAATTCTGCTAAATATCTATTACTTTTATGAATGACATTTTGCCAAGATGGATTCATATCTATCCAATTTGGAAAATAAAAAACTTCAACTTCATCTCCTGAGATTTTTTTAGAAATATTTTTAATCATTGCATGACTTATAGAGCTAACTTTATCAAATTTCTTATAAAGAAAACCTTCAAAAAAATCTATAATCCTTTTAAAGAAAAAAATCTTTAAAAAGCCCATTTTATAAGCAGCCTCTAATTCTAAGTCTTGAATGTGTAACCAAAACTTTGTATTCGATTTAGAGAAAAGCTTAAATATTAATACAGAGGGAGCACAAAGTATTGAAGGGGCGACGCAAAATACTAAATCAGGTTCCCAAAATAATTGTTTTAAAAAGACTGGGAAGCTAAAGACTGAGAAGCTTAAAAGGTGAATAAGTCTATTGAAAGTATTTAGTTTATGAGGGATCCAAATGGGACATCTGAAGACATTTATACCTTTTATTACTTCCTTTTTATAATTATTTGAATTTACTTTCCATTCAGGGAAATATGGGACACTAGTAACAACATTGATTTTATTTTTTTTATTTTTAAGCCAACAAGCTAGTTCTCCTGTAAATTTGCCTATACCAACTTCTTCAGGATAAAAGTTCAAACCATAAATTAAAATTTTCATGTTTTATTGTTTTGCCTAATTTCAATGATTTTCAATGAAATTAAATATTCATATACTGCCATCAATAAACAAAATCTTAAACCAGCAAATCCGTCTAGAAACCCTTTCTTAAATAAATATAGCTGAAAAAATCTTAATAATGGTCTACCTTTTAAATAGTAAAAAATTTTCTTTAAATATTTAGTTTTTTCTTTTTTATTATCTGTATTTATTATTAACTTAATACATTTATTAATACTTTCCCTTTCATTTAAAATTTGTTTAGCTTCAAAGGTACTATATTCATTATGCTTATCTACCCAACCTTTTATTCCTTTTGAAAATGGGAAATGATCAATATATGAATACAAACTACCTACCTTTCCTTTTACAACAATTCCGGGATTTATTATTCTTTCAAAATGACAAAATTCAGGCCTAAATAATCTAATATATCTGTGAGTTTGCTGACTATATTTAAGATGTTTTTTCATGAAATAGTCTTTTCTTCTTAATGAAAAAGCATTAAATTTTAAAAGAGTTTCATCTTTAATATTTTTGATTTCTTCCAAAAAACTTTCTCCTAACCTTTCATCTGCATCTAGGAAGAAAATCCATTTATTTTTAAATCTAATATTTTTTAAAGCCCAATTTCTATGAAAAGATTCATCTCCCCCATAACGCAATGAAGTATCATAATTTGGACGTCTTATAATTCTTACACCAAAATCATTTGCTATTTGAGCAGTATTATCTTCACTATAAGAATCATAAATTACAATATCATCAGACCATTTAACTGATGCTATACAACCAGGAAGGTTTCGCTCTTCGTTTTTAGTCATTATTATTACAGAACAATTAAGCATGAATTATATGAAAATGTCTTTAATTACTTATATTATAATTCGAGTCGTTATTAATTTAAATTAATTAACTTACATCTATTTATTAATAATTAATTTAGGTTCTACTTCAAAAATTCTATTGAAATAATACTAATGGGTTTATTACCTCTTATTAAAGATATTATCATTTTTATTCTACAATTTAAAATAATTTTATTTTTTGATTAAAAAACTATACAGAGCAAAATATTACTCGTCAATACTATAGTACTATAAAGAATTGAGTAAAATAATCATGAAACCTAAAATCATAGCTGAAATCGGTTGGAATCATATGGGTGATTTATCTTTAGCTGAAAAAATGATAAAAAGTGCTAAAGATTCTGGTTGTTCTACAGCAAAATTTCAGACTTGGAAAGTATCAAATTTAGTAGACGGTGAATGGGATAATGATGGGAGAAGAGAAATATATATTAATGCAGAATTAAGTTACGAAAAACATGTTTTTCTGAAAAATAAATGCTTAGAAAATAATATTGGTTTCTTGAGTTCTGCTTTTTCTGTTGAAGATGCTAATTTACTTTTAGAACTTGGGTGCGATTCTATAAAAATACCTAGTTTTGAAGTGAATAATATCCCATTACTAAATTATTGTAGAAACAACTTTAGAGAAATCATTATTTCTACAGGAACAGCCACTGAAGTAGAAATTATTGAGTTAAAGAATCTTTTTAAAAACTGGGAAGGGGATCTTATCGTAATGCATTGCGTTTCCGCTTATCCATGTGAAGCTAAAAATATAAATCTTCCCCGAATAAATCACCTTAAAAATTATTTTAAAAATGTTGGTTTTAGCGATCATACTCAAGGAATTAAATCAACCATTAGCGCACTTAATTTAGAACCTATTGCGATAGAGAAGCATTTTACAATTGATAAAAATTTACCAGGAAGAGATAATAAGTTTGCAATTTTACCTGAGGAAATGAAATTTTTAAATGAGTATATAGATGAAAAAGAAAAAAGTATGATAGACCATGGAATTAATTATCAGAATATAGAAGAATCATCAAGATTATTCTATAGAGGCAGATTCGATGGATAATGTTTCAGTAATAATAAGATGTAATAATGAAGAGAGATGGATAGGGCATACAATCCAATCCTGCTTAGATTTAATAGAATTTCCTGAAATAATTATCGTTGACAATAATTCTTTTGACAATTCAATTCAAATAGCTAGATTATTTAATCATGAGCCAGGTTTAGAAAAAAACAGGAAATATTCAAGAGTTAATATTGTGAAAATAAATGACTATACCCCAGGAAGTGCTATTAACTTAGGAGTAAAAAATGCTTCACACGATTATATTTTAATTATATCCAGTCATTGCGTACTTAAGACAATTGACATAAATTTTTTGAAAGAAAGTTTAAAAAAATATTGTTGTGTTTTTGGTAAACAAACGCCATTTTATCTTGGGAAAAGAATTAGAAAGAATTATATCTGGTCTCATTTCCAAGATAAAGAATGTGTGAATATGTATTCGGAGCAAGAATCTAGATATTTTATGCATAATGCACTTTCTTTTTTTAAAAAAGATACTCTTCTTAAATACCCTTTTAATAATATTCTGCAGGGTAAAGAGGATAGATATTGGGCAATTTCGATGATTGAAAAAAATCAAAACATATTGTATTCTCCATTTATTTCTTGCGATCATCACTATACAGAAAAAGGAAATACTTGGAAAGGAATAGGCTAATGAAAATCAAAAGAATCTTTACTAATAAATTTTCTTCAAAATATGGAGATTCTAATAATTCATTTGGACAACCTTTAGGAGTAAAGTCAATTGTTTTAATAAGTGTTGAATCTTCTGATGGAATAATAAGATCACATGAATTATATGCTGGGATTTATGTTCCTGATGTAATTGATGTTCTAGTTGATTTTATAAAACCTCAATATATGAAAAAAGAATTTACTTTAGAAAGCCTCCCAGACAATTCTGTAGGGATACCTTTCATAACAAACTCAGGGTTATTTAAATCAATAAAAGGTGCTATAGACTCATGCATTTTTCAAATATTACTGAATCAAGCAAATATAACTCTCGTTCAAGGGATAAAGAATCTTTTAAATATGAAAATTCAAAGAGAAAAAGGATCAGAAGATATTAAATATTATGCAAGTGGAGGTTCTGTTGCTTTCTCAGAAAAGGAATGTGTAGCAGACTGCAGTGTTGCAATTTCAGAAAAATATGATGGATTTAAAATGAGATGTGGTTGGCAGGATTTTAGTTTAGATATTAAAAGAGTATTTTATGTAAATGAATATGTAAAAAACAATATAGAAAATAAAGATTTCTCTTTAATGGTGGATTTTATACAAGGGACTTTACATCCAAAATTTAATTTAAAGGATCTTGAAAAATATATTTCAGAATTTAAGAGTTTAAATATTTTATGGTTTGAAGAACCTTTGGATCCAAATAACTATACACTTTATCAAAATCTCTCTAATAACTATTTATATAATTTTTCTTTAGGAGAATCTTTTAGTTCATTTAATGAATATATGACTTACCAAGATATTTTGAATTATTATCAAATTGATGTTACACATCTCGGAGGTTTTGAGGAAGCAGTAAATGTATTGAATTACTTTTCAAATAAACCAAAAAAAATAACTTTTACATCACATGTATGGGGATCCCAAGTTTCATTACTACTTAATTTAGCTTTATGCAAAGCATGCAATTTAATAAAATGGTTCGAGATTCCTTTATTAAGTTTTGAAATAAATAATCATTTATTCAAAAAAAATATTATTGATCCAAGAAAAATAAATGATGAGCAAATAGACATGTTACTATCGAGTTTAAATATAAACCAAAACCCAAAATATGAGTTCAAACCAGGATCTGGTTACAGGATTTAAGAAACCTCATAAATCTGTTGTGGTTGCATATGATCTTGCATTAGATCAATCAATGTATAGGGTTCCAGATAAAGTTTTAAAAGAAATTAAAGAAGAATTTGATGTAGAGTTTGATCCAGTAAATTGTCCTAATAAGAGAAAATTCAATCCAAATGCAGAGATATATTGGGGGAATAGAATTGAAGAAAATATGTTAATCTTAATGCCAAATTTAAAGTGGGTTCACTTCGGATCTGTTGGGATTAATAGACTAAGAAATTATCAAAAAAATAATTTAATAATTTCCTCAAGTAAAGGTTTAGTAACTGATTCAATGGTCACACATATTATTTCTTTAATTGGAATTTTCTCAAGAAAAATTGATATTTTTTTTCTCAAAAAAAATAAGCCTCCGACAAGGGATGATTATGATTTACATTTTCAAGATTTAAAAAATTTTAATGAATTAAAAATTCTTATTTTAGGTTTAGGAAACATAGGCTCTAATCTAAGCGAAAAATTGTTTTATCTAGGTTGCCATGTGGATTCGTTCGCGAGAACAAAAAGACAGAACATATTTGTTTCTAAACAATTTTTATCTTTAAATTCAATAGATAAACTTAATCAATATGATTTTGTCATTTCTTTATTACCTGAAAACAAAGAAACCGTAAATATCATTAATAAAGAATTTTTAAAAAGATTAAATCCTAATGCAATATTTATTAATATGGGAAGAGGAACAACAGTAGTTGAGGATCATTTATTAGAGGCTTTGGATAACAATGACTTAAAAATGGCAATTCTAGATGTCACTGCGAAAGAACCAATTCCTCTTGATTCTGATATTTATAAAAATCCTAAAGTATTTTTTACACCTCATATTGCATCTTTTTCTCCCTCATATTGGGATAGACAGAAAAAAATATTTAAGCATAATTTGAAATGTTATTTAGAAAATAAAATTAAAAATATGATAAATCTAGAAAAATATAACTAAAATAACTTTTAATAATGTTAATATTTACATCCTAAATTAAAGATATTAAATAACATTTATTAATATACTAAAAAATAAAAAAATTATAAATGTATGAATTAAAAAAATACCAAGAAAATATTTTACTATTTTTACCATTTTTGTTTCCTTTTCTAATATCTTTATTATTTTTTGATCAATTTTCCTCTTGTAATGATGCCTTATTTGGAGGAGATACTGCAGAAACACCAAAACAAATAGGAAATATATTTGCTTATTATGATTTTGTTAAACATCCTTTATTTTACACTTTAGGTTTTTTTATTTACAACTTTATAAGAATAATTTTTCCTTTTATTTCTCAAGAAATTTCCTCACAACTAGTATTAATCATTTATCAAATATTCCTAATATATTCTATATTCAGAATAATAAAACACTTAAATTTTAAAAATAAAATATTAATAATTACACTCAATTTAATATTATCTTTTTCTCTTTCTATTTTTATGGTATTTTTGCCAGAAACACTTGGCTTATCACTAGGTGGAATATTTTTGCTTATTCCTGTTTTAATATCAATAAAAAGAGAAGAATTTAATACTAGGAGAAATATCTTAATAAATTCACTAAAAATAGGTTTTGCCGGTCTTCTTTCAATAAACATAATGGGTTTGGCTTTGCCCTATATGATTTTACCTCTTTTGAAATTTAAAAAAAATATCAAAGAATTTAAATTTAGATTTTATGAAATAATTATTGCTTTAACTATAAGTTTAACTCCAATATTTTTAATTACATTAACCACTAAAAGATCAGCAATTTCTGGTTATATATCCTACTGGTCATCCTTTGAAAACTTTTTATCAATAAAATCTTGGTTTACCACTTTTATAAATTTATTTATTTATGGATATAGTTCACCAACTGAAAAATATCAATATATTTACTCGCCCAAATTATTATTCTCTAATTTGGGTCTATTAAGTCTGATATTTGGACTAACAATTTTTATAGTATCTATGATTTCTTTCTTTCAATCTTTAAAAACTATAAAAATGCCAGAATCAGAATCTATAAATAATATGAAAAATTATATTGGAGAATTTCATATTTATGTATTCTCATATGGGTTGACACAATTAATTTTTTTCGTTTTTTGGGCTCCACACGAATCTATATTTTTTAGTCCTTATATTGCACCTTTATTCTTAATCAACTCAATTTTATACATAGATCATTCATTTACCCTAAAAAACAATAACTTATTTAAATTTTTTATAATTTTAATAACATCTATATTTGTATCAATTAATTTGTTTGTCGTAAACAATACTATAAATAATAAATATCCTGATAATTGTTTAAAATGGGAAATAAGAAAAGTAATAATTCCTAGGATATAGAAAACAAAGATAAAAAGATTACTTAAATTTTTTTATTCTATATAATCATCTTTTCTTTTTCTTTTTCTTTTTCTTTTAAAATACATCTTAATCCAGATAAAAGAATCCAGAAACTAAAAGAAATTTTAATATCATAATAAGTTATATCGAATAAACTAGTAATAAGCATTATTATGAAAGATATAATCCAAGCTCTCTCAAAAATATCTTTTCCAATATTTTTAATATAGTATTTTTCAGAGAATACTTTTAACGAAGATTTCAATAAAATTATTAAGAAATTTGAGAATAATATGACTGAAGAGAGCAAGCCATAAATAAGTGATATTTCTAAAAATAAATTGTGAGAATGAGTTATTTTGGAAACTTTCCAATAAGTTATTTGCAATGGCAATCCATTTCCTAAAAGAGGTTTTTCAAATATTAAATTCAAACTCTCATTGAGTAACTTTATTCTTGTAAAAGATGAAAAATCTAAAAAACCAGTATTAAATTTACCAATTAAATGAATTGGTAAAAATAAATCTAATTTGTTTTTATCAAAAATTAATAAAACAAAAAATAAAATTAACAGGAATATTAAAGTGTTTTTTAAAAAAATAAAAAAATTATTTTTTATATCTTTCAAAGACAAATAAATACCTAGAAATAAACCTAATAAAGAATTCCTAGATGCAGTTAAGATAAGGGAAATAATTATCAAAAAGTTATAAAAAATGGATATTAATTTCAATTTAGATTTTTGTTTAAAAAAATAGATGAAATAACTTATTGAAAATGGCAGTATTATTAAGAGCCATGAACCATAATAATTTGCATGATTAAATGCACTTGTAATGCCTGTAGAACATACTCCATCAATATTTTCAAAACACATAGGTCTTTGGAACCAAATAAACAATTTGTTAAAAAAAGAGAAAGGTCCATAAACACCAAAGAAATATTGGAGAAAACCACCTACTAATAATGGGAAGGAGCCAATTAAATAAATCGTAATACAGTCTTTTCTTTTCTTTGGATTATCTAAGTAATATTGAAAACCCCAAAACGCGTAGAAGTAAGGGAGCCAATTAAATAACCCAAAAATATTTTCAGATATATTATTCCGTTGATTAAGAAATATATTTGTTATTAAGCTTATGACCATGATTATGCCCACGAATATATAGGGGTAATTGTATTTATCTTCAAAAAATCTATTTTTTGTTTTTATATGTGACAAAACCAAAGAAACTATTCCAAATAAAAATGAAATTAACGGAATAGAAGGTAGAAAAAATATAGTTGCTTTGAAAAAAAAAGAGGATGTTTCATTAGAGGTTAAATTATTAATAAATTTATTCTCCATAAAATATATAAAAACTAAATATTAAAATCTATAAACTACTGTATCATTTTCTCAATTTAATAACTATTTCTTAAATGTTATAGTTAGATAATCACAATAAATTTCAATATAAAATTGAATTTTTCAAACCCTTTTTTTATTTTCTTTAGAAGTTACATTCGAAAGATTATTCCTACTATATTTATTAAATTAATAAGAAAAGCTTTTTATCATGAGAATTATGAAAATAATTTTGATCAAGAAATGATAAAAAAATTAGAGAGAAATTTTGTTGTTTTTGATGTTGGTGCAAATATTGGTTTCTACACCAAGAAATTTGCATTAGAAGTAGGCAAAAGTGGACATGTTTATGCTTTTGAGCCTGTTGAAGAATCTGCATCTAGTATTGAAAAGATTCAATCGAAATACCCTTGGATAAGTTTAGATAAAATTGTAATTGGAGATAAAAACAAAATTACACCTTTCACTATTAATATCGAAGAAGTTAGTCAAAAGAATACCAATAATTATTTTGGTTCAATGGTAAGTATAGATGATAAAAAAGATGAATCCGTACCAGTACAAATGAATACTCTCGATTATTTAATGGAGAAATATCAAATTCCTGATTTTCTCAAGATAGATGTTGAAGGTTTTGAATTAAATGTTCTTATGGGGGCAAAAAAAATGCTTCAGTCCAAGAAACTTAAGCATATATTTATTGAAATTCACTTTGCTTTACTCGAAAAAAGAGGAGAAACCTATGGTCCAAAAAAAATAAATGATTTATTAAAAAAGTCTGGCTTCAAGATAAGATATTTGGATCCTAGTCATATTTATGCCTTTAGAAATTAATTGTTAGTTATTTGCATAAATAAATAAAACTTTGGTAAATTTTATTTTCAATTATGAATTTAAGATCAAGAAATATATCTTATTTTTTTGAAAAGATTTTTCTTAAAAATGATATCGTCATTGTTAAGAGAGTATTTTTTGTTGGGATCATAAAC
>MDSZ01030396.1_pt1 | contig 12251 bp, 6 predicted proteins | sample 811201 | NCBI WGS metagenome assembly MDSZ01 (sample SAMN05326647, study PRJNA326480) | marine metagenome | isolation source: seawater | place: Indian Ocean: North | collected 2010
CCATAATTTGCGGGATGCGATAGCCTTCCATGGGATTAGGTACGCGAGGATTAGGGTTCATACTCGCCCACTGCGCATCATCATGCATTGCGTTTATTGAGCCACCGCACCTGTCGCAAATTAGGCCGTCCCTGCCTATGTTATCCTCTGATAGTATATTCCAATACCGCAGATCTCCACCCCCACACATATCGCAAGGCACTACCCACTCATTTTGAGTACTGTCCTCTGCCCAAAGAGACTCTATCGTGTTATCTAGCGACTTAGGGGTTCCGGCATACAATTTAAACTTAAAGGCGCTATGCGATAAGCACTCCTCTATTACAGGCACGCTATCTGTATGAATGTCCTGTATCTCGTCAATGCATACCATATCTGCAGGTATACCTCTGACACGGTCTGCATTTAAAAAAGCGTACCTCAATACGATCTGACTTCGATTTATAAACTTTTTTTGGAATACATTTTGCGCGAGTTTATCCGTAGTCCACGCCTTTAATCTCACACTCGTCTCTATAGGCTCTTTAATCCTGTCATTAGAGAACGTCTTAGTTTGCTGATTTGTAGGCGATACATATAAAGCAGTAAAAGAGGGCTGTATGCATGTAAGTGCAAGTAGGCGATTACCTAAATATGTAGACTTCTCTACCTGCCTACCGCACTTTAATAACACTCTAGGCGATGTAGTGTCGTATATACTGCGCAAGTAGCGTCTAGCGCCGAAACTAAAAGGCTCCAACTGTTTTGACGCGTGATTAGGCATTCGTACAGCAAACTCTACAAATTCGCTTGGACTTAGCTCTGTAAGGCCTCCAAGCACTATAGGCGCCTCGCAGTCTTCTTGCTCTATCTCTAGATCCCACTCTTCAAGAACAGGTACACTTTGATCCACAAAAGGCCTAACCCTAAAACCTGATGACAATGCTTTTCTAACGCTAGAGGTATTTTTTATGACAGGCAAAGACTTATACCGCCTCTCGATAGACATAGTAAAACTTGTGAATCTTGTAGCGTTTGACGCTTTAGATGAAAAATCATGTCAAGTACACGATACCGTAAACCCTCTTGTTAAGCGTATAACAGCCAATAAGGTAGATCAGATACCAAAGGAGCACAAGAGTCAACTACGAAAGCTAATAAAGCAGGTGTGCAAACGGCATGGAGTCTATGCAGGTGAAATAAGGCTAGACCATGACTTTTCAGTCAAAATATATCTAACTCGTCGAATTAAACCTGCTTGGCTGTCAAGCATTGGTCAAGATTCTGAAGAAGCGTAGATGTAACTGAATCTTTATAAAAGTCAGTACCTAGCCCGCTACACTTTACAAATATTGCTGAATGACTGGCTATGCTGGGGTCGTCATGCAACTCTATACTTATTTTGTCCATGCCAGATTCGCCTACTGTGTCTATTACAGCTTTTGCCACTCTCCCGCCTATAACGTCAATCTGCTGCTTAGGGAAGACCTGCACAATAAGGTCCTCGCCGGAAACAAAGTGTTTCACGTTAAACGTACTCCCTTCGTGCTCTTCAAACTTAATAGGCGATACTGAGGTAAGAGATATTTCATCCAACATTCTTTTTTCCTGATCCACTGTGCATACCTCCTGATAGCGCATTTAACGATGCGGGTTTTGACTTGTTCCTAGACAATTTAAACTGTCGGAGTTCATGAGCTACGGATGCGAGCTCTGCGTCCGCAGTACTTATAACATTGTGAGCTTTAGATAAAGCGCTCACTGTATCAGAGAGCACCTTAACCTTGCTTGGGCTAGCACTCCAATGCCTAATTTCCTGCAGAGATACATATAGCCCTGTCACAGCTTCTCTTACTGCGTCGCGTATACTTACATTAACTTCCCTGCCCAGTCGGTAAGCGGCTACAGTAGCGCCTCCATTAATCGCACTCTCATAATATGTAGGATCTTCGCCAGGTAAACTCGGAAGTATCTCTCCCCAGTCATCTGCGCTGATAAGGTCAATATTAAAGTAATAGTGCTTAAAGGCGCGGATAGTGCCCTCGCTTACATCAAGTTCGTACATGTCTAACAGATGCACGGACAGGTCTTCAGGAGATATTCTACCTAAAAGAGATACGTATACATCGCGCTTAATCGCGTTATTATCAAGTAATCGTGTACACCCGGCTACAACAGCGTCAGGATGAACTAGATAGTATATGTTGTGCTCTTTTAGTAGTTCGTCAAAACCATCTTCACCTAGCTTAGGGCACCCGCGCATCTCTTCTCTAAGGGTGTCAATATAGATCATAGACTCTTCATCTATAGAAGGTAGCCCATACTCAGTAAGCAATGAAGTAATCTCAGAGTCCTTCTTGCCTAGTGCAACTAAACTCTTAATAAAGAGTTCGCTAGGATGCCTTCTCATAGACTCGCCTCTCGCATCATAATCATCTTAATCCCAGCAATTACCTTCTCCAAACTCTCCATAGAGTCTTTACATGCGGACTCTGGTATCTCGTTAAGTCCTACTCGACTCGCTACTATTAAGTTTACCAAAGCGTTAACGCTATTATTGAGCTGAGGTAAGTAAGCCATAAACATGTTAAGGTTCTTAGATGAGAGGAAATTTAAGCTTAGAAGCGAGTCTGCAACCATGGGGTCACCTATAGCGGCGGCGTGCTTAGCCATAAAACTCGACATATCTTGTGCAATCCTGCGCCGAGAAGACACCTTTTCTATAGTTATTTCAGGCGGGGATACTTGCCTAAACGCGTTAAGCGTAGTCAAACCTCCCGACCTGTTTAAATTCGCCAGCTTAACTCTGGAGTAATCGGGGTCTACTCCTGCAAGAGCCAGCATCCACTCTGCATCAGCGTAATCTAGGAAATGAGTGTACTCTGCCGCCAACTTTTCGAATGGAGCTCCTGTTAGTGTGAACGTACCGTCTTGCGTCATTCGTATCCGAACATCTAGGCTTGCTTTTTTAGTCTGCCCCCCTTTTCTACCCTTAGCCCCTTGTTGCTGTTGCGCTTGCTGCTGTTGCATCGCTTGTTGTTGTGCTTGCTGTAAACGCATGTTGTAGAACGCGCCTGCACGCTGAGATGCTTGAGCGGGGTCAGAGACTAGAGGATTAATTGGCTGTTTAAATGAAAGCCACTTAACGTCTGATGGTATACCGTATAGAGTCTCATCCATTTGAGTGGGGATCTTTAGGCTCTGCACTACCTGCAACTGTATCTCGTTACCTCCGAGTAAAGTGCGGACCATATACATCACTGCGCCGTCTTCGGTTTGTTGCTGGCCCATGATCTCTACAGGAGCCAAGCCGAAGGCCTTCCCGTTTCGGTGCATGTAGAACATACCTCTACCTTGAGGGGACTCACTAGGCAATGATGTACCGGTACCTTGAAGTACACCCGCGATCTGCTGACCCATAGAGAAGTTAGTTCCGTCAGTGAAGATTTGAGTAGGGACCTTCTGCATATTGTACGCTACAGTATAAGGGAACACCCACCCGGTGAGCTGTTCGTTTGATGTAGTGATTACCTTATATAGCCCGAACGAACTAATTTGAGTAAACGCGTCTACTTCGAGCTCTGCAGGAGTAAGGACAGACTGCTCTGGCGCTTCTGTAGCCTGTCCCTGCTCAGAGAGTTGCTGTTGTTGCTGTTGAGGTACCTGCTCCGCAGCCTGCTCTGCGGCAATCTTGTACATTACGGGGCTAAACCCCCCAGGAGTCGCTTCTTTTACAAGCACCTCATCTCCACCGTCCCAACGATATTGACGCACAACTTCGCCTGTTTTTGCCGAAGTCTTTACAATAGATCCCTGCCTGTCTAGCTGAAGTGCGGCTAAGAATGTGTCTTTAATCTCTTGATCACCGTGCAGTGATGCACGACCCTCTGGAGATGAAACCCATTTTGCGAGCTTCTTCAAAGCTTTGTCTTCTACTGTGCCATCTAGTGCGGTTAACAGTGAGCTCGTCTTTACTTGACCACTACTTACTTGAGTATTAACTCCACGATAGAACTGGCCTACATTCTCCCATGGAGGCTGCATCATACTTCTAATATCAGAGCCATACTCGCCTTTAGAGGACTTAGGGGCAACATCAAACGTATCAGGCCTAAGAAGCGCTTCACGTACGCGACGCTCTGATAGTGGGAATCCGCGACCCTCTGGGTCATAAAATACATCTAGAGGAGACAGGTGCCAATTCTTAACTACAACGGGTATTTTTATTTTAGGTAGTCCCGCGCTCATAAGAGGGTTAAGCACTTTCGGTTGCGCTATAATATAGCCAAAACCAAACCCCTTATTGGGCTCCGTCCTGTCAAGTACAATGTTCGCGTGAAACTGATCCATGACAGGTACTTGCCGATGGAGCTCACTTAGTATTTTAGGCGCCCATTTTTTTTCATCATCAGGTAACTTAATTGTGACAGCTACCTTCTCAAACTTGGGGCCAGCTAAAAACATAGGTTCGTGATACATGCTATCTCACTTTCGTCTCATGTGTCATGATTTCGGCAGAGGATGATACGCCAAACTCCTGCGGGGCTAGAGAAGGCTCTCCATTAACTAACTGTACCGCACTACGTTCATCAATCATAGCCGCGGCATCTATAGCGTCAAATCCGGCAACATTTAATATGGAGATAAGATCTTCTGCAGTCTGCCCTTCATTAAGTACATCTAGAGTAACTAATGCCTGGGCAAGACCTTCAACTATGGCCAGAGTCGCAGGATTTAATTTTAGCTGCAGGATAAGCTGTGCAATCGTAAAACATATGACTGACATTGAAATATGCTTACCCTTCGCCGCTACTTCAGATGCCTGAACTTCAAGTACTCCACTTCCTGCAGACCTCTGCTCGCTAATTGAAGCATCTGCTGGAGCCCCTAACGGCGCCAGCGTAGGTCCATTGTTTGTAGGGTGTGTGTGGTTAAATATCCAATCTACGAGATCTTCTGTAAGCAGTCGCTTGTTTCGACCTTCAACTACATCAGGGTTGGCTGTTCTTATTAGCGTCTCTCCTGTAGCGCGGTCTATAACTTTAAAATCAAGTGCTTTTAACTCTGTGTCAACATAGGAGGTACTTAACTTAGAGTTAGTAGACTCAATCAAGCCGCGCTCTCTTACCGCATCAGTCTTTGTAGTTATACTTAACTTATTGCACACTACAGAGGCCTCTCCTTCTGTAGCTAAGTTAATGCCGCGTGTCGCAGACAAAGAGAACGACTCGCGCGCGTGGACACGCATATCTCCGTTACGCGACATTTTAACATCTACATGAACAGAGGGAGTTCCACGCATATCTGAGTTGTCGTTAGAATCATAGCTTCCGGCGAGAAGCGTTGGCTCCATTACCCTAAAATGCGCAACTCCACCCTCTTGGTCTTCTCCAACGTAGAATCTTACGAAACCTGCCTCATCCCCTACTTTTGACTTTACATGGCAGTCATAAAATACAGAGTCTCCACTTAAGCCATTACCGACCGTACCCCATTTCAGTCCTCCACCGAGCGTATCAATGTGCAGTGCGTCGCATAGCACTTCCATAAGGTTTGCTAAACGGTAAAGTATAATAGAGTTAGCGGGACCTGCCTGCATAAGGACGTCTCCGGAATTAGCCGCTAGCAGTAGCCTACCTCCCCGCCTTGTACTTAGTTTAACATCGCCTGCCCCTAAAGACTCTCTGTCCTCCCCATAAGTGCCTGAAGTAGTAGCAGGTGCTTCCCAAGCTATAATTACCGAAGAATCGTCTATCTCGCTCTGCATATTACTTGTGCGGGTAATCGCGTAACATACGTAGTTTATGCCAGGGCCGATGTCTACACCATTCCCGTGCCTATCAGCAAGTGGAGTACTCCATGGCACCTCAGAGTACCGTCTACTTGAATCGTCTAATGTAACTATGTCACATGTTTTTGACTCTCTATCTACCTGAGTCACTACACACCTATGTATTTCGACGGGCAGAGTAGTCGCGCTTTCCATCAGTAAGCGCCTTTCTTCTTGCCTTTACCGAACTCTGCGCCATATGCGATGCCAGGTATAGGGTTATACCCATGCAGGTCGCTCTTTCCTCCGTACGCGGCGGCGTTTAGTATATTTTGTTTGATCTCTCTATAGTTCATTCCAGCCATAAAGTCGCCCTCTGCATTAACAATCACTGCGTCTTGCAGACGCTTAAGTATAGCTTTGGTCTTTATAGAGCCAAGGCCTTCCTTTTTACGCTCTTCATTAATTCTGCCCGCCCTCTGGCGAGTCATTTTATCTCCAGGCGCATGCTCCATCTCCGGGTCAGACACTACCTCTACTACATTAGTTAGTTGGCGAACAATACATTCAACGTGCCTTCTTCGTGTACCAAATTTGGCGTAAGTTTCGCTGAGCTCGTCCAGTAAATACTTCCTTGCTGCGCCCATACCTGCATACTTTAATAGGTGATGAGGATTAAGAGGCCCGCTGCACAAGGGCTGACCAGATTTTACGTTACTGCCTTGCTTTACAAAAAGTTCATGGCCTGTGGGAATACGATGGCTTTTACCTGAGATTATTACTATAAAACCGCCGGCGTCTTTATCCTTTGTTATACGCTCTACCTTGCCGTCAAGCTCTGCGAGCGTTGCAGAGTCAGGTAATGTTGCAGGCATGTCGAATAGCTGCTCTAGCCGAGTAAACTCATCTACAGATTTAGACCCTGCACCAGAAGCGGACCCTCCTGTGTGGAAAGCGTTCATTGACATTTGAGTAGTAGGCTCTGACAAACTGTGCGCGGAGTTAACTCCCACATTTTCTCCAATTTCATATTTTTTGCCAGTAGCGTTATCTCCACTGCAGTGCTGGCAAACACCGTTTAGCATTTTACAAGTTAAGGTAGAGCGCACTTCTATACTCTTGTGATGTTTGCGTATATGCAGTGCAACCTCTGGAGTAATTAATGTGTTTCTTGGGTATGTCTTGTTACCTACTTTAAGTTGAGAAGGTAAATAACGCGCCTCCATATCAACTGCATCTGTAGGTATTGTCACCCCTGACCGTGTGCCGCAGTCTTTCTCTGTTACAGCTAAACCTATCGCGAGGTTTACTAATGACTTGCCTACTGCACCAGGTTGAGCAGTACCTCTAGCCCTAGAAAGCGTGCCCGCGCGAACACCAGGGATCGCAGTCCAATAGTCTGCAGACGAAAAGCCTTCAGCGTAAGACTTTCGTATTGGCTCAGGCACCACTTTCCCCTCCATATCTACTACTTGCAGTGGAGAGCTCACCATCTGCTCTACTTGATTAATTTTACTACCCATAGCGCCGGACTGCCCTGTCATCCGCCACAAACGGTTCTTGTCTTTAGCCATCGCGGCGCGCGTCTCTTTAGATATTTTCCGCGCCGCTTCCCCGTAAATTCGTACTCTGTCTGCGTCACTAGGTCTATTTATCTTAGCGACTTTAGCGTCTGCGGATTTTAGGTGCTTATCGCGAATACTTGCATAAGTACGGTGATCTTTTAAACCGTAAGACCAAGCGTCGGTATACGCGTTTAGAGCGCCCAAGTTCTTCCACTCATCGGCCATACGAGTGAACAAGCCTGGCTTACTTCGAGCGATGCGCTCCATAAAAGCTTTCATAGTTCCCGCTTTCATCTCAGGGCCGTACAGCACTTCATCTCCAAACTCTCTCTGTAATTCTGGCGCCATCTTTGACCATAACAGCGCTCTACCTGCAGACGACGTCTTTCCTTTAAGTTTTACAGCGCGATTCATCTTAACGACTTTTTTCTTATAGTCGTTAATTAGAGATCTTTCATCCGAGTAACGAGCGCTAGGCTTACCGCGAAGTTCGCTCATTTGCCATATGCCGTAGGCATAGTCCCAACTTGGCGTGTTCATGAGCCCGAAGTTTTTCGTGCCTATAAGATTTTTAGAGGGCAACATGCGTTTAGCCTCTTCAACAGCTTCGTCTGAGCTCGGCACAAACACCGCCATTGTGTCTCCGTCAAAATCTGCGTTAAACCCTCCTACAGTCATAGGGTGTATTCGAATCGCTTTTCCTTCAACAATTTTAGGGTAAAACCCCATCATTCCATATTTATGTAGAACGGGGTCACGCTTCATAATTAAAGGTCTATTCTTAACGATGCGCTCTAGCGCAGACATGATTACGTCGGATTTTGGCTCTTTCTTAATCTTTTCGAGCGCTTCCCTAGAGCTGTAGCCATTAGCCTTAAGCTCTCTTACAATAAACGGTCTATAAATCTGCATAGCCATTTTGCGAGGTAGGCCGAGTTGATCTAAGTTAAGGTCGGGCTCTACTGTGATTGTACTTCTACCAGAGAGGTCTGCCCTTCTCTTTATAAGTTTACGCTGGAAGAACCCCTCTTTCCCCTGCCTCTCACCTTCCGAGCCTTTAGGGTTAGTTATTGTCTGCAGTAGCGAGGAAATAGGTGCGCCTCTATTGTTAAGGGCGCCTTCCACATAGGCTTGTCGCACAGCTGAGTATAGGTTATGTGCCCCTTCTGCCCGCATTTTATTCGTAGACCCTTCAGCTAATGTACCTAGTTGAGTATTAGCAATACCTACCTGCTTATAGAGGTGGTTAATGTCTACAGTGTCTACGTCACCTACGGATCCTACCGAAGAAGATAAACTTATAGGGCGCATGGTAGGAGGCAGTACCGGCATTACAGACATAGTGTACGCGCTTCTAGGCGACAAGTTCATTTTCTTAAGTGCTTTAAGAACTTTTATGCGCTTGTACGCCTTATCTCTCTTTGACTCAGGCATCGCTTTGACAGACTTTTGCATCTCTTCGAGCTCGCCGCTAACTGACACTTTATCTATCTGAGCAAGTACCGCATCCATACCACTCTTACCGTTAGCGAGGGTTGCAGTGCCTTTTAATACTTTAGCTAGTTTTATCTTATCGACGCCTACAAGTAAGGCTACTGGGCCTTCATACACAGGATTTATAATCCTACGGTTTAGCTTTATATGCCCCCATCTCGAAGATGATACTTGCCCTTCAGGGAAGTCAAATAGCCCTCCCTTTTCCGGCATACCCTTCTTGCCGTCAATCACAAGATTTGCAGCCTTGACTTCAAAGTCACAATTTTTAAGTACGTCATTATCAGTCATAGGTACTAGCTGTATCTCGTCTCCGCTTCGCTTAGGGTTAACTCCCAGCCCCTTTAAGTGCGCCTCAAACTTTTTTACTGCAAACGTAGGTTGAGGCGCAGGCATAGGTGTCCCATTCATTAAACTCATCCAGTAGTCGTCAGAGTCATAGTCACCCCATTTCTCAGGCCGCTCATATGTACTTCGGTGAGATTGAAGGTCTCTTATGTTTGCGCGAGCATTGTGACCCAATAGCGCATATATGCCTCCTGCCCCTGCAGCTTGGCCCCCAGAAGGGTACCCAGACTCAGGCTGAAAGTTTAAGTCATACCCGTAACTCTCTAACCCTGAGATGTTAGGCCCGCCTGCACGCGCGGTCATTTTCTTATCGACCATGTGCTCTAGCTTGTAAGTATAGTGCTTACCGGAAATTACACTACCGATAGATTCTCCAGTACTGGGGTCTATCAAGTTCTCTTCGTCAGACAAACCATGCTTTTTTAACTCTGCTAGCATTTCTCGGGTAGCGTCTTTTGACTTTTTATCGAACGCCGTAACTACGTAAGGTTTACCTGTTTTCTCTGCGATCTTTGACGCCGCTACTTCTAATAACTGCCCTGGATTCATTCGCCCAGGAACCGCAGCAGGGTGCATTGCCACTTCAATATGCTGTTTTTTACCGTCTGGCTTTGTATAGAACGGCATCTCGTGGTCTTGGAGTACCTTTGTGATTATCCCCTTGTTACCGTATCTGCCCGCAATCTTGTCGCCGACGCCCATACGCTCCTCAGTTTTAACGTAAACTATTACGCTTTTACCTGACTTTACTATCCTAGAGACTACGCCTTTAGTGTCTTTATCCCACTTAATTTCGGCACTGCCCCATGGAGAATTAAATCGCGTCGCTTTTTTAAGTGCGCGCAAGGAGTCATCCGTAACTCTTTTGCGTATCGCAGCGATGAGTACATCACCTTTCTCTACAACCGCGCCACGCTTTACTACACCTGAGTCATCTAGTTTTTGCAAAGAGGCGGGGTTAAGTCTTGCCGACTGGGGAGCCCAAGCTATAAACATTTTCTTTGAAATGACTACACTGCCTGTAGGCATCTCGTTCAAGTCTTTGGCTTTGAGCTCAACCCCTATGCGATTAGTGCAGTCTCGCTCTATCTTATGCAAGTGCTCACTAGTCAATTTTTCTGCCGCACTCTGTGAGATTACCACTCCGTCCTCAAAGTTATATCCTTTAATCGGTACATAAGCCATCTCCAGATTTGTACCTAAAGCCATAACTCCATCTTTTGTGAAGTTGAGGTCAGCCAAAACTTGACCCTTTTTTACTGAGTCTCCTACTTTCACGATAGGGTCGTGGTCTAGATACCCACGCTTATCATTAGTCGGAAAACGGTCGTATAGATTATACTCCTTTGTTTTTGCCCCCGACTTCACTTTGATTTTAGAGGAAGTGATAGAAGTCACTTTACCGTCTTTTTTGCAGAGTATGGCTTGATTCGCCCCTAAAGCACGCTCAAAAGTAATGTTAGAGTTAGGAGATGTAGCTACCTGAACGAGAGGGGCCTCTCTGTACTTAAGCCCTACAGCTTGCCCTGCTTGCTTGGCTCCCATCATAACTCGGTTACCGTTATTGTTGCCTAAGAAGGGCACCATGTTTACAGCTAGACCGAACTGTTGTTGGCCCGTAGGTATTATAAAATCGACCTTAGATAGAGGAACACTTTCAAATTTACCTTGAGGGTTTAAACAACGTACTTTTTTCTTTAACGCTTTAGGTTTCCCTCCTACAAACTCTACGTCGTCTGGGTAGGCTACATAAGACCTATCAGCCACTAGAGGGTCTACTTCTACGATCTTCTGCTCTTCCATACTATACATCATAGCGTATAGGCGCTGACCTCGCTTAACCGATCCAAGCGCTAAGGGAAGATCTAGTCCCGATTCTAGTTTTTCTCCTGTATCAACAGGGTCCAAGAAACCTACATGAGAGGACTGTATTGTCTGCGCTTGTGCAGAGCCTCGGGTAGACCCAAGTCCTCCAAACCCTTTTACAGTAGTAGCGCTATGCCCTATATAGAAACCCATAGGGTTGACCTGAGAAGCTTCTGCAGATAGGCGAGTTACCGCCCCTTCTCTAAAAAATCGAGTAATTTCACGCCCAAGTATGTTAGCGCGAACGATCTTATCTAGGTTATCTTCGCCTCGATTAATACCCTGCTTAACTCTTCTGCGGATCTTGGACCCTTGTCGGTCTACATGATCTTTGAGAAGATCCGGCGGGGCCATAAACTTTTTGTGCCCAATGTTGTCGTATGTGCTCGGCGCCTTCTCTCCTCTACTAATTTTAGCGAGCTCAGCGGCTGAATCCATTAACGCGTTAGCGTTAAGCATGGCATGCGGTTTACCAAGAATATCCTGAGTAATACGCGGGTCAAACGTAAGCTTAGAGAGGTGGCTCATAATCACGTGAGCAGCCTGTTTAGGTGTAGTTGCTGGCGCAGCAGGGTCTATTTTATTAGCTATAGTTTTCAGCTTTTTAAAGACGGTTGCCTCTCTGTAGGAAGCTTTATTTGCGGCCACGATACCTGCACCCCACACTTTTGCAATTTCATCTTCAGTTCTGCCTGTCGCCCGGAGGAGCATGTAAATACTCAATTCCGTAGTGGAGCCACTTATAGGCTGTATTTTAATGACCTTTGTATTTGGATCAAACGTAATTTTACGCTGACCTTGCAGTTCGCTGGAGGCTACAGCTTGGAACTGACCGTTGTCAGCTATGCGCGTATACACTCCGCTCATCCGCCTAAATTGATTGGTAACTTGGTACTCTCTACCGCCTACGATGTAAGAGTACCTGTTTGTAAGTACAGGCATTGTACCTACAGTAAGTTTTTTCTTAGAGATGACTTTATTCGTCTTCTTGTCTCTGAGCGCTACAGTCGCGCGTACTGATTGGCCCCAAGTACCTTTTCGATCTTTTACGTCCCTTTGGCGCTCAAAATCTGTAGGAGATCTGCGGCCTTTAAACTCCACACTCTCAACAGTAAGCTTACGGTGCATACCTTCAGTTTCTAAGTTATTTTTAATCGCACTCGCCAGCTGATTCTGCATGTCGAGGTGCAAACTATGTACATCCATAAAGTTAGCGGACATCTACAACA